>Ga0335081_10009745_pt1 | contig 15480 bp, 13 predicted proteins | sample Lox_Sample_35_FD_206713 | JGI IMG/M metagenome (GOLD analysis project Ga0335081, IMG submission 206713) | Soil microbial communities from Loxahatchee National Wildlife Refuge, Florida, United States - Lox_Sample_3.5 | ecosystem: Environmental > Terrestrial > Soil > Wetlands | place: USA... | reverse complement strand
GCCTGGCCAATCTGCCGCAGCAGGACCAGGCGAATGCGCCCGGCCTGCACTTTCTTGTCGATCTTCATGTGCTCGAGGATCGCGGCCAGCGGAATCTTCCTGGCATCAATCGGAAGCCCGGTGCGCTTGAGGAGCGCCCTGACACGCTCGACTTCGGTTGCGCTTAAGTGGCCGCAGGCCTGGGACATCGCCGCGGCGATCAGAAGCCCAGTGCCGACGGCTTCGCCGTGCAACCATTCCGTGTAACCGGTCGCGGCCTCGATGGCATGCCCGAAGGTGTGGCCCAGATTGAGCAGCGCGCGCTCGCCGGATTCGCGCTCGTCGCGGCGGACAAACTCCGCCTTGATCTCGCACGAGCGGCGGATCGCATGAATCAGCGCCTGCGGCTCACGCGCGAGCAGCTCACTCATGTGTGCCTCGAGCCACTCGAAAAACGCCCGATCGCTAATCAGGCCGTACTTGATGATCTCGGCAAGTCCGGCCCGTAACTCACGCGGCGGCAGCGAGGCCAACGTCGAGGTGTCGGTGATGACTGCGATCGGCTGATGGAAGGCGCCGATCAGATTCTTGCCGCCGGGATGGTTCACCGCGGTCTTGCCGCCGACCGAGGAGTCGACCTGTGCGAGCAGGGTCGTCGGCACCTGCACGTAGGCAATGCCGCGCTGATAGCAGGCCGCCGCGAAGCCCGCAATGTCGCCGACCACACCGCCGCCCAGGGCAACTACCACCCCGTCCCGACCCACTCGATTGGCGATCATCACGTCGAGAATCTTCGACAGATTCTCCAGGCTCTTGTGGGATTCGCCGTCAGGCAGCACGATCTGCTGCACGCGCTTGCCGCCGAGACTGCGCACGAGCGCCGAACCGTAAAGCGGCATCACCGTGGTATTGCTGATGAGGGCGACATCGCGTCCGGGCACGTGCTTCGCCAGCAGCGCGGAATCATCGAGCAGCCCGGGGCCGATCAGGATCGGGTAGCTGCGCTCGCCAAGTGCGACGGTCAGGGTGTCCACGCTCACTCGCTCGAAGTATACGGGGTCTGCAGCGACAGCCCGCGCACGATCTCCTCGGCGACGCTGTGGATCTTGCGTCCGTCGGTGGAGATCGTGAGGTCGGCGATCGAGCTGTAGAGGCCGGCGCGCTCGCTCATCAGCTGGCGCAGCTTCGTCTCCGGATCCACATTGATGAGGAGCGGCCGATGGCGCGCATGGCGCACACGGCTCGCCTGCTGCTCGACGGAGGCTTCCAGATAGACGACGCAGCCGCGCTCGGCGAGCAGCCGGCGATTCTCCTGCATGAGCACCGCACCGCCGCCGGTGGCGAGCACCACCGGCTCGAGCTGGGTGAGGGCGTCGATCGCTTCGAGCTCGCGTTGACGGAAGCCGGCTTCGCCCTCGCGCTCGAAGATGTAGGAGATGTCCACGCCCGTGCGCCGCTCAACCTCGGCGTCACTGTCGTAGAAAGGAGCATCGAGCATGCGCGCGAGCTGGCGGCCCACGGCCGTCTTGCCCGACCCCATGGGGCCCACCAGGAACACGCTGCGCTTTCCGATCATTCGCGCGAAGCATACCGTGCCCCAAAGAAAACGGCCGCCCGAGGGCGGCCGTTCGCTGTCAGTACGCGGGGGGTGAGCCCGCTCGACGACGTCAGTAGACGTTGACGCCTTCGTGCACGATCTTCGGGGTCACGAAGATCAAGAGCTCGTCCTTGTTGTTCGTCTTGGTCGTCGTCTTGAACAGGTAGCCTAAGAGAGGAATGTCGCCGAGCAGCGGGACCTTGGTTTGATCCGAGCGCCGCGTGGTCTCGAGCACACCGCCCAGCACGACGGTCTGACCGTCGTTGACCAGCACCTGCGTGCTCAGGTCATGCGTGTTGATCGAGGGCACGTTGACGCCGCCTGACGTCACGACCACCTGGCCCACGCTGTCGTCCTTGACCGCGAGATCGAGGATGATGCGATTGTCGGGCGTGATCTGCGGCGTGACCTCCAGCGACAGCACGGCCTTCTTGAACTGGATGGTCGTGGCGCCGCTCGACGCGGACTCCTGATACGGAATTTCCACACCCTGCTCGATGCTGGCCTTCTTCTGGTTCGCGGTGATGACACGCGGGGAGGCCAGCACGTCGGCCTGAGTCTCCGCCTGCGCGGCCGAGAGCTCGAGGTCAATCAGGTAATCCGAGCTGAGGATGCCGAAGGCGATCGAACCCGCGGCGCTCGGCGCCGGCAGGTTCACGTTGTAGCGCTGCGGCGCATTCGTGCCCGTCGGGATCGTCACCGGGAACGGTCCGGTACCGCCCGCGATGTTCGTCAGCGCAGACGAAATGATCGAGTCGGAGCCCGCCGCCGTGCCCGTCGTGGTCACGATGCCGGAGGGTCCGTTGCGCTGCACACCCGTGAAACCCAAGCGCGCGCCCAGTGAGCGCGTGAAGTCATCGTTCACGATCACGATGCGCGCCTCGATCTGCACCTGACGCACCGGAATGTCCAGCGTCGCAACCAGGCGGCGGATGTCGGACAGCCGGTCGGACGTGTCCTGCAGCAGCAGCGTGTTAGTGCGGTCATCGACGGAGACCGTGCCACGCGCCGACAGCAGCGACTTACCCTGCGACTTGATCAGCGAGGCGAGGTCGGCCGCCTTGGCGTAGTTCACTTGCAGGTACTCGGAGCGCAGCGGCGAGAGTTCCTGCAGATCCTTGCGGGCGGCGAGTTCAGCCTTCTCACGCGCCGAGAGCTCCTCGGACGGCGCAACGATGATCACATTGCCTTCGCGGCGCTTGTCCAGACCCTTGGTGCGCAGGACGATGTCGAGAGCCTCATCCCACGGCACGTTCTGCAGGCGGATCGTGAGGTTGCCCTTCACGGAGTCGCTGACGACGATGTTCTGGCCACTGGCATCGGCCAGCAGCTGCAGCACCGAGCGCGTCTCGATGTCCTGGAAGTTCAGGCTCATGCGCTCGCCGGTGTATTCGCGTTTCTCTTCCTGAGCGCCCGTATTCTTGCGCTGCGGCTGGATCTCGACGACGTACTGCTCGTCGGACTGGTAGGCAAGTTGCTCGTACTCACCGAGTGCATCGATCGTGATGCGCGTGCCGTCGCCGGCGCGCGCGGCATCAAAGCCGGTAACCGGCGTGCCGAAGTCGGTCGCATCGTAGCGGCGCATCAGATTGGCCGGCAGGGCCGCGCCGCCGAAATCGACGACGACCTGATTGCCGATCTGGCGCAGATTGATCGGGGTATGAGGATCGCTCAGCGCGACGACCACACGGCCGGCGCCATCGGCGCTGCGGCGGAAATCAATGCTCTTGATCGAGCGCGGTCCGGCGGCTGCGGCGGAAGCCACCGTCGCGCTCGCTGCAGCGGCGGGTGCACCGCCCGCCTGCGAGGCCGAGCCCAGCACGACGACGACATTGTTGCCGTCCACGTGCGTGCTGTACGGCAGCATCTTGTCGAGATTCAGGACCAGGCGCGTCCGGTCCTTCGCCTCGGCGGCGAGGATCGTATCGAGCCCGGCGGCGTGCACGTCGATGCGGCGTGAGGCAAGCCCGATGGTCGTATCGGGCAGATCGACCGAGATGCGCGCGGGGTTATCGATCGTGAACGTAAGCGGCTGCGGCGCAGGCGATGCGAGGTGCAGCGTCAACTGCAGCTGCTGTCCGGGCAGCGTCTGCACGTCGATCTTCTGCAGCTCGTTCGCTCCGGCAGCGAGGGCCGGCAGACTGGGGCAGAACCCGAGCAGGGACGCGACCGCGAGCGCGGCGAGCGTGCTCAGGATCCGTGTCGTCGGGCGATGACTGTTCATTATGAAAGACTCCCTCATGCCGGTCGGCTATTCGTTGAGTGCGAGTGCCGCAGGCCGTTCAATGTAGCCGCCCAGGCCATCTGGCACGATCTCGCGCACGGTGATCTTCGACGGGGTGATGTCGACGATCTTGCCGTCGGCCTGACCGATGAAATTACCGGGCAGGACGCGGTGCACGAGGCCGTCCTTGGTCTGGACGAGCCCAAACGTCTGGCCGCCGAGTTTGATCGTGCCGACCATCTTCAAGGTGTCGAGCGAATACTGTTCCAGGAACTCGCGGTTGCGCTTCGAATCGGGGCGCACGTTCGGACCATTGGGACCGCTCCCCGGGCCCGCAGGCATGAACGGCGAGCGCAACTGCTCCGCCGCATAGATGAACTGCTGGTACGGCTTGACCTCCGGCAACGGCTCGACGCGCGCGCCGGACTCCTTCTTCGTATCGTCGATGAAGCGCTGCAACTCATCGTCGGCGCTCGAGCACGCGGATACGCCCGCGAGCAGTGCGCAGGTGAGGCTCAGAGCAAGCACGATGCGATGACGGCTGACAATGTTCATGTGTTGGACCACCCGTGGAGTGCTGTCAGCTAACCCGTGCTGCCGCCGGGACGAGTCTTCTTCTCGTCCTTGCGCTTGGCGGCATCGGCGGCGGCCTGCTCCTCTTCATCGAGGTAGCGATAGGTCTTCGCCGTCACATCGAGGGTGAGCTGATCCCACGAATCCTTGGAAACCGGTTTGATCTCGATGTCGTGCAGCGTGACGATGCGCGGCAGCGCCGCGATCCCGCTCACGAACTGGCCAAACTGGTGGTAGCTGCCCGTCAGGCGCAGCTTGAACGGCTGCTCCGCGTAGAAGTCCTTCTTTACTTCCGGCTGCGGCTGGAACAGCTTCTCCGACAGGCCCGACGCGACGCCGGTCTGGGAGATGTCCACCAGCAGATTCGGCACCTCGGTCTTGCCCGGCAGCTGGCGCAGCATCGCGCCGAAGGAGCGCTCGATGTCCTGCAACTGCTGCTTGTAAACGGCGAGGTTCACCGCTTTGCCGTGCTTGCGCTTGAACTCATCGCGCAGCTGCTGTTCCTGGTTCTGGTAGCCGTCGAGCTCGGCGCTCTTGCTCTGCCACACCAGCATGTAAGTGAGAACGAAAGTGAGCACGACGAGCCACACGCCTACGGCGCCGGCCAGAACCGGCAGCGGCCAGCGGCCCGGATCGCGTGGATCCAGTGACCGCAGTTCCTCGAGCAGATTCACTTGGCACCTCCCGCGCGCGCCACGCGCTTCGTGCCGGCCGCGCCTGCGGACTTGCTCTCGCCGCTCTCGAGGTTGCTCGCCTCTTCGGCATCGAGCGTGAAGCTCGAGCCGCGGCCATCGCCGCTTTTGGAATCCACCACCTCGAGCTCGGGGTTCTTCAGCCACTCGGAGCTGTCGATGTTGCGCATGAAGGCGGAGACGCGCGTGCTCGACTGGGCGACGCCATCGAATTTGAGCTTGCGGTCGTTCTGCTTCACGGCGGTGAGATAGGTGCCATCGGGCAGCGTACGCACGATCTCATCGAACACATGCACGATCTCCGGCCGCGAGCGCTGCAGCTTCTCGATGATCTCCATGCGCGCGATGAACTTCTGCTTCGAGCTCTCGAGGCTGTTGATCTCCTCGATCTGCTTGTCGAGGTGCTTGATCTCTGTGCGCAGCAGCTCGTTGCGGCGCTGCTGACCGCTGATCATGGAATTGAACATGAGATAGGCGACGAAGGTGAACACGCACGCCACGACGGTGGCGATGCCGAGCGCCACCAGGAAGTGGAGCTTGCGTTCGCGGCGCTGGCCTTCGCGCCAGGGAAGTAGATTTATGCGAGGCATGTCAGTCGAAACTCCGCAACGCAAGCCCACAGGCGGTCAGGAGCGCGGTGGCGTCGCGCTGCACGGCCTGCGCCTTGGCCCGCGAGGACAGTTTCATCTGCCCCAGCGGGTCGCCCTTCTCGCCCGCAATGCCGACGCGGCTCGAGATCACGTCGGCGACGCCGGAAATGTTGGCGCAGCCGCCGCACACCAGAATCTTCTCGGGCTGCTCGCGGCCCGAACCCGAGGCGAGGTAGAACTGCAGCGAGCGGCTCACCTGCTGGGTCATGTCGTCGATGAACGGATCGAGCACTTCGGACTGATAGTTGCCCGGCAGTCCGCCTTCCTTCTTCGCGCGCCCGGCCTCCTCCATCGACAGGCCGTAGGTGCGCATGATCTCCTCGGTGAGCTGCTGCCCGCCGAAGGCGAAGTCGCGCGTGTAGACGACCTTGAGATTCTTCAGGACGCTGAAGGTGGTGCTGCTCGCGCCGAAGTCCACCACCGCAATCGTGCGATCGATGCCGCCATCGGGCATCTGATGCGTCATCAGCTTGCAGGCGTTCTCCAGCGCGAATGCTTCCACGTCCACGATCTTCGCCGACAGGCCCGCGGCATTGACTGCCGCCTGGCGCTGCTCGACGTTCTCCGTGCGTGTCGCAACCAGCAGCACGTCGTTCGTTTCCGGATCTTTGTCGGATGCGCCGAGCACTTCGAAGTCGTAGCTCACTTCATCCATCGGGAACGGGATGTACTGATCGGCCTGCATCTCCACCTGCGCTTCGAGATCGCTGGTGCGCAGGGCGCGCGGCATCTGAATGACCTTGGTGATCGCGGCATCGCCGCTGATCGCAATCGCCACCTCGCGGCTGCGTGCGCCGGAGCGCTTGATCGCGCGGCGAATGGCCTCACCTACCGCCTCGGAGTCGACGATCGCCTTCTCGTTGATGGCGTTGTGAGGGGTGGGCTCCGCGGCATAGGCCTCGACCCGGTACTGACCCCCCGCCATGGCGAGCTCGATGAGCTTCACCGAGGAGGTGGTTATGTCAAGACCGAGGATAGGGCGATACTTACTCTGAAAGAGGAACATTTTTGTTGCCTTATCAGTAAGTTACGACCGAAAGCAGCCGCCCCGCATAAAATACGTGGCCACTATATATCAGCGCAAAGTTAAATTGAACGTGAGGGGCCTCACGAAACGGAACGTTGGCCCCGCATGCGCCTGGCGCATGCTGCAGGCGCGTCACGCAGGCGCGGCCAGCCGCGGCGCGGCGCGCGCACGGCACTTTTGTTCTTGCTGTCGGTCGATTCAATGAATTCGCTCCGCCCGGTTCGCATATCAGGTAAGGCAAAGCCCGCGGTGGTCACCGAGGATGGCAGAGGACGATTCGGCATCGAAGGAGCGCGCTTCTGCTCACGGCATGATGGAGGCAGAATGGCTGACAATTCGCGCCGGCAACCCCGCTGTCCTAGGCTCTCGCGCCCGTAGACCGGAGGCTTTGCGTCCTCACCTTTCGGTGAGTTTGCCCTTACAGTCGGCGGCTACTATGCATAGCGTCTGAAAGCCGCGCAAGCGGATAGAGTCACGTTCTGTGAAACGCAAGTATGTTCGATCAATGGCTTTAGTGTTGGGGAGCGTGACGCTGCTCACACTTCTTGCCGCTTACGCCGTCGCCAGCAGTTATGTCTATGTCGAGCCGTCGCTCCCATCGGTGGATGCGATGCGCAACATCGAGCTGCAGGTGCCGCTGCGCGTCTATACGCGCAGCGGCGAGCTCATCGCGCAGATCGGCGAGGAGCGTCGCATCCCCGTTGCGTACGAGCAGATTCCGCTCGTCATCAAACAAGCGTTTCTCGCGGCCGAGGACGATCGCTTCTTTCAGCATCACGGCATCGATTATCTCGGCGTGCTGCGTGCCGTCGTCGTCGATGTGGTCTCGGGAGACCGCGCACAGGGCGCCAGCACGATCACCCAGCAAGCCGCGCGCAGACTGTTTCTGTCGCCGGCGAAGACCTGGAGACGCAAGATCGAGGAAGCGTTCCTCACTTATCGCATGGAGCACGAGTTCACCAAGCAGCAGATCTTCGGGCTGTATTTGAATGTGATCTTCTTCGGCGAGCGCGCCTACGGCGTCGCCGCCGCAGCCGAGACGTTCTTCGGCAAACCGCTCGAGCGGATCTCGGTCGCAGAGGCAGCGACGCTCGCTGGCGTGCCGCAGGCGCCTTCGCGCTACAACCCGATCGCAAATCCGCAGTTCGCCAAAGTGCGCCGCACGTACGTGCTGCGCCGCATGCGCGAGCTCGGCTTCATCGATAACGACACAGCGGCTGCCGCCAATGCCGAGCCGGTCGAGGCACGCACGCACGCGCCGCTCAATGACGTAGATGCACAGTACGTGGCCGAGATGGCGCGTCTCGAAGTGATGCGCCGCTTCGGAGCGCAGGCCGAGACGCAGGGCTACAAGGTCTACACGACGGTCGATGGCCGCTTGCAGGCGGCCGCGAATCGTGCCGTGCGCATCGGCCTCATCACTTACGATCGTCGCTATGGTTATCGGGGCCCCGCCAATCATGTGAGCATCAGCGCGAACACGCAGCCGGATGATCTGGAAGAGGAGCTCGATGAATATCCGCCGACCGGTGTGCTCACGCCGGCGATCGTGATGTCGGTGGCGGAGAAGACCGCGCGCGTGTACGTGAAGTCGCTGGGCGTGCAGACCATCAACTGGGACGGACTGTCCTGGGCGCGCAAGGATGAGAGCGGCGATCTCATGGGACCGCCACCGAAGAGCGCGGCAGAGGTGCTCGCAGAGGGCGATGTCATCTACGTCATCAGCGACGGTCAGCACGCAGCGCAGCTCGCGCAGGTGCCCGAAGCGCAGGCCGCGCTGGTCGCACTCGATCCCAATGACGGCGCGGTGACGGCGCTCGTCGGCGGCTTCGACTACTTCAGCAACAAGTACAACCGTGTCACCCAGGCGCGGCGCCAGCCGGGCTCGGGGTTCAAGCCGTTCCTGTACTCGGCGGCACTCGATGACGGCTTCACTCCCGCATCGATCATTCCGGATGCGCCCATCGTGATGGATGGCGCCGATCTCGAGACGGTGTGGCGGCCCGAGAATTCGCACAAGGACTTCCGCGGTCCGATGCGGCTGCGCGAGGCGCTCGCCTGGTCGCGCAACCTCGTCTCCATCCGGCTGTTGCGCGAGATGGGAACGAAGTATGCGATCGACTACGTGACGCGCTTCGGTTTCGAGCGCAGCACGCTGCCCGACAATCTCACGCTCGCGCTGGGAACGCTGCAGGCGACGCCGCTCGAGGTCGCCACCGGCTACGCGACCTTCGCGAACGGCGGCTATCGGGTGCAACCGTACTTCATCGACCGCATCGAGGGCCCGGGCGGTGATGTGGTCTGGCACGCCGCCCCTGCGATCGCCTGCGAGCAGTGCGCGCAGCAGGCCAGCCTCGCAGCAGTGCCGCTGCGCAATGCCTCGACGCAGACGCTCGACGCGGCCGATGCGGTGCGTGGTGGCGCCGGCTATCTGCCGCCCGAGCGCATCGCGCCGCGCGTCATCACGCCGCAGAACGATTACCTCATCACCGACATGATGGCCGACGTGATCCGGCACGGCACGGGGCAGCGCGCACTGGTCCTCGGCCGCACCGATCTCGCCGGCAAGACCGGCACTACCAATCAGTCGCGCGACAACTGGTTCAACGGTTTCACCGGCAATCTGGTCGCGACCGTCTGGGTCGGCTTTGATCAGGAGCGCTCGCTCGGTGAGACCGAGGAAGGCTCGCGCACGGCGCTGCCCATCTGGATCGACTTCATGCGTGAGGCGCTGAAGGGCGTGCCGCAGAAGCGCCGCTCGATGCCTGACGGCCTCATTACGCTGCGCATCTCGCCGGACACCGGCCTGATCGCCAGCGCCGAGAATCCCGACGCCATCATGGAGACGTTCATGGTCGATCACCTGCCCTCGAGCGGCGGCCCCGGGGGCGAGAGCACATCGCCCACGGCCGAGCCCGCCTCGGCAACGACCAGCGACTCACTCTTCTAGATACATCGAGATGCCGCGCCGCAGCCCCGTCCGCGCCGAGCATCTGCGCCGCGCTCTCGCGCAGGAGGCGGCGCGCATCATGGCCGAGCACGGCATTGCCGATTTCCTGTTCGCCAAGCGCAAGGCGGCCGAGCGCTTCGGCGTCACCGATAGCGCGGTACTGCCCAAGAACACCGAAATCGAATCTGCACTGGTGGAGTATCAGCGCCTGTTCGAAGGCACGACACATTCCGAGACGCTGCATGCGCAGCGCAGCGCCGCCCTCTCGGCGATGCGGCGGCTCGAGGCCTTCGAGCCGCGGCTCGTGGGCCCGGTGCTGAGCGGCACGGCGACCGAGCACGCCGAAGTGCAGCTGCACCTGTTCGCCGAGCGCGCCGAGTCCGTCACGCTCTCACTCATGGAGCAGGGTATTCCGCACGAGATCACATCACGTCGCGTCAAGATGAATGCCGAGCGTGTGATCGAATATCCCGGCGTGCGCTTCGCAGTGGGCGATCACGCCATCGCCGCGACGGTCTTCCCCACCGACGGCATACGCCAGGCACCCGTGAGTCCGGTGGATGGCCGGCCCATGCGCCGCGCCGATGCGGCGGAGCTCGAGGCGCTGCTCGACCACTGAACGGTACCCGAATACCGCGGCTGCCACTCGTTACTGTCTGATGGGGCCACGGAAAATGAGCGCGGATGAAAGGCAGGTTCGTGACCTGCTCGCGCGCCAGGCGGCCGAGTGGTTCGTGAATCTGCGCGCTGGCGGCGATGCGGCGCAGTTGCGCGCGTTCGGCGCGTGGCTGCGCAGCTCACCGCAGCACGTGGAGGCCTATCTGCAGATCGCGCAAACCGCGCGCGAGCTCAAAGCGGCAGCGGCGGATCCCGAGCTGGTGCTGGCCGCGATGCTCGCGAAGCGAAGAGAACCCTAGCTGCGCTTGGAGATGTCGAGATAGTCGCGCCGCTGCGGCCCGGTGTAGAGCTGGCGCGGGCGGCCGATCCGCATCGACGGATCGGAGATCATCTCCTGCCAGTGACACACCCAGCCGACGGTGCGCGCGATCGCGAACATCACCGTGAACATCGAGCGTGGAATCCCGATGGCGCTGTAGATGATGCCGGAATAGAAATCGACGTTGGGATAGAGCTTGCGCGCGACGAAGTACTCGTCCTTGAGCGCAATCTCCTCCAGCTTGAGGGCGAGCTCGAACAGCGGATTGTCGGAGCGGCCGAGCTTGGCCAGCACCTTGTGGCACATCTCGCGGATGATCTTGGCGCGCGGGTCGAAGTTCTTGTAGACGCGGTGGCCGAAGCCCATGAGGCGGAAGTGACTCGATTTGTCCTTCGCCATTGCCAGGAATTTCGGGATGTTCTCCACCGAGCCGATCTGCTCGAGCATCGACAGCACGGCCTCGTTCGCACCGCCATGCGCCGGACCCCACAGTGCCGAGACACCCGCGGAGATGGCGGCATAGGGGTTCGCGCCGGTGCTGCCCGCCAGGCGCACGGTCGAGGTACTCGCGTTCTGCTCGTGATCTGCGTGCAGCACGAACAGTAGATCGAGTGCCTGGGATGCGATCGGATCCACCTGGTACGGCTCGCAGGGCACCGCGAAGAACATGTGCAGCATGTTGCTGCAGTAATCCAGATCGTTGCGCGGATAGATGAAAGGCTGGCCGAGCGAGTGCTTGTGCGCCGCGGCCGCGATCGTCGGGATTTTCGCGATGATCCGGTGCGCGAAAATCTCGCGATGCCGCGGGTTATGGATGTCCATCGAGTCGTGATAGAAGGCCGACAGCGAGGCCACGACCGCCGACACCATCGCCATCGGATGCGCGTTGTGGTGAAAGCCGTTGAAGAAGCGCAGCAGCGTCTCGTTGATCATCGTGTGATGACGGATGCTGCCGGTGAACTCATCGAGCTGGCGGCGCGTCGGCAGCTGCCCGTGCAGGAGCAGGTAGCAGACCTCGGTGAAGGTGCTCTTCTGCGCGAGCTGCTCGACCGGATAGCCGCGGTACAGCAGCACGCCGGCATCGCCATCGATATAGGTGATCTTGCTTTCGCAGGAGGCGGTGACGCCGAAGCCCGGATCGAAGGTGAAGGCGTCGTGATCTTTGTAGAGCGCCGCAACGTCGACGACGCGCGGTCCGATCGTGCCCTCACGCACGGGGAGCGAGGACTTCTTGCCGCTGCCCGGATCGATGAGCTCGAACTTGCTGTCCGTCATGTGCGTGAGGCTTTCCGCAGCGCCTGTCATGCCTTTGTGGCGTGCGTGAAACACAGGGTTGCACGGTCAGCGTGCGGAATCAAGGCGGCGCCGTCACAGTCCGAAGCGTGGCGCTCGCCCACGCACAGGGGCGGCGGCGAAGATCGCGCGCGCGATCCGCGCGCGCGCTCGAGCGAGCGGCTACTCGACGACCTTGAGCATCTGTCCGGGCACGATCTTGCCCCCCGGGTAGTCCCCATTCAGCAGCTCAAGCTCTTCTTTCTGGTACTTTTCGTGCGGGATGTTTTTCGCGAAGTCGTCGTACTTCGTATCGGCCTTGGCCTGCACGATGTGGATGCGGTAGGGCTCGGCGAGCGGGTATTCGGCCGGCTTCAATGCCCGCAGTGTCTGGATCGAGGACATGAAAAGCCCGTCGTCGGCAGGCAGGCCCTCGGGCGAGGCAGAGCGGCTGGCGCCGCCGATGAGATAGGCGGATTTGTCTCGATACAACACCGCCCAGCGCACCGGCCCCAGGCCCCCGTCCAGGGGTGAGCCGCTGCGGGTGATGAAGGTGTAGCCCTCCATTCCGTTCACCTGCAGCTCCGCACCGTGGGAGATCTGGCGCCCCTTCAATTTCTTCAGCAGGAACTCCCGCGGCGATTCCTTTTCGGGCCGCTTGTCGGCCGTCAGCTGCATGATCACGTCCTTGGTCTTGCTGTGAGCGAGCAGCCGGTCGCGTTCGTTGTCGATGATCCAGCCGTGCGGAAAGGCGAGCGTGAGGCCAAGGTCGGCGTGATAGAAACGGTTGTCGCGCACGATGCCCTGTGCGCGGCTCGAGCCATAGGGCAGGCCGTCGATCGCCTTCAGGTACTCGTCGTGACCTTCAATCCAGCCGCCCTCCGGCTGGCTGGTGATGTTTGCCGCCTGCTTCGCGGTCGCGACTACGCGGTCATCCGGTGCCGGATGATCCGAGAACATGCCGTGATAGATCTGGGGCTCGCGGTTCTCCCGCTTCGCGCGGTCGACCTCGAAGGTCTCCTGCTGCTTCAAGACCCCCATGCTCTGGGACATCGCCTCGGGCAGGTAACCGCTCTTGGTCGCATATTGGATGCCGAGCTGGTCGGCCTGCGTTTCTGCGTCGCGGCCGTAGCCCTGCACCCACGCCGCGGCGCCGATGTCGGCCATTTCGCCGACGACGCCGGATCCGGTGGCGAGCACCGCGCCGGTCGCGAGCACGTCGGCGAGCACGTTGCGGGTGACTGCTTTGACTGGATGGCGCGCATTCACATGGCCGATCTCATGCCCCAGCACCGCCGCGAGCTCCGCTTCGGAATTCAGGTATGCGAGCAGCCCGCGAAAGACATAGACGTAGCCGCCGCCGGTGGTGAAGGCGTTCACCTCCCCGTCGTCGAGAACGGTGAAGTGCCAGGTGAGCTCGCTCCCGCGCTGGCTGTTCGCCGCGACTTTCTGGCCCACGCGGTTGACGTAGTCCTGCAGCGCCTGGTCCTCGTAGACCCCGTACGCCTGAATGATCTCGGTATGGTCGCGGCGAGAGGACTCGACTTCACCCTTGGTGCTGGTGAAGACCACATCCTTGCCGCCACTCACGGGATTGGTGGCGCACCCGCACAGACTCAAGCTCGCGGCGAGGACCGCGGCGCCGAGACGGACGTTCATCTGGGCGACCCCCCTGCAGCTGTGAGCGCGGAGGCCGGCCGGAAGTTCCTAGCCGCTCTTGGCTGCGGCGGCGTACTTCTTGCGGAATTTATCGACGCGGCCCGCCGTGTCGACGATCTTCTGCTTGCCCGTGTAGAACGGGTGGCAGTTCGAGCACACTTCCACCTGCAGATCGTGGCCCAGGGTCGAGCTGGTCTTGAAGGTGTTGCCGCACGTGCAGGAAACCGTGATTTCCTTGTACTCGGGATGGGTGGAGGCTTTCATGGCTTTAAGCTTGCGTAGCTATGCGTTTTCGTGGGGCAAAGGGCGCGGGAGTTTAGCGGCGAATCGCCGCTCTCACAAGCTCCCGTGAGCTCGGCCGTGGCCAGCTGCGCCCGGCATCGTCCTTATCCACAGAAGCTGTGAATAACTCTGTGGACACAATGGCTTGGGGAGCGGCGAAAAGCGCTGAAGATTGCGTATTTGTTACCTTGGCTAAAATATAGCCAGATCGTTTACATCTGATATTTCAAAGGCTTACGGCTCTCTCATTCAGCGACTTAGGCAATATTGCGCGTAATGCGCTCATTTCCCGAATGAGCCCCCACACCCTGTGCATAAAGACGGCCGCTCCGGACGGGACCGGCAGGTAGAAAGCGCAGGAGAACCTCGTTCAGAAAGCGTAAGCCGAGCGGTGTCGTACGCCAGATTTCACCGCTGCGGCTCAAGAGTCCCTGCGCCGAAAGCGCGCTCACGGTGAGCGCGATCTGATCCCACTCCATTCCGGTCCGCGCCGCGAACAGCGATTGCCGGAATCCGCCGGTGAGCCGCAGCGCATTCAGCATGAACTCGAAGGCCAGATCAGCCGCCGCGATGGGAACGCGCCCTGCGGCCTGGGTGTCGGCCAGGTAGCGCCGCGGCTCGCGCGGCCGCACGGTCCGTGTGATCTGCAGCGCGCCGCCGGCCGCGAAGCTCAATTTGCCGTGCGCGCCGGCGCCGATCCCCACGTAATCACCGAATCCCCAGTAATTCAGATTGTGCCGGCACTCGCGATCGGGCCGTGCGTAGCCTGAGACCTCGTATTGCGCGAATCCCGCCGCGGCGATGCGCTCCTGGCAGGCGGCGAGCATGTCCGCTCCCGCATCGTCATCCGGCAGGCCCGGGGGGGGCGTGGCCGCGAACGGTGTGCCCGGCTCGAGAGTCAGCTGGTAGTGAGAAAGGTGTGCGGGCGCCAGCGCGACCGCCTCCTCCACATCCGACAGCGCCCCGGCCGCATCCTGTCCCGGCAGGGCGTACATGAGATCGAGGTTGAAGTTGCCGAGTCCGGCGGCGTGCAACTCCTCGGCCGCGCGGCGCGTCTCCTGCGGCGAGTGAATGCGCCCGAGCGTCTCGAGCCGCCGGGCATCGAAGCTCTGCGCGCCGAGCGAGACGCGGTTGATGCCCGCCGCACGGTACTCCGCGAAGCGCCCGCGCTCGATCGTGCCGGGATTCGCCTCAAGTGTGACTTCGGGTGCGGCAGCGCCGGCAAATGCGCGCTGCGCAGCCTCGAGCACGCGCGCGATCGCCTCGGGTGAGAACAGACTCGGCGTTCCGCCGCCCAGAAAGACGCTGACGAGCGGCCGATCGGCGAGATCCGCCGCCTGCCGGCTCAGGTCGCTGAGCAGCGCCTCGACATAGCGCTCCTCGGGCAGGGCTTCCTTGAGCGTGTACGAGTTGAAATCGCAGTACGGGCATTTGCGCACGCACCACGGAAAGTGCACGTACAAAGCGAGCGGCGGCAGGGTTGTGCTCATGGACGCGACAGCTGGGCGCGCAACTGTAACAGCGCGCGGCCCCGATGACTCACGGCATCCTTTTCCGCCGCCGTGAGCTCGGCAGCGGAGCGCGCCGAGCCCTCGGGCAGAAAGACCGGGTCGTAGCCGAAGCCGCCGCGGCCGCGCG
>Ga0335081_10009744_pt1 | contig 15482 bp, 15 predicted proteins | sample Lox_Sample_35_FD_206713 | JGI IMG/M metagenome (GOLD analysis project Ga0335081, IMG submission 206713) | Soil microbial communities from Loxahatchee National Wildlife Refuge, Florida, United States - Lox_Sample_3.5 | ecosystem: Environmental > Terrestrial > Soil > Wetlands | place: USA... | reverse complement strand
TAAACCGTGAGAAAGGCAATGACCAATAAGAAGTATCTATTCATCTGAGCCACCTTCTTGTTTTGTATTCTTTCTCCCATAGGACCCTTTTTGAGGGGATTTGGGCGGGGCCTTTTTCAGGTCCGGCGTGTCGGACAGCATCATGGGATCGACATCCTTTTCAAAGGTGCCCAGGAATTCGATAAACTCCATGTCATCAGGAGCAGACGCTTCTTGGGCTGCCGGGCTTCCGATGAGTAACACCCCCACCAGGGTCATGATCAACAGGCTACGCCCCATTTTCTTTCGTCGCCAGCCAGCGGTAGAAATCCAGATTCTCATAAAGTTCTATCTCTTCCATGGAAGCGATCATTTCAAAATCTTCAATATGCTTACCGGGAAAGTTCCCTGGAGAAGCTTTCAACCAGAAGAATATCGCGACCGCTGCCATGGCGGCAGCAGTGACAGCCCCGCCCATGACCCAGCGTGATGAAAGAAAAGCTCCCGGATGCGCCCTCTCGGACGCGCTTAGGGCGTTCAGTCGAATGCGTTCCAGACGCTGTTTGGTCTGGCTGTCGAGATTCTCTGCGGCCTGGGACAATAGGTCTTTTGCTTTTTCCAGTAAATGCCTTTCCTGCTCGTTCGCATCCATCAGCGGATATCCTCCAAGAGACCCCGTAGGCTATGAACAGCCCGGGAATAATGAGTTTTGACGCTGCCTTCCGAACATCCCATGACAAACGCTGTCTGCTTGACGTCCATCTCCTCCCAGACGCGCAGCAGAAACGCCTGCTGTTGTCGTAAAGGGAGCATGTGGATCGCCCTTTCCAAGGCCATGGATTCCTCGTGCCGCAGAATATCCTCAAAAGGATTCAACGTTGCTTTATCTGGAATATCCTGGAAAGGATCTTCTTCGTCTTCACAATCTTGAGATCGAGTCAACCAGCTGAGGACATGTTTACGGACTGAGTTTCGGCGGTACCAATCGGTAATCCGGCTTCGCAGGATACTGTAGAAGAGGGGTTTCCACTGGCCTTCCGGGCGACTCGTATAATGACGGACAAACCCAAACATTGCATCCTGAACCAAATCAAGAGCCTCATCAGTACTTCCAGTGGCAAACCTGGCCATCTTGAATGCCCGCCGCTCAATATCAGCTAGAAATCCGTTGAGCTTATCTCTAGTATCCATAACGCATGGACTTCAAATCGGTTTACAAACAAATTTTTTTCTTATGCTGAAAACGCAAAAGAAATTGGATGTGACAACCGGACGAAACTTCGAAGAGGTTCTGCACACTTCTTCAAAAAACACTTCATCTCCAGGCACTTTTTCCTCTCTAAGGATACCAAAAGAACTTTACCAGTCTTACCATGATGAAGAGACCGCCCAAGCTAACAACGATCCCCAGGATAACCAAGAACTTCCCGGGTCCGGGATCGGCAAAGGAGATAGCCAAACTTCCGGTTAGAACCAGAATCAATAGGCCTATTATCTTCTTCATTCTTTCTCCCTCCGGAAACTCCTCCGTCTTCAGGAGGAATCGAAGCCACCATACAACTGAGAAATGGAAGCCTCGCCGTCTACAACACTCGGTTGGCCAAGCAATTAGCGTGCCAAAAATGAACATTCATCATGTGCCAAGATACGCTATGGAGTTCACCGAAGCAACCTGTCCCCGTGTATCTGCTCATCGCCATATTCCACCCCTGGCGAGCCCGTTTATTTTGCCAATGGTAAGAACGCAGAACAGCCAAATTCGTTTACAGAAATACTTGTGACATTTTGTCGCTTTTTGATTATTTAATAATGGCGCCTGCGCTAGATTGGCCTTGGGAATTCGGTTTGACGAATCACCAAATTCTTTTTGGGCAGACCGGCGCCTCTGTACAGGCCCAGGTTTTCTTGAGACGTTTTGGCTTTGTCCTCCCGAATTGGGAGGAAAATTGTGGAGGGAAATGAAAAAGCTAATTCCGCGGGACTGTCAAAGCCTTGCCGACAACGGCCGCCAGGAACTTCTCGGGCGCGTCTGTAAAGATGTTGGTGACAGTTCGGTCTTTCCCCGGAGAACTCAATGAACAAACAAACCCTGTTGGCTATTCTCTCAGCAGGTCTTTCAGGATATCTTTTGCCTTCGTCTTCTTGGAGGGTTTCCCCGGTTCCTCAGGCGTTCGCTCGAAAAGACGCCGTTCGATCTCTCTCTTCAAACCACGGCCCAATTGTTTGCTCAGGCCTTCCTCATCAAGAGTAACGCTGGGATGATCGGTCGTGCCTTTGATCCGGAGAGGAATGATTTTCCACCCCTGCTCGTCATCAAAAACTTTGATCGCAGCCAGCCTGCCTTTCAGATTTCCAGTAAGGCTTGGGGAGAGCTTGAGCTCGGTCGGTATGTCCAGCCTCTTATCGAAGTCCACCACACCCTTGGGACTGATCTTGAAGAGAGCGGAGCTGATCCAGCCGTCGAGCATCAACCTTTCATCCTTCATATCAAAGTTGAACAATCCTTGGTCAAATCCAGGATTTTTGAGAGAAGCGATGCCCGTGAGCGACGCGATGGCATCAAAAATCTGAGACTGCTTGATCGCTCCTTTGCCAAGCTTTGCGACGGCCGTTCCTCTTAGCGTTTTCTGTATGCCAGACGTCCTCTCGACCGCACACTGAAGTTGTCCGTCAAGAGACCCTTCCGAAGAAAAAGACCCTTCTCCGGAAAACTGCAACCCGAGAGGGTCGACCTTCAGGGCGCCATTTGCATACTGGTAGCGAAGGTGAAGCTCTTTAAACGTGTAGTTTTGGTAGGTGGCCTTATCTACGGTAATCAGTCCCGAAGCCTTGATTTTCTCCGTTGTTCCGACCCCGGAGGGTTCTGCTTTGGCCTCTCCCTTTGAACCCTTTTGAGGCGCTCCCTCTTGTTCCTTTCCTTTCTTCTCACCGCCGAGCCCCATCAGTTGCTGAAGGTCGAGGGTCTGAGCGTGAATATCGGCAACAATGTCGGGTGTCGAGCGATAATTTTTGGCCATGGCCGAGAGCTGAAGGTTATCCTTTCCGATCACGGTTTGAAGATTGGCCCGAAGGGTCTGGGCGTCCATGTCCACTTTGCCCGAAACTTTGATTTCCCGATCTTTCAGTTTTGCCTGAAGCCCTTTAATAGAGAGAAGACCAAAATCCATTCGAGGGGTCCCATCCTCCTGCAAAGACCCTTTAAACTCTCCATCCAAAGCAAGGGAGATGTCCGGCAATCCCTTCGTTTCGTCGACAAATGTCAACCTGGCATCTCGGATAAGCAGCCGGTCCGCAACCACGGAAATGGGAAGCGACTTATGTTGAGACGGATGTTCAGGCCCGGAGGGTTTCTGTGTTTCCTGGGAAGGCTTTCCCATCATATCGCTGAAGTTATACCTTCCCCCCCTCTCCTTCTTGACAGAGATCGAAGGAGAGACAATTTCGATCTTGCTGATAACGAGTTGTCTTTTTAGAAGGGGCAACAGCTCATAGGAAAGAACAAACTTCCCGATTTTCAGGAAATCGGCCTGTCCATCCTTTTCCTTCACGGTCAGTCCTGAGGCCGTGATCCCCGAAAAGAGGGAAACGTTGATCTCATCCAGCTGGACCTTCCTTCCTGTCATGGCTTCCGCTCTGGGAAGGATGATGGGCTTGAGCCGATCGCTGGAAAGATAACTCTTGACTGCAATACTGAGCCCGATCACCAAAAGGACCAAAATCCCCACAACGATCGCCGCCGCCTTCAAGAACTTTTTCATAGACTGTCCTCGCTCGTTAACGATTGCATCGTATTTTTTTCGGTACGAACAAAGCCGCTGCCCATTAAATTTATACCAGGGCGCCTGGACATTTGCAAACCGCAGAACACGGTTGCTACCAGACGGCTAGATACGGATGTAATAAAAAAGTAATTTTCGTAGCTCTAGACAGGGACCCGCCTCCGAGGCAGGCCTGGCGAGCATCTCGATACACCGGATATCCGCGGCCGGAAGGAAGTCTCTTGCTGTCTCTCCTTCTGGATCTCTGGGAAACCGGGACAAGTCCCGCCATGGGCGGGGTTTGTCTCGGTTTCGTTCTGCATCGGCTCAGGAGAAGATCGCCGTGAAGAACTTTTTCATCTCACTCCAGGACTCTTTGTCAGCCTGGGCGTTATAGGCGATTGGCATGTTAAATTTTTTTCCCAGTTCGGTCGCCTCGGGATTAGTAAAGCTGTGCAGGGCTCCCGGATACGAAATCACCCGGAAATCGGCAGCGGCTGCTTTCATCTCTTCCTTGAATGCCTCCACCTGCTCCGGGGGGACGAATTTATCGGCGCCACCGGTTAAGACAAGGATCTTCGCCTTGATGCCGCCCGGTTGAGCAGATTTGACTGCGGTCAGAGTCCCGTGAAAACTGACCACGCCTTTAAGATCCACTCCCTGCCGCGCCATGTTGAGGACAACGCCGCCCCCGAAGCAATATCCGATCGCTGCGATGCGGCTTGGATCAACCGTCGGCTGTCCCTTCAGATAATCGACGGCAGCCATGAAGCGAGCCCTCGTCACATCGACATTTTTCATCGCTTCTGACGATAATTTCCCCGCTTCATCCGCAGTCGCTACCAATTTACCCTCGCCGTACATATCGACGGCAAGAGCGGTATATCCCAATTCCGCCAGCATCCGAGCACGCCCGCGAACGTAGTCATTCAGGCCCCACCATTCTGGGACCACCAAGACTCCCGGACGCTTACCCTGAATGCTTTGATCATAGGCGAGAAAACTCTTCATGACAACCCCTTCAGCGTTGTATTCAACCGTTTTTCCCACAATCTTGGGTTCTGCTGATCCAATGCCAACCATTCCCAAAATAAACGCGGATAATGCAATTTCCACCAGTAATCTTCTCATGTCATCCTCCTTCGGACCTCATTGATTCGACGTTTCCTGATTGGCCCGTTTGTGGCCTCGTGAACTAAAAATAATTATCCCTCCGGCGATCTGCAAACTTCATCAAAAGGTTCGTACAAATCTGTTCACTGTCGAGAAAACCGGCAGCAAAATCTTAGAACGCAAGAGATTCGGCACTTTGTTTTATCGATCGGGAGTAATTATATTTAAATTGAAAAATGACAAAGCGCGGATTTTCTTCAAGGAGAACTGGAATGGATAAGGAACTTTACTGCAGGGATGTCGGCATGAATTGCGAGTTTTTGGCCTGCGGGAAGACCGAGGAGGAGGCGCTCAACAAATTGGGTCAACACGTGCTGGCCACGCACGGGGTGAAGGGATTTTCAAAAGAGTTCTACAATAAGGCACGGTCAGCCATCCGCGAGGGATCCTGTGATCCTAGAGATGCCGAGGAGGCGATTTCGGAAGATTGCGGTGTCTCTTGCGAATCGTATTATGACTGCGATGAAGCGTCCTGTTTTTGAAGCTCCCTCAAACGCCGGGCGGCTGCCCGTCAGATAAGCTCGGTCGGAGATCAACAAAGCTGAGGGGCCGGCCTTATTCATCTCCAACATTCAAAAGTGTGGGGTAGTGGCAAGACCGTATGCATGGAAATGCAAAAGGGAAATCATAACGGTTTCTCAACGGGAAGGTTGTAAAAGCAGAGGAGGAGGAAGATGGCCCAAATTGAGCTAACCCAGGACGAAATGAAAACGCTGCAAGAGATTCTCCAGAGGCACCTTGCAGAACTCTTGCCTGAAATCGCTTTCACCCACCGGAAAGATTACATTCAATTTCTCAAAAAAAGAAAGGAATTTATAGAAAATTTCATCCGGCGTTTGGAGAGGGAACAGTCTTCCGGACGAAGGGAAGCGATCAGCCCGGACCGGCTGAGGGGGGTCGATTTTTTGCAAGGACTTGAGGACGGAGAGCTGCAGAGCCTTTCCCAGTTTTTCGAGGAAGAAAGCGTTGCAGAAGGTGTCATGCTATGCGAAGAGGGTGCGAGGGCCGAGCGTCTCTTCATTCTCGAAGAGGGACGAGTTTCCATTCGCTCCAAGACGGGTCGTCAATATTCGATCGACGCCCCGGGAAAGATGGTCGGGTGGTCTTTTCTGGTGCCCCCGTTTCTTTATACGGCTTCGGCCGTCACCACTGCTCCTTCCAGGCTCTTGGTGATTAAAAGTCCTGATTTTTATTATGCCCTTCACAAGGAACCCAGGATGGGAATGAAGGTAATCAACAACCTGGCTCAGGTCGTTGCCAGCCGCTTGACGTAATTTCTCGTCCGGCAAATCGCCCGGAGGGACGATTTCAAAAAGGCGTTCTTATTTTCGAATCTTCGCTAGCCGGATATCTCCCAGATAGACGTCCGTTTTCGTTTTCACTTCTGTCCGATAGGTCTGATACCCCTTTTTCTCCACTCGGACCACGTACGCTTTGTCCGCATTCAATCCGTCAAATTCAAAGTCTCCATAATTGTCTGCCGTCATGACTTCTTTCTCGCCCTTCCCCAGGAGTGTTACCTTGGCCGCCTCTCCGCATTCGTCCGTATCCCCCAGGACGACCGCTCCGGCGACAAATCGCTTCGGGATGCCGATATAGGCCACCTTCTCCTTCATCGCATATTCCGGATGTAATGCCTCCGCCTTTCCCAAAGCCAATTTTTTCGCCACTTCGCTGTTTGCATCATCCAGATCGCCGAAGGTCAATGTGCCGTTGGGGCAGGCCTCCACACACCTGGGCTCTTTCCACCCCCGATCGAGCAAGTGCGCACAGAACGTGCACTTCTGGGGGATCCGGCTCTCCTCGTTCCAGTAGATCACCCGATACGGACAGGAGGAGACCAGCTCCCTCTTCCCTTTCGACTTTTCCGGATCGATGATCACGATGCCATCGGACCGTTTATAGATCTCGCCCTCCTTGGCCGCTCTCACGCACGAAGCGTCTTCACAATGCATGCACGGCACCGCCGTAAAGGCCACTTTCACCTTCGGATACTTTCCCCTCTCCTTTTCGACGACTCGCATCCAGAAATGACCGGAATTCGGCTGAGCCGCCGCATACGGCAGATGATCATTCCCGCAATGTTCATCCCGGCACGCCAAAAAACAGTTGTGACAGCCAACGCATCTCGTAATATCGATCACCATCCCATATCTGGCCAATTTCTATTCCTCCCGTGTCACGATGTTATTGAGCTTCGCATAAATAAAGAAACACGTCACCTTCTTCTCAAGGGTAGGGGCGACTTCAGGGAGGCTCAAGCCTCCCCTACCCAAGGGGACCCCCCAAAAAGAAGCTTCATTACTCTTGCGAAGCTCAATAGCCTCAGAGTCTGCAGAAAAATTCTTATATGTCCCACTTCTCCATCTCGATCAAACAGGAGTTGTTCGCCATCCCGGGGGCATTTTTAGAAATCATACGGGCAGGGGTCAGCAGATTGACGCAGCCGCCCCGATCCGGGCTGCCGGGCTTTCCGGGCTCCAGAGGATCATACACTCCTGAAGACTCATAGCAGTGGACCACCCCGGGTTTCATCCTTTCTGTCAGGGTCGCAATACACAACACCGCGCCCCGGTCGTTATAGAGTTTGATAATGTCTCCCTGCTTGATTCCTCTTGCCTCCGCATCCGACGGGTGAATCCTCACCGTTCGCCAATAGGTGCCGTCCTTGAAGATCCGATGATCCGGAATATCGACGAGCCACGGGATCCGGGCGTCGTGATGGGTGTGGAAGGAAAACCGGGGATGAGGGGTGATCAGCTGGAGGGGATACTTCTCTGCGAGTCCTGTCTCGTGCCCTTCCCAGCTGGGAATATACCGCGGCATCGGCGGCCTTTCTTTGTCTTTGGGGAAGTGCTTTTTCAGACTTTCAGAAACGAATTCGATCTTGCCGCTATAGGTCCCCAGTTGTTTGCTCTTCTCGGTGTTCTTCTGGGGATTGTTGTCCCCGGTATCGCATTCCCTGCCTTCGTAGAACCACCTGAGCGCGGGCGTCGACTTGTAATCCTTGGGGATCGGAACGACGAAGTAGCCTTTTTCCTTGAACGCTTCAAAAGAGATATATTGAGGCAAGCTGGAAGCGTCGAAAAGCCTTTTTGCCCAGCCTTCCTCTGTCTCGTTTCCTTCGGTGAAGTCTTCTTTAAAACCCAGCCTCTCCGCCAACTGGCTGAGAATCCAGTAGTCCGATTTGGATTCATGGAGCGGTTCAATGCACTTCTTCTGGTAGACGATCACCCGATGACTGCACACCTCGGAGCTGTTATGGGAGTACCCTCCGGAGTTGGCCCACTCTCCAATATCATTTCGCTCAAAGTTCGTGCAGGCAGGGAGGATCACATCGGCAAATCGGGTCTCTGTGTTCCACCAGATTTCTTGGTTGACGACAAATTCCAGCTTGGGACTTTGGTACATGCTGACGAAACGATTGGTCTCAGTCATCGTACCGATATAAGACCCGCCATAACGGTAGAACATCCTACATTCCGATTTTCCCGGTTCGGGATAGACATAAGGTTTGAACTGCTGTTCGAGCGAGCTGCCGCAGAAACCTTCCCCCACCCATTGGATGGGCGGGCTCAAGATTGCCTCTGGGAGGAGCAAGCGATAGATGCGCTGGGTGACGGAATTGACGGCCGGCTTCTTGGCCAGGTTATTCATCCCATAGCCGTTCGAGGCGTATCCGGGAAAGTGGAAGTTGTTATTAAAAGGAGCGCCCGTCGTGGTACCCCAAATGCTTACTCCGGGCTTGCCCCAGCCCTGCATCGCCTGGAGCAGCATCGCCAGTCTCGCCCATTCGGTGGCATAGGCGGCCCGGCAGGCTCCCCCCCAACCGCCGCGCGTTCCCGCAGCAAGGGCCGTTCTCTTGGAAGCCCACTCGCGGGCAAGGGCCCTGATCACTCTGGCGGGGATGGCACACTTCTCTTCACCCCACTTCGGATTCTTGGGGATTCCATCGGTCTTGCCTAAGATGTGGTCTTTGAATTTCTCAAAGCCGATCGTATGAGTGGCGATATAGTCCTTATCGTAAGTGCCCTCTTTGATCCAGACATAGGCGATGGCCTCGGCGAGGGCAGCATCGGTTCCCGGCCTGGGGGCGATCCATTTATCCGCCATGGTGACCGCCGTGCTGTTGTAATAGGGGTCGATAAAGATTTGCCTCTTTCCCAATTCCTTCAGCCAAAGGCGCCAGACCGTCGATTCTTGTCCGCCATAAACTCCGCCGGTTGCATCCGGGTCGTTGCTCCAATGGACGATCAGCTCGCTGTGTTTCAGGCCGTCTTCGAGCAAATCGGATTGCTCGGGAACGCCCAGCCTCCACCAGAATCCGTAAGCATGCGCCGTCCCCCAGAGCCAGCCCTCCCAGCTATCCGGATTGTCAAAGATATCGGTAAACCCAAGCAGGTTGAAGAATCTGCCCCAGGTCCTGAATTTGTAGCCGATATGTCCCCACTCATGGTGCGATGAACACCTCGACATGATGGCCTCGGAACCGTACGTCGACCGGATCCTCTTCATCTCGGCCGCGACCATGTTCAGGGCCTCATCCCAGCTGATCCTCACGTAGTCGGACTTTCCCCTGTTCTCGGGATGTCTCTCTCCCTTGGGGTCGAAATCGCTCCTTCTCATGGGATACTTAATTCTGCTTTCCGAGTAGGTCCTCGCTCTTTGTGCCAACACATAAGGGGCAAGGGCTACCCTTCTCGGAGCAGAAAATTTCTTTCCTCCTGCTTCGATGGTCCAGGTTGGAACGTCCTCATTCTCGGCAAAGGACAGCGGTCTGACACGAATGATCTTTCCGTCCTTCACATGAACAAAAACTGGACCCCCCTGAGTGCAACTGGTGAAAATCTTTTCTGACATAGGCTCCTCCCTCACTTTAGAGGTATTAACGCCTGAGGATTTGTGGGTTCATTGCCTCTTCATTCGGCAAGCTTGATGATCAGAATCCCTTCTCGGCTCGAAACCGCTTCGTCACAGGAGTATTCGCCCTGAGCGCATCATAGTAATTATCCGTGATGATGGTAATGGAAACCTTGTCCACTTCAGGGATCTTCACGGCACGATCAGCTCTCTTCGCCTCCTTTGCAATATTGCTTTCAGCCAGTACTCCTTGCCGGGCGATCTTCGTTTTCAGAATCCTCTCCGATCAATGCCTCGTTCCATAATTCACATTTGAAGTTTTCTTGAACTCTATCACCCTCCCAGCCAAAACGCAACGGCAAAATGGGGACGTCCTGTAACTCCTTAATGTTGGGGCAGTTGGATGGGGATGCTCTCTCTCCTCCAACCTTAAAAAGCGGAGCATCTGAACGGGAGATTTCCGGTAACCTACAAAAAAAACTGGACTCCTGGTCAGAACAAAACGACAACCCGAGGCGAGCCTCTCTGCAATGAGGGAGTGACTAACTATTCAGGAAACAAGGGATTAAGGAAATTTAGATGGCGGAGTTACGGCTAACGTTCCATCCATTCTACCTTTTCGAAGTAGGAATCGAGGTCACTCGCTCGGAGCCAGATGCGGGCACATCCACTTTCGTCCTCCAGCATCACCACTTTTGAACCTTCGAACTTTTTGACCTTAAAGAGGTCGCAGCTTATCTTATTTCTTAACGTTTCTCCTTTCAAGACGATCACAAACGTGCCACCCCCTCTCACTTCTTTTCGGCCAAACAAAGGTTGCTGTCCATCTCACTCACGGGCTGTGCAGGAATTCCATTCGCCCTGCGGCCCGGCTGTCGCGTTGAAACTCTAACCGTGGGTAACAGCAATAAGAGTGCCAAAGAGGCTGCATCTACTTATAACAGATCAATTATTAAGGTTTTTTTGGAAGATTACAATTCTGTTTGAAATTAAGGAGGCTTGACTTTTTGTCTAAGGTCGGCAAATGCTGGTCACTCATGATGCTTATCAATCGTTCTTCTCAAGTTTGGGGGGTCGATGAATGCGGAGTAGCGCCCTTAGCCCATGATTTCCTGTATTAACGCTTTGTACTCCGCCGGGGTCGGAGGATGCGGGCTCCCGACGTTGAAGAAACTGTTAGCAGCGTCGCCTGCCATTTCATCCCGGTCTCCATCCGGATATCCCATGCTCCGCAGGCTAAGCGGCAAACCCAGACGGGCATTAAACGCCATGATCGCTTCCGGCACTGCGTCTTTGGAACGGAGCCCCATCGCTTCAGCCAATCGGTCCATCTTCTCAGATGCATACTTTTCGATGAGATGAAGGACGCTCGGTAATGCCATCGTCACGAGAATGCCATGGCGGAAACCCCGGTCTCCAAAAGTATTTCCGAGAGCGTGTGCCGGACCGAGCCCTTTCGAGATGCTCATGCCGCCTTCCAGGGCAGCCATCATCATCTGCCAGCGGGCCTCCCGGTTACTGCCGTCGGCGACCGCGCGCTCAAGATAGCTAAAGACTCGACGGACACCGTCGAGGGCAATGGCGTCTACAAGTGGGTTGACCGATTTTGCCAGGAACCCTTCAATACAGTGGGATAACGCATCCATCCCCGTAGCTGCCGTCAGGTCGGGCGGAAGGCTCAAGGTCAGGTTGGGATCACAGATCGCAACCTTGGCTACCAGGTATTCACTGCTGACTCCGGCCGATCGGCTCGTCGAGTCGGGATGGATGCCCGCACCCCGGGACGCTTCGCTCCCCGTGCCAGCGGTCGTGGGAATGGCAACCAGCGGTGCCGTGGACGAAGTAATCTTTTCCGGGTGGTCATGGTAATAGGCGATGGATTCCGGGTGTCCGGAAAGCAGAGACACGGCTTTTGCCGTATCGATCACTGATCCGCCTCCCACGGCAACGATTCCATCGCAGCCTCCCGCGCGGTACGCCGATAGCCCGCCTTCCACGCCTTCGACCGTCGGGTTTTCCGGTGTCTTATCGAATACCGTAAGCTTTGCTTCGCCGGGCATTGCCCGGCGCACTGCGGAGAACACGCCGCTTTGAATCAGTCCCCGGTCGGTCACAAAAAGGGGCCGGGCAATCCCAAATTCGGCAAGCTCTGAGGGCAGGGTCTCGATCACTCCAAAACCGAATTGCACCTTTGGAAATTTCAGCAACGGGACCATCTTACCTCTTCTCATACGGTGGCCCGGGCGGCCGGTTTCAATCAGCCCGAACCATCCGATCTACGCCGTCACACCGTCTGTGGCGGGCCGAAATGAGTATCGCTCTATTTCCCTTCCACACCGTTCCTCTTATCAACAGCTCCATCAGCTCTCGTCCTCCTCGGCGATCTCCGGTGCGTGAGACTTCATCTGTTTCCATACCCCCCGGATAAGAGAAAGGATGGCAAGTCCGATAAAAACAGCGGAAATCGGCCGGGTGATGAAGATCATCGGTGATCCTTGGGAGATGAGGAGCGACTGCTGGAGCGATGTTTCAAGCATCTGGGCCAGCACCGTTGCCAGAACCATCGGGGCAATGGGGTATCCCAGCTTTCGCATAAAATACCCGACCACTCCGAAGACAATAGCAACCCACACGTCAAAAGCCAGGAAACGAATGCTGTACGTTCCGATGAGCGAGCAGACAACGATAATCGGCCCTAAGACCGGAAAGGGAATGACGGCAATCCGCGCCCACATGCCCACCAGCGGGAGATTCAATACCAAGCACATCACGTTTCCGATATACATGCTGGCAATGACCGCCCATACAAAATTGGGGTTTTGTTTAAAGAGCATCGGGCCCGGCTGCAAACCGTACATCAGGAGTCCTCCCAGGAGGACCGCCATGGAAGGGGCCGTTGGAAGTCCAAACGAGAAAAGCGGGACGAACCCTGCGCTCGACGTTGCATTATTCGCCCCTTCGGGAGCGGCGACTCCTTCAATCGCTCCCTGGCCAAACCGCTCCGGATGCTTGGATATTCGCTTTTCGACGTCATAGGCCACGAAGGTGGTGACCGAGGGGGCGCAGCCGGGCAGCAGTCCCATGAAAAAACCGATTCCCGTCGACCGGAGCATGGCTCCGATACACCGCCGGATGTCGGCCCAGGTGGGAAAGACATCCCGAACCTCGGTCATATTGATCGCCTTGACCTCTTCTTCAACGTCTATCATCACTTCGGCGATGGCAAAAAGACCGATAATCACGCTGACGAAATTGATTCCAGCCATCAGATCGATGGAGCCAAAGGTCAGCCGGGCAGCCCCTGTCAGGGGATTCTGTCCGATCAGAGAGGCGAGGAGACCGATGGCCATGGAGATGATCCCTTTAAGAAGGGCACGGCCCGAGAGGCTGATCACCAGAGTCAATCCCATGAACATCAAAGAAAAATATTCCGGGGGACCGAAGGCAAGGGCAAAATTGGCCAGGGCGGGCGCAAAAAAAGTGAGGCCCACAATACCAAGGGTTCCCGCAACAAAAGAAGAGATGGCTGAGATCCCGAGAGCCGGGCCTGCTCGGCCCTGTTTGGCCATCGCATAGCCGTCGAGACACGTCGGAACCGAAGAGGCCTCCCCGGGGATATTGACCACGATGGCCGTCGTCGACCCGCCGTACATTGCTCCGTAATAGATGGCCGCCATCATAATAATGGCCGATGTGGGAGGCAGCACTGTTGTAAGGGGAAGCAGGATCGCGATTCCTGACGAAGGGCCGATGCCGGGCAGAACGCCGATCAGCGTCCCGATCATGCATCCGATGAACGCCCAAAGAAGATTCTGGAGGGAAAAGGCGGTGACAAAACCGTTTAAGAGATAATCCCACGAAAAGAGCATCCAGAGCCCCAATCCTGAGAATTCAGAATATGCGAGTTAGTTCACGCTCGTCTGCTGCTGGCCCAAGGCACAACATCTATGATCTTCCATCTTCTATTCAGCTTCACCTTTATGGCGTTAAAAAAGGTCCCGCCGGAAAAGAAAGCTCAAGAAGATAGATGAAGACCAGATACGAAATCGAGCCGGACAGGAACCCGATCAGCAAGGGATACCAAATGCGATATTTTCCCAGATACCAGACGGTGAAGGAGACATACAGAAACGTGCTCAGAGGAAGCCCGAGTGGCTCCATCAGGGCAAGATAGATTCCCAGGCTGACCAGCGTGATCAGGACGCGAACGGTGCCACTCCGGTTGGGCCATTTGATGACGGGGTCCTCCCCGTGAAACCGCCAGGACCGGATCGCCAGCAGGGCCCCGGAGATCAAGATGATCACCCCGACAGTATAGGGAAGAGTGCGAGGTGGAAGGCGCTCCTCCAGCCCGCCGGTGATCTGCGACGCCGCAAAAAGTGTGAACAGGCCAAGGAGAACTAGGAAACAGCCCCCTGTGATGTCTGCCGACTTCTGCGTCCTCAAAGAGTCCCCCGGAGTCCCAATCCCTTTATCGCAAACGCTTGGAATGTGAAGATTGTCGTTTGTCCGCTCAGTGCCTGAGAAATCTGCTCTACGATTTCTTAAGGCCTGCTGCCAATTCTTTATAGATGGCCGTCATCTTATCCAGGTAGTCTTTGCTTTCCTGATGGCCCATGGCGATCGGGACAAACCCTTGTTTTTTCATCTCTGCGACGACATCCGGATGTTTGGCTGTTTCGACAAAAGCAGCTTCCAGTTTTTTGACGATATAGTCCGGAGTCTTAGGTGGGACCGCTACGCCCCGGTCGACGGCTTCCGCCATATCGATGCCCATTTCCTTCAGCGTGGGGGCATCCGGGAACTCCGGAAAACGGGTTTCGGTTGCAAAGCCCAGGACTTGAAGTTTGTCTCTAAAGCGGGTCAAGTCGTCGGAGGCTCCAAAAACAGCTGCAAGATGTCCTCCCAGAAAGGCGGTCATCTGGGGTGCAGATCCCGTAAAAGGAACATAGGTTACCTTGATGCCGCTCAGCTTCTCAAACCGAAGTGCCGCCATATGATAACCGGTAAAAGTTCCTGAGCCGCCGATGGTCAGGGCTCCCGGGTTCTTCTTTCCAAAGTCCAAAAACTCATGGAGCGTTTTGTAAGGGCTGGTCTTGAGAACAGCCAGCGCCAGCGGTGTCCGCTGGAAAAGGCAGACGGGGTCGATCTGCTCCGTTTTATATCCCACTTCCTGCTGCATCGGTTGCAAGATGACATGGGGAATATTGAAACCGACCATGGAATACCCGTCGGGCTTCCCTCGCGCCAGTTCTCTCCATCCGAGGGCGCCCCCGCCCCCTACCTTATAGTCAATGATCACTTTCTGTCCCAGGATTCTGTCGAGATGAGGCTGTTGTAGCCGCGCGACCCGATCGGATTGTCCGCCCGGATCGAAACAGATCAGATAATTAATCTGCCGCGTCGGATAGGGCTTTTCTTTCTGGGCCCATGCCTGCGTTTGGACAAGCCAGGAGCCGACCAGGACAACGGTGAGAACGGCTAACATTGTTTTGCAGCGCATCCTTCTTCTCCTTTCCTTTTGGTTCTGGGTTCGCTATTCAATACCACAAAAGAGGGCTGATGTAAACCCTGTCAGAGAGAAAGTCTTCTCTACCAGCAGGCAAGGTTGAGAACGTATCTCGGCTAGGTTTTCTGGAAACGATAAGGACTGAGATTGAAGGAATTCTTTATAAGATCATGAAGCGAGGGTTAGTCTCCAAAACTCACTCC
>Ga0335081_10009743_pt1 | contig 15483 bp, 12 predicted proteins | sample Lox_Sample_35_FD_206713 | JGI IMG/M metagenome (GOLD analysis project Ga0335081, IMG submission 206713) | Soil microbial communities from Loxahatchee National Wildlife Refuge, Florida, United States - Lox_Sample_3.5 | ecosystem: Environmental > Terrestrial > Soil > Wetlands | place: USA... | reverse complement strand
CTGGGACTGAGAATTTCTCCTCCATATAGCGCGCGTTCCAGGAATCAGGCTCATTCATTGGGATGATCTTAGCCCTTATGGAACTTAAACGATTTCACTCTGGTTGAAGACGTGATTTCGCCTGCATTAGATTTCTCTCGATTGCACCGTAAGCAGAGATAATTATGATTCCAGAGCGTCTCATTCATCTCCGAGAGTCTTTATATACCCTCGTACAATACGTCTCAAGATGTTTGGCTCCCGGGAGGGGTAATTTTGAAAGAATGTGCAATGCTAATTCTCCTGGTGTACCTGGTTCTGCTGATACCAGGAGTTCAGGCATCGTCGATGGGGGATATGGACGTCTATCGAGCAACTGAGGTTTGCGGCAAATGGATAGTGAGCTTCAACTGGTCGGAAATGGATGCTTACAAAACGAGCGCATCCCATGGCGACAGCGAATCCGGAGATGTCAAGATCTCGACGGATACTCTTATCATGACATCCTCCACTGAAAAGGAGAAGGTGGCGAAGATCGCAATCACTCAGTACTCCTCAAGAGATGCTTCTCTCGTAAATGCCAGCCGCCTGATGAGCCTTGCCAATGAGAGCCTATCCAAATCAGGCGTATGCGGGGGCTCAACGATAGCGAAAAGATGGATGGATGGCAAGCCCGGTATCTATGCCAGCGGTATAAAATGTTCGAGTGGGGAACCCATCTTCGCTGCGGTGTACCCCGTGGACTATCATTTCGATCGGCCTGGCGGCGTCCTGGCTTCAGATGCCATCGGAGTCATACTGTCAACATACGACCAGGAGACGACCGAACGCCTGATCAGCTCGATAAAGATAGAACAAGCGAGATAGCCCACGGACCTCTTTAATTTCATGAAGTTCTTCGCTGTTTTCGCCATTCTCTGCATCTTTTCGGCCTCACCGAAAGAGCTAACTACCTTCGTCACAGATTCACCAATGAAAGCGGCGCTTATTGTGGCGCTGGACGCTGAGGTAGGGGTTTATTGTGGCGGGTGCAAAAGTCAGCGCGTTTATGCGAGTAAAGTCAGGCATCCCTGGTTTTGACGAGATGATTGATGGCGGTTTTCACAAAGGGACTGTGAATACTATTACGGGCGCTTCGGGCACTGGAAAGACTGTCTTTGCCTGCCAGTTCATCCATCAAGGGACAAAGCTCGGGGAGAGCGGAATGATCATCACTCCCTCGGAGAGCGCAGACTATCTGAAGAGGGAGATGAGCTCGTCTTTCCGGTGGGACTTCACCGCCCTCGAAAAAGAGGGAAAGCTGAGCATCGTGGACGTCACTGACCCAGTGCTGCGCCTCCAGAAATCCATCGAGGTAGATCCTGTGGATTTTCTCATCAACTTCAGGAAGCTCGTGGAGAGAAAGCTGCAGGAGGTAAAGCCCGATCGGCTCTTCATCGACGACCTTTCGGCCTTCTTCATGGCCGTGGAGGCTCCCTTCAAGATCAGATCCCTGACAGACGACCTCTTCGGGACGCTGCGCGCCAGCGGCGCAACTTCGGTGGTAACCATCGGCACTGCCTTCGGCATGAACCAGTTCCTTGAGTATGGGGCTGATTCAGCCACGGTTCTCAAGCGCGAGAGAATCGGCAATAACCTCATAAGATCCATTTTCATCATGAAGATGCGCGGGTCCAAGATAGCTAACAGCATAAGAGTTCTGGACATCTCGGACGATGGCATGTCCGTCTCCTCATTATCGCCGTATCCATGAGGACATAAATGATCGAGCGGTGGATAATCCTGGCTGGAGAGGAGGCTGGTCCCTCCTCCAATAAGATGGGCGGAATCTGGAACGTCATCGACGCCGAGGCCGAGACGCTTGGAAGACTCATCTCTGATGGCACCATCGACAAAAACACAAGAGTGTTGGTAGCGGGGCCGTACTATCCGTCACAAGGTTCGGACTGGAACGCGGGAAAGAACAGGATCACCGATACGTCATCCTACAAGAAGCTCGATCTAGGGCCAGAGCTTGACTCGGTGCTCTCGGGCCTCAATGCCTCGGGAATCGAGGCTGAGACCGGCCAAAAAGAGATCGAGGGGATGCCAATAGCATATCTGCTCTTCAACACCAGCTACTATCAATCCCGCATGGTGCGCTGGAAGGGTCAGGATATGACCCTCAACAATGCCATCAAGACAGAGGCCTACACCCTGATCGGCCTGGATTCGATGCAGTATGAGAGGATGCACTACGGCCAGGAGTACAATCACTACCTGGAACTCTCTTACGCCATCTCAGAGCTGGTTCGCGGCCTTTCTGCAGTGCACGAGGAGATGACGGAGAAGTACGAGGACAAGGCCGTCTCGGATTTTGCCAAATCCCTGATGCCTAAGGTGAGGGTATCGCTCCACTGTCACGAGTTCGGCGTCTTTTACGCTATCGCACGGCTGAAGAAGCTGGGAGTTCCAGTGAGATCTGTGGCGACTCTGCACGCCACAGTTCCGGGAAGGACTGCAGGCAGCAGAACGCTCGAAAAGATAGTTCGAAACGACTCCAAGATGGACCCAGGGACTCCGCTAGGCTTTGCAACCCTCGAGGCCCTGGCCCGCTACGCTGATGCCATCACCTTCGTGGGGGACTCGACCATGAAGGAGGCCATGCTCTTTCACCGTCTGAAGGGAATCGTCATCAGAAATGGAATCGACGTGGACGTCGATGAGATCGACTGGGCCAAGAAGGATCGCTGCCGGGCCAGGATCCAGAAGTTCCTGGCAGACAACCTCTATAAGTTCTGTGACGGCAAGTGCGTGAATGCAGAGGACATCATCCCCATCTTCACCATCTCTCGAATAGAGATCGAGAACAAAGGATATCCTCAGCTGCTGGATGCCCTGGTGTTTCAGGATCATCTGCTTAAGTACAGGATAATCGGGCAGCGTCATACAGAAAGCACGCGAGTGGTATGCTTCCTCATCGCCGCCCACGGACCAAAGCCGAAGGATAAGCTTCCTGAGGGGTTCCCCGTCAACCTCACGCCGGAGATCCTGGTGGGTGACGAGATCCGCCTGGAGAACATGATCAAAGAACGGGGTCTGGACGAAAAGGAGCTGATCTCCGGCAAGAGGCTCGTCTCTGCCCTGCTCTACCCTCAGTGGGTCGGACTGGACGATGGCGGAATGCAGATGACGGCGGATGAGATCATGGCGGGGTGTGTGGCAGGCATATTCCCATCTCAGTACGAGCCCTTCCTGCTCACCGCCCTGGAGGCAGGCAAGGAGGGAACACCCAGCATCGTTAGTAGGGCCGCGGGTTACAGCGACGCCCTGAAGAAGGTCAAGCGCCGCGTGCCTGGATTAGGCGGGGTGGTAATTGTGGACAACATCGAGGCCCCGCCTCTGGAGACAGTTATAGACTACGCCCTCGCCATGGATTACTTCGCCTGGACTTATCTCGAGGACGAGGTGAAGTACCGTCTGCTCTGCGAGGAGTCCTTCTCTCTCGCCAAGCAGTTCGGATGGAGGGAGCCGGTGCTGGAGTACTACAGGAACCTGGTGGTCTAGGTGGTCGTCCAGGTGCTGGTCCAGGCGGTGGTTCAAGTGGTGTTCCAGGAAGAAGGGGAACATGAGAGTTGCGTATCTCAGCACTGAGTATCCTCCCCTGGTCTATGGAGGTCTGGGCGTTTATGTCGACGGCATGTCCAGGGCGCTAGTGTCCCTGGGCCAGGAGATCTCCGTCTTCACTTTAGGCAAGGAAGGTCTCAAGAGATACGAGGAGTTGGGAGGGGTCGATGCTTTCAGGGAGTCTCCTGTGCCCATGAGGGATGGCATGGAGGTCTTCCTTTCGCCGGAAAGCCTCGCCTGGGGAAGCGGTCTAGATTTCCTCATGGATCTCCTCAGTTATAATCAGCTCGCAGCAGGCGATCTCCTGAAAGAGGGACCCTTCGATCTCTGTGTCGCTCATGACTGGCTCGGCCTGCCCGGCGGAATGGCAGCGAAGAGAGCAGGAGTTCCGCTGATCTATCACGTGCACGGCCTTGAGATCGGGCGCTCCGATAGCCCAAACCCTCAGCTGGTGGCCCTGGAGAGGAAGGGCGCTCTCACAGCCAGCCTGGTCCTCACCGTCTCGCGAGCTATGAAGAGGCAGATCGTGGGCATGGGCGTCCCCGAGGGGAAGATCCGCGTCTGCTACCACGGCGTTGATTCCGCCTTCTTCGATCCGGGCAGGGCAGAGCCAGAGAGGCTGGAGGCCCTGCGAAAGAAGTACGGCTTCAGGGATGATGACCTGATTATTCTCTTCATGGGAAGGCTGGAGCCTGTGAAGGGCCTGGTCCAGCTCTTTTCAGCCATGCCTGCAGTGGTGAGCCGCCACCCCAGGGCAAAGCTCCTGGTGGTGGGAAAGGGCAGCCTGGAGGGCTGGGCCGAGAAGGAGGCGAAACGCCTGGGATTTGTGACCCTCGTAACGGACTTCCTCGACCCTGAGATGAAGATGCACCACTATTATCTGGCGGATCTGTGCGTCTTCCCGAGCCTCTACGAGCCCTTTGGCATAGTAGCCCTGGAAGCTGCGGCGATGGGCAAGCCTGCAGTCGTCGGGGCCAGCGGAACTAGCGGTCTAGAGGAGATCGTGGAGAACCCGGCCCAGGCGAAGCCTACGGGCGTGCACGTAGATGGACGAAGCCCTGTGGACATTGCCTGGGGGATCAACCTCGCTCTGGAGAATCCAGAACGCCTGCGGAAATGGGGAATAAACGCCAGGGCGAGGGCTGAGCAGGAGTTCACGCTCTTGAAGGCTGCGAAGAGGACGCTTGAGATCTATGAGGAGGCGGCAGCATCCCGGAGCTGAGAAAGCACTACTTCCTTGACGAATACTGCATAATCGCCACTGAGCGCAGGAAGAGGCCGTCAGATTTCCGGCCTCTAAAGCAGGAGGCTGAGAGCGCCAGGGATTGCCCCTTCTGTCCTGGAAACGAGCTGCTCACTCCGCCAGCCACTGCGGTTTATACCGAACAGGGGGTATTGTCGGATGGAGCCGAGAGGGTCAGGCCATGGAGGATGAGAGTCTTCCCCAACCTATTCGCTGCCATGGTCCCTAGCCCCGCTCCGCCCACCACTGAATGGATCGCCCTTCCGGGGCACGGCTATCACGAGGTGATTGTGGACACACCTGGCCACAACGACAACCCCGCTGATTTCAGCCAGGAGCATATGATGCTTCTTCTTCAGGCGTACAAAGAGCGCTATTCCCACTACCGCTATCTTGACGAAGTGAGCTATATCTCCATCTTCAAAAACTGGGGAAGGAAGGCTGGGGCATCGCTCTCCCACAGCCACTCTCAGGTCATAGCCCTTCCCATAATGCCACCTTTGATGAAGCGTGAGATCGATGCCATCTCAGACGCTCCTTTCTGTCTCTTCTGCAACATCGTCATGCGTGAGACGTCATCAGCGAGGGCAGTGGCCGAGAATGAGAGCTGGGTCCAGATCGCACCCTTCTATTCCCAGGTGCCTTACGAAACCTGGATTCTTCCGAAAGGTCACATCAGCAACCTGGAGGAGATGAGGGAGCGGCAGCACAGGGATCTCGCCTCCTTGCTCAGAGCCGCATTGCGGCGCATGAGAGATCTACTGAACGATCCACCCTACAACCTCATGATCCAGCAGACCGGATCGGGCTATCACATGAATATCAGGATACATCCTGCTATCACCAAGATCGCTGGCTTCGAGCGCGGCACAGGCATCTTCATAAACCCGGTTCCTCCGGAGCAGGCGGCAGCGGAACTTCGCGAGGCATAACGGATGCCGAAAAGTTCATTAATTATCGGAGTGCAATAGTATTCGCAGAATGTCGTTTCTTGTTTCGCGGCTCGACGCACTCAAAATGTGCCTGGAACAGGGAACTGGATACCGGGAAGACCTCTATGCTCGATCTTGTCTATTGTGTTCAATCTTGTCCACGCCAGATGATCTCCATGTTTGATGATACGACTCTCCATCGTAATTCTACCCAATTTTGCCATGATTTCTGCAATAATAATAGCATCATGACGGTATCACGAATAATAGTATCGAGACCTTCAATGAACTGCAGAGCAACCGGGGAATAAATGCGGATCGGTATGTTCTCGTGGGAGAGCCTGTACTCAATCCGGGTCGGCGGCGTTGCTCCCCACGTCTCCGAGATCTCTGAGGCTCTGGCCAGGAGGGGCCATGAGGTTCACATCTTCACGCGAAGGGGCGATTTTGAATCCTATGACAAGATCAATGGCGTCCATTATCAGAGGGCTGACACCGACGGCTCAGGGGACATACTGGCCCAGATGGACAAGATGTGCGACGCTCTCTACGACCGCTTCGTAGCTGTGCAGAGTATCTTCGGCCATTTTGATGTACTCCATGGGCACGACTGGCATCCGGTGCTGGCCCTGACCCGATTGAAGAGGGATCATGATCTACCCTTCATCCTGACGATGCACAGCACTGAATGGGGCAGAAACGGCAATAACTTCGGATATGGTGGCATATCCAAGGAGATCTCACACCGCGAGTGGCTCGGCTGCTACGAGGCATCGAAGGTGATTGTGACAACGAGGCGCATGCAGGACGAGCTGATGTGGATATACTCCCTCCCCGAGTACAAGATCCGGATTATACCGAACGGCATCGTGATGGGAAAGGTGAGGCGGCCCATGGACGCTGGTCGGATAAAGGAGAGGTATGGATTTCACCCCCTGGCCCCGATAGTCCTCTTCTGCGGCAGAATGAGCATACAGAAAGGGCCCGATCTCCTGGTCGAGGCGGTGCCCTTTGTCCTGAAGACCAGGCCCGACGTCCGCTTCATATTCATGGGTGAGGGCGGCATGAGGTGGCACTGCGAGCACAGGGCAAAGGAGCTTGGTGTTGCTGATGCGTGCCGGTTCCTTGGCTACACCACCAGCGCCGAGAAAGAGGAGTTGATCAACGCTTGTGATCTGATGTGCATTCCCAGCAGAAACGAGCCTTTCGGAGTTGTAGTTCTGGAGGCGTGGGACGCCTGCAAGCCAGTCGTGGCCACGGAGGCCATCAGCATCATAAGGAACTTCGAGGACGGCCTTCTGGCCTATATCGAGCCGCAGTCATTAGCCTGGTGCATAAACAGACTGCTTGCAGACCCTGAAGAGATGAGGAGGTTGGCAGAAGCTGGACATGCCAGGATCGAGGCTGAGTTCAGCTGGGACAGGATAGCTCGAAGGACAGAGGATGTTTACCATGAGGTGTTGAAGGTATAGCAGTCTCTGAGATCCTGAAAAGGTCAGAATGACTGGAGGGAGCTAACATCCCATGGATCATGTTGAAAGTGTTCGATATTGAATTGTAACTCTGCCAGATAAAATTGCTTTGATCACAGCCATAAGATTTATACGTTATCTGGCCATTGGTTCTCCCGGTGAAAGGAAATCTCGTCGCCATTATCGCTATTGTGGCCTTTCTCGCTTCAATATTTCTGGCGGCCGGCCCATTAAGCATTGCAAAAGCAGCTTATGGTGAGCCGATCATGCCCTACTTGGTTGCAGCAAAATATCCGGGGCAACTTGAAGCCAGAAAGCTTTCCTCTGATAATGGATTTCACTATAATGAGTCCTCGGTGGTCAAAGGCAAGGGGAATGTTTCCCTCAGAGGATCCTTCAGCGACCATGCTCTGGATTCCAGCGGCTGGATGAAAGGTAGCGGGTCCATCAACTTTGAAACCCTGCGCAGCATGAATAAGATAAATCGAAGGGTAAATTTCACTCAGAAGTCCGATCTTGTTTTTGAGGGAGGGCAACTCAAAAACATAAGGAGCTTGGAGGCACCTCTATTCGATAGGAGGATAGGGGCCAGCGTCACCGAGAGGTTCAATCTGAGCCACGTGGATAAAAGCGAGATCGATATGATCAGGTCCAATAACAGCTTCGATAACTCATTGGTTTATAATGCAGAGATGGCGTACCAGGGGACCTGGGACATCAAGAATCAGCAGGGCAGTCTATTCCACATTAAGAAGAGCGAGCAGCAGTATTCAGGGTCATTCCAAGCCAAAAAGGATATTGAGTTTCACGATTTAGGAAAAACGTGAGCATTTGAGAATGCCCCCTATGCGCCTTCCATCAAGTCAAAAGGTATCCTGAAGGAATATATCCCGGTAACGCCAGAAGCAAGCTGGCTTGATGCCCGCTGCTCATCCTGGCTAAAAAAGTTTCAATCAGAAAGGGTTTTATTTCCCTCGATGGCCTTGTTTATTAGCCAGTTCTCGTAGGAATAGAGCTTTGCATCGTAGCCCATCGATTCCAGGGCGAACCAGACGACTGAACCTTTGACGCCGGTGGCCGTGTAGACTACCACCGGTCGGTCCTTTTTCAGGGACGTGAAGATCCTCTTGAGCTTCGCCTCGTCCGTGATCCTGCGGTCGCTGATGACGCTATCGTAGGGTATGTTTATGGCCTTCGGTATGCCTCCTGACCCGAACTCCTGCATCGTCCTCGCGTCCACAACCTGGGGCGATCCGCTCTTCACATACTCGAAGCTCGCCGAAAAAGCAGGGTTTAGCTCGTAGGCGTACTTCACGGGCGTCCTCACGACGGTCTCGGCGGTCGTGGGCTTTCCCGCAGCCTTCCAGTCCTCGACCCTTCCATCCAGAACCCTGACATCCTTCTGGCCCATCGACTTCATGATCCAGTAGACGTAAGTTGCAGGTGCCGGCCCTCCACCGCAAGGCATGCACTCGCCGTAGACGATCACATGATCGTCTCGGGATATGCCGGCATCCCCGAGAATCTTGGCGATCTCGTCGGCTGACCTCAGGCTTGCGTTGTCCAGGAAGTTGGTGTAGGGAAGGGCCACTGAGCCGGGGATGTGGCTCGTGGCATTCTCGCTGATGTCCAGCAGGACGCTCTTTGCCGGGATCTCATCGATGGGCACGAGCATGCTCTTGAAGGCGCTGCTTCTCGGGCCGATGCTCGCGTTTTCCAGATTCCCTTGGCTAGTTGGTTTGTCAGCCAGATCATTGCTCGCGGGTGTCTTGTTCGCGGGAGTTGTGGATGCTGCTGATGTCCCTGTGTTATTGGCTTCTGCGAAGCCGTAGGCTGGCTCATTCCATCTCATCACCCTAGACTTCTCCGGCCATTTGGCGCTGACTTCCTTGGGCTCTGCTGCTGTGGCATTGCCTATCTCATCGAGCTTCTGTAGCGGGTCCCAGCCGCCGCTTTCCTGATTACACAATCCTCCGAGAGATGCGCATTCAGGTCCTGCATGAACGCCCCCTGTAAGGGCCATGAACGCCACGAACCCTGCACAAATTCCCAAGATCAGGATATACTTCAGTTCCATAAGACTCATGAAATTCCTCCAGGTTTTTTCGATGGTGGATACATCTTCCTTAACCCCTGGCGACCACACTGATCGCCCCAAGGGTCTCCTTCAGCTCATATCCTCTGGCGTCGCGCGCGGTGAGAACGATATCGTATTTCCCAGGGTCCAGGAGGGCAGTAGAGAAAGTACCCTGGTAGACATCACCCACCGGTGTCATACGCGCGTAGCCTTCAGCTTCAACGCCGGAGCTGTAGGCGTGAACCGAAACCTGAGAGAGGGTGTACTTGGATTTCAGCCTTGCCTCGACAGCGATATTATCCCCCACTCTTGCCTCGTAAGGCGTCACGCTCTTCTCTAGAATGCTGATCTGCTTGACCTGGTTGCCCATAATCGGATACTTGTCTTGGGATATCTCGTTTATCCTATAGGGCAGATCGCCCAATCCATCCTTTCCCCGGACATCCTGGCCCGGGCCCTTCATCTCGTCCTTTCCCTGGTAGTCGCTCCAGAAGTTGCCCCCTCTGGGGTAGGCGGCGTTCCAGGAGTTTTTGCCCCTATCCTCGGCTTGAGCGGCATTATCCACAAAGCGATTTCCGTAGATCTGATTTCCGCTCGACTCCACGAAGAGGCCGCTCTGGCTGTCGGATATTGTGTTGTTGATGATGGTGTTTTTGTCTGAGCTGCCCTGCTCCTGCAGCCCGTAGCGCCCATTACCAGAGATATTGTTTCCTTGAAGCAGATTCTGGCCGGAGTCGAGGAGATCTATGCCCGATACAACATTTTTCTGGATGATGTTGTTGAGGATGCTGTTATCATGGCAGTTGAATCGCAAGTCCAGACCGGAATTGGTGTTTTCGGACATTATATTGGACTCTATGAGGTTTCCTGCGCAGTTCGTGAACATGTAGAGCCCGTACATGTTGCCTTTCAGCACATTTCTCGCTATGGTATTGTTGTTACAGGAGGGGAAGAGGTTTATGCCGTATGCGCCGTTGCCATAGGCCGAATTGTCTGCGATGATGTTACCGTTCGAGTTGGAGAGGTATATTCCGTACCAGCCTTCCCCTCCAAGGCCATTGAGGCTGGCGTTGTTGCCCGTGATTATATTGCCGTCGGAGTAGAGGAGGGCGATTCCGGGCTGACCGCAGTGCATTACGCTGTTGTTGGAGATCCTGCAGCCCTTGACGCTATTCAGCTTTATTCCGTAGAACCCGTTTCTGACCACAAATCCTGATATATTGACTCCGTCTGCCTCAACGTTCACGCAGGCGTCCCTGTCTCCAGCGGTGATCAGCGAACCATTACCCACGAGATTCAGGCTCTTCGTCACTGTTATTTTATCATAGGCTCCCGGTGCTACCTGGAGGGTGTCTCCAGGAGTGGCAGCGTCTATCGCAGCCTGCAGATTCGAACTCACCTGCACCGTGGCTCCGTTTGCCACGCACGTGACCAGCAAGACTGCACATGTGATAAAAACGGCTTCACGTCTCAAACTGAACCACCATCATCAAAAGCTGTCGAGAAGTTAATAAAGCTAACGAAGGATATTTCCCCTGGCAAAAGGCACAAAAGCCGATGATCCCCGCCCAGGATGGCCCTCCGGGCTAATAAACGCTTATGTGGATGTTACGTGAACGCAAGACTTTTTATTTATCCCGTTTCTTGTCATAATGGAGGTAATCGTTTGAGGTATTTGTATGGGTTCGTCGGGCTATTTGTATTATTGGGCGCAGCTTCTGCCGCCGGAGGCCATCTCCCAATTCATTTCCCTGTGATGATGGATTCGGATACTTATGTCGATGCTGATCATGCAAGTGATAGCTTTGGGGACAGCGATACTCTTTGGGCCACATCTTCAGGTGGCAATCCAGTGAAGGTGACATATCTGAGCTTCATAAACGACTTTGTGACAAACAGCATCACCAGTCCAGACCAGATCGATGCGGCAAAGCTTTCGCTCAACGTGGCCAAAGTCGAGAAGCCGGGGAAGATCACAGCCTACTTCGTCGAGGGGCCGACGACAAATGAGGCTACCTGGGATAGCAAATCAAATTACGACAGTGAGCCGTCTAGCTCCACTGACGTGCAGGCCGAAGGAGAGTACAGCCTGGACGTAACGCCGCTCATCAAGGAGGCGTTAAAATCCTGCCCAGGGGAGTGCGGCTACACGATAGCCTTGGTCGCAGAAGGCGACACATCTGTGGGCTTTTCCTCCTCCGAGGAGTGCAAGAATAAGACGCCTGAGGAGTGCAGTAATATAAAGCCGATTCTGGAGTACACTATAACCGGCTAGGCACGGAACAGCGATTCTGGTCACAGCCCAACCGTTAAATAGACTCACCATCATCGAACAACTCTTTTTTTAGTCTCCTTTTTATACCACTACGATCAGGTAGATGCCGATGGACCGCTCAAGAGAACGAAAGATAGCCCTCAGGCTGGTAGCTCTGGCCATCCTTCTCATGATCTTCGTCGGAGTAGCCTCTGCCGGCAAAGATATCATATTCATAAAATCGCCCGGATGCCAGAAGTGCGCCGCGGCAGAGCGTGTCCTGAACGGCATCATGGCCGAGGATAAAGGCCTGAAGCTCGAGAAGTACGACTACTTCTCTGACGAGGGCCACCGCATCATCAAGGAATACAGGGTGAAGGATGTGCCCTCGGTGATCGTCGGCCAGAGGGTGATCGGCTACAGGGAATATGAGACGGATGATGCCAAGCTAGAGCAGCTCATCCGCGAGGCCCTGGCGAACCAGAGTCCAAATAGCGGGGTTAACCCGTACCTGACCATGACCCTCCCGGCCAACCAGAGCAGCAACCTTAGCAACAGCGATCAGAGCAGCAGCCATCAAAGCGGCATCTCTAAGAGCGATACTGGCAACGGACTCGAACTGAACCTGCAGGAGATTTCGCTTTATACGGTATCTGCGGTCCTCGGTGCTGGCCTCCTGGCGGGCTTCAATCCATGTCTCCTCGGCATTCTGGTCTTCCTGGCCGTGGCGGTGCTATCGAGTTCAAGGCGAAAGCGGGAGATGGTGACCATGGTTGCCTTCTTCTCCCTTGGCATCTTCACCATGTACTTCCTCTTCGGCCTCGGAATGGAGCACCTGCTGCAGGCTGAGGCTGTAGCAGATGCCTTCAGGTACGTCCTAACAGCCTTCTTGGTCATCATCGGCCTGGCGCAGATCCTGGATGCGGTACGGCTGGACCGTGGCGGCAAGTCGCTCTTCCGGACGGACTGGGCCCTTAAGTACTTCCAGTCGGGCGTTGAGCGGGGAAGCCTCAGCTCTTACTTCCTCGTCGGGGCCCTCTTCTCCCTCGTCAAGGCACCCTGCGTCGGCGCTGTTTACCTCGCGATCCTAGACATGATCTCGGCCAGGAACTACACCGAGGGAGCGATCTACCTGGCAGCCTTCAATCTGGGAGTCGTTCTTCCCATCCTGATCCTGGGAGGATTCCTTGCTTTCGGGATGAGCCCCGCGCAGGTGGACGCCTTCCGCAAGGACCATCGTGTGGGCATGAGGCTGGTCACCGGCCTGACGCTGCTGGCGCTGGCTCCACTCATATATTGGCAGCTGATTTGAGGCTGGCCAGGCACCCCAAGAGCCGAGTATGTGGCTAGAGGAGGAAGTCAAGCAAAAGAGGCCGAGGCGAGCGGTTGGAGACGGCCTTGGAAAAAGGATTAATAGAGAGATGGCTCTCCACGACTACGAGGTGAACCTTTGTTTTTAGTAGGAGAGGCTCTTATCGGAAAAGAGCCTGAGATAGCTCATATCGATCTGCTCATCGGAGAAAAGGAGGGACCTGTGGGGACGGCCTTTGCCTCCGGCCTCACTCAGCTCTCGGCCGGGCACACACCTCTTCTGGGGGTCATCAGGCCGAACCTTCCTCCAAAACCCTCCACCCTCATAGTTCCCAAGGTCACAGTCAAGAACATGGAGCAGGCCGCCCAGATCTTCGGGCCAGCTCAGATGGCTGTCGCCAAGGCTGTGGCTGATGCAGTGGCAGAGGGCGTGATCCCGAGGGATAAGGTCGAGGAGTTGGTAGTCATAGTGTCCGTCTTCATTCATCCCGAGGCCAAGGACTACGATGCCATCTACCGCTATAACTACGGTGCCACGAAGCTGGCGCTCCAGCGCGCGATGGAGGGCTTCCCGGACATCGAAAAGGTGCTCTATGAGAAGGACAGATCCACTCACCCCATCATGGGCTTCAGGGTCACGCGCCTGTGGGACCCGCCCTATCTGCAAGTAGCCTTCGATCTCGTGGACCTGGCCGAAGTGCGCCGCGTGCTTGCGGCGCTTCCTGAGAGCGACCACATCTTAATCGAGGTCGGGACTCCGCTGGTGAAGATGCTGGGAATCAACGTGGTCAAGGAGATTCGCGCCATCCGGCCAGGGGCCTTCGTCATTCTCGACCTGAAGACGCTGGACACGGGAAACCTGGAGGTCAGGCTGGCTGCAGACTCCGCGGCGGATGCCGTGGTCATCTCGGGCCTAGCGCCGAAGAAGACCCTGGAGCTGTCCATCAACGAGGCCAGGAAGACGGGCATCTACTCTGTAATAGACATGCTCAATGTGCCGGACCCGCTGGCGGTTTTGAAGGATCTGGCTGTCCTGCCGGATGTGGTCGAGCTGCATCGGGCCATCGACATGGAGAAGAGCGCGCATGCCTGGCAGAACATACCCCAGATCAAGGCGCTCGCGGCGGAGGGCCGCAGGCTTCTGGTGGCAGTCGCAGGCGGCATTCGCGTGGACAACGAGGGCCAGGCGCTCAAGGCTGGAGCCGACATCCTCGTAGTCGGGCGCGCCATCACCCGCTCCAAGGACATTCGCGACGCTGCCGAGCAGTTCCTGGGCGGCCTGAAGCAGACTGAGATAGACCAGTACAGGATCATGACGGACTTCTGAAGATCGCAGATCTCCGATGATCCGCTCTTTTCTCTTTTTCCTGAAGCCTGCTTCTAGGCAAATTCTCCGGCCACTGATTTTGCTATTATTGGTATCATCATTGCTGCTGTTGCCAATGCTGCTGTCGATCAGCGGCACTGCAGTGGATGTGCAGGTGGGCCAGCTGGCCGAGCCCACAGGGGCCGTGATACTGGTGGTGGACGGCTTCGGCTCCTCGTACGTCTATCCTGAGCACGAGCCCTATGCCCTGGACGGCTCGCCCCTGGAAAAAGCTGTTCTCTTCAACCTCACCGGCACGGGGGCGCGCGCCGTGGACGTGCGGGTTCCCGTTCCTGAGACCACGAAGAGCCATGCTGTCCTGATCACCGGCTTCTCTGGCGTCGATCCTCAGATGCTCGGAAGGACGATCTTCGATGCGGCGCGCGAGAAGGGCTATCTTTGCCTTGGGGTGCTGGAGCGCGGCGACTCGAAGGAGGTCCTGCAGGAGCTCGACGCTGTGCTGCATCTGGACGACAACGCCATTCACGGAGCAGAGCCGATCCCGGGGTTCAGGGACGGCGTCCCGCAGGACCTGCACGAACTCCTCCAGACCTGGCGGGACAGGTTCTCCGCCTACACAGCCGATGCGGGCACCGCTGGCTATGCCGGGTACAACCAATGGGGCCTGGACACAGTAACGGATCTTGTGGAGCATCTGGGAAGCAGGCACTTCCTGCTCCTCGTCAACGTCGGTGCTGTGGACAGCGCCGGTCACGATCTTGGGGCAAAGGGCTACGTTGAGACCATCGCTGCTCTGGACGCGCCTCTGGGAAGGCTGGAGGAGGCATGCCAAAGGAACGGCGATCTCCTCGTGATCACCGCAGACCACGGCATGAGCTTTCCATCCCTGCGGGGCAAGGGCGCGCACGCCTCCGCGAAGTACATGAGCCGCCTCGAGAGCCTGCGCGTTCCGCTGGTCCTTTTAGGACCGGGCGTCGAGGAACTGAACCTGGGCGGCGTCTGGTCCGAGACAGACATTGCGCCCACGGTGCTGAATCTGCTGGGAATTCAGGGGAACATGTCAGCGGAGGGTAGGGCGCTGCCGATCAAAGAATGCTACAGCCTGCGGGTGACGGGCGCGCCAGGCGGCGCGCAGCTCTGGCGCGATGGAAAGCCGCTGACCAATGCCTCTGTAGATAGCGAGTATGATTTCCAGGGGCTGGCAAGGGGGATTTACACAATCAAGGCGGAAGGGAGGGCGCAGGAGGTGCTGGTCAATGGAGACCAGCAGGTGAATCTCGAG
>Ga0335081_10009742_pt1 | contig 15483 bp, 11 predicted proteins | sample Lox_Sample_35_FD_206713 | JGI IMG/M metagenome (GOLD analysis project Ga0335081, IMG submission 206713) | Soil microbial communities from Loxahatchee National Wildlife Refuge, Florida, United States - Lox_Sample_3.5 | ecosystem: Environmental > Terrestrial > Soil > Wetlands | place: USA... | reverse complement strand
GCGACCAATTCGCGCGGACTTTCAGTCCCGCTAAGATTGCACGCCATCGCAGCGCAATCGTCAGCCCCCAGTTCTTTCACCAGTTGCTCGGCACGCTCGCGCGACTTCTCATAGTTAAACATCACTTTCGCACCGGCCGCCACGAACATCTTTGCCGTGGCAGCACCAATGCCGCGGGACCCACCGGTGATCAGGGCAACTTTGTTGTCGACTGAAAGTGAAATGGGCACGGGAGATAGTTTCCTGTTTCTGAGCTACGTTCGAAGAGAGTAGCACATCCTTAGCGATAACAGATCAATCCGTATCGCAAACACGACAAGAAAAGAAAAGCTCCCGAATCTTCAAAATTGTATTTCGGGCGAGTTGCAGGTTTAAAAGATTATTGCTACGCTACGTATCGTAGCTATGCGTCCCCCTGTCTCGCAGCGTCGCGAAAATGCTCATGCCCGAGCCCTCGCTACCGCAGCCGGTATTCTGCAAAACGAGGGCTACTCCCGGCTGACGATGGAACGGGTCGCAGCCCAAAGCGGCGTCGCCAAGACTACCCTTTACCGCCGTTGGCCTACCAAAGCAGCCCTCTGCGTCGAACTCTATCTCGACGTCGCCGGTCGTGAGCTCAAGGACCCGGATACCGGCGATTTTGCCTCCGACTTGCGGCACATTTGTAATACGGTAGTGCATCTGCAGACCAGAACGATCGCAGGACAGGCGTTCCTTGGCTTGCTCGCCGAAGCACAGATCGATCCCCAAGCTAGCGCCGCATTCCTAAAACATTTCGCGGAGCGTCGGCGAGAGATCACGCGGCGAGTACTAAGACGGGCCATCCAGCGGAGGGAAATTCCTGCCGCCGCGGACGTCGATCTCATTATCGATGCACTCGGCGGCGCCACAACCTTCCGATTGTTGCAAAAGCATGCTCCTCTGTCCCGAAAGTTCGCAAATGATTTGGTGAATCTCGTGCTCTCAGGCTGCAGAAATCCACATCTGCACCCTGCCACGGTGACGCGATGATCCGGCAATGCAACGAGCGCGACATCCCAGCCATCCACGCCATCGTCAATGATGCGGCACGGGCGTATTACAACGTCATTCCTGCCGACTGCTGGCATGAGCCTTACATGTCGGAAGATGAACTAAGAATTGAGATCGCGGCGTCCGCTCCGATGAGCACATCTGAGACGCAGCGTTCGCGCACGGCATCGTCCTTCCCGCGCCGTGCCATCAAGGCCGTTGTCTCACCTGCGCCGCGAAACTTGAGGATCCGGGGGAAGTGGATCAGTCAGATTCCGTTGATTACTATGCTGAAGACCGCGAATCCAGCTTCGTTCTTCTCTGCACCGGAAAACCGTGCTCGCCTCTTCGCATCCGCACCCATCAGGCCGCTCAAATGCGCGCTTTCCGCAAACAACAGAATCTTCCGTCTCCCTACTCCGATGTGGGGGGGTAAACCTGACACGAGCCGGAGATGCAAGCCTCCTGAGCTCAAGTGAACCAGGAAGATCGTCCTGTCGTTTTCTTAAACCCAATCTGATATTGTGCAGAGAAGGTAAGAATTTTTCCCGGTTTCGCGCAGATCCTCTCGCGGCACTTTTCCCAAAAAATCTCTGGCATCGGCGAAGAACTCATAGTCGTAGAACTCAGACCCGAATCCGTCGCAACCAGCCCTTGGGGTGATGCGTGATCAAGTACCGGCTGCAGCGTTCGGTATCAACCTCGAATTCCGGATGAACGCGCAGGAAACTCTCAATTGCAGGCAGTGGCCCCGGCCGACCTCCGATGAGCATCGGTAGTACATCAATCACCCCGTCCTGCACCAAAAGAAAACTGCCCGGAGTTACAAAGTGATGATACAAATCCAGTTCACGACGGACGTGCGCTTCGCTGTGGTCGCTGTCCAGTATGACCATGACGGGTCCAGAGGTTTCCGCCACGGCGCGCGTAACCCGATCCACGATCGCGGAATCAACGGAACTACCGATCAAATAGGTTACGCGGGGATGGGACAGGTCATGCAGCTTCTCGATGTCGATAGTGATCACACGCCCATGCCCCATAAGATCGAAAAGATCACCAAAGAAGTAGGAGGATCCACCTCGATTAGTTCCTGATTCGATGAGCAGTGCGGGCCGGATTTCGGCTAAGGTTTCCTGAATCGTCCAGAGATCAAAGACATTCTGCCAAATCGGCTTGCCCAGCCACGTTTGGTGGCCGAAGTTATCGGTTTTTCGGATCAGGCGAGAAAAGAACTTTCTATCTCCATGCTGCCGCATGAGGCGGATGAGAGATCGTCGGTCAAGATAGTCCTGAAAACGGCGGGCGAGGGGCTTTAATGGCCGGAGTTGCCGGGGCAGTTTTCGTACCATTGATCTCCTAGAGTGGATGTTCGAGAAGCGACATTGTATCACTTGGCTGCGACGAGCTGATACAGGTATCCCTTGATGCCAGAGAGAAAAGGGGTGTCCGCGTGGTGTCGCGATGTGATGCGGACGGATGCGATTGGGTTTTGGCGACGGCGAGTTTCCGAGCTGTGACACCGTGGGCAACCCGCGCGGCGTTTTTCAGGCTCTTAGGTGCAGCTGTTCTTTAGGGGTAAGCATTAAAGCTTAGTACCGTTAGGGACTCAGATTGCGGAGTGAGCTCCAGTTGAATTCAATGCGGTTGTTTCTTGTGGTTTTGCTGGTGATGCTGGAAGCGGCTTGCGCGGATCCCGTAGGTCGGAAAATCCGACATGTAGTAATCATCTTCCAAGAGAATCGCACGCCGGACAACCTTTTTCAGGGCCTGCCAAACGCGGATATCGCGAGCGCGGGTAGGAATTCCAAAGGGGAGATCATCGCGCTCACGCCCGTGTCGTTAACCGCATACTATGACATGGACCACACCCATAAAGCCTTCGTAGAAATGTACGATGGCGGGAAAATGGATGGAGCCGATCGAGTACGGTGTAGTGGGAGGTGCCCTCCTAACCCAGCGTTCAAATACATAAACCCTACGGAAGTTACCCCCTATCTGGACTTGGCGCGACAGTACACATTCGCTGACCGCATGTTTCAAACTCACCAAGGGCCGAGTTTTCCAGCACATCAGTTCATCATCTCCGGGACCTCCGCGCCCACAGCCGACAGTCCGATGTATGCCGCAGAAAATGTTCTTGGGGGAACGAGCCCGGCGAATTTTTACAGAGCTGGATGCACCGCGCCTGAAGGAGAATTCGTGTTCCTGATCGCTCCGGATGGCCGGGAGTCTCAACGGATGTTCCCGTGCTTTGAGCATGAAACACTGATGGATTTGCTGGATGCTCGCCATATCACTTGGCGCTACTACACGATTGGTACCAACTGGGAGAACGTTCTCTGGACTGCGCCCGATGCTATTGCTCATCTTCGCTTCGGCACGGCTTGGAACAATGTAATCCCCTCGCCGGCTCAAGTCTTGCTGGACATTGCACGCAACCGATTGGCGACCGTCAGTTGGGTTATACCCAGTGGACAAAATTCAGACCATGCCACAGCCACCCTGGGCTCCGGTCCGTCGTGGGTCGCGGCTATCGTCAATGCCATTGGCAACAGCCCGTACTGGGCGGACACGGCAATTTTCGTGACTTGGGATGACTGGGGCGGCTGGTATGACCACGTGCCCCCGCCGATTTACAATTCGTACGAATACGGATTTCGTGTTCCGCTCATTGTCGTGTCTCCTTATGCCAAGGCGCAGTACGTCTCGCACACGATGCACAATTTCGGAAGTATTTTGAGGTTTATTGAAGAAAACTTTTATCTGGGTACGATGGGATATGCCGACTCCCGCTCTGACAATCTTTCAGACTGTTTTGATTTCGAGCAGATTCCTTTGACCTTTCAAACGATAGTCGCTCCCTTAAAAAAGGACTTTTTTATTAAAGATAAAACGCCTGCGGCCGACCCTGATGACGCCTAGGGCTTTCTACTGAGATCTCAGATTACCTTCAATTGTGAAACTGGGTTCTACGGTCGATTCGCGGTTGGACGCCGGGATCGTCGCAGTAGTGGCTCAATTTAAGCACTTCCGATGATACTTTCCTCTTGAATGGCGCTGTGTCGATATGTTACCTTCCGTCAATCTCTGACATTCTGCTCCCGTAGTCAGGTCCAATTCGGTCATCGTAAAAGGAAGCACGCTGAGAGGGGAATCAAAGCAAATGAGATGTTCGCGACTGCCGGTATATCCCTGCCTTTTGCCGTTCATGGCTTTACTTATCCTGGGATCAATTGGTTGTGGAAGCGGAACCACGGTGACATTACCCGCCGCAGTGCTTTCGCCCACCGCGAATCCATTGGTTGCTGAATATGCCGTAACCGTACGGCCGGCAAATGCAACGGCCTGGGTTGAATTTGGGACCGACACCCATTACGGACGGCAGACATCGCAAAGCTTACCGACCAGCAAAATACTGCAGACGCTGACGGTCCAAGTGGCGGGAATGAAGGCAAATACTACGTACCATATTCGCGGGCATGTGGAATCGGCGGAGGGTTCGTGGGTAGACCAAGACCGGACGTTTACCACTGGTTCGATCAAGGGATTACAGGGCGAAAAACTCGGCCTTCCGACAATCAAAGTGACCCAACCAAACACCGGACATACTTTGGCCCCTGGTGTGGAGTTGTTTAGCAGCATTCAACCCGGCACTTGCAACATCAACACCGGTGCTTGTACCCCTACTTTGGTCATGACATTTGCGACGGATCTTCAAGGCAACATCATTTGGTATTACGATCAAGGTAGTTCTTTCCCTTTTCCGATTAAGGCGCTGGATAACGGTCACTTCATCATGAATCTTGGGCCAGCGATACGCGAGATCGATTTGGCTGGCAATACTATTCGGGAACTTACCATCGACGAAGCGAACCAGTCCCTCAAAAATAATGGTTCGTCTCTTACGCTCGGTATTTTTCACCATGACATGCTGGTACTGCCGAATGGCCATTGGGTCGTACTGTCGGCTACCAGTAAGGATTTTACTGATTTGCCCGGCTATCCCGGCACCACGTCGGTTAATGGTGACGTCGTAGTCGATTTTGACCCAATGGGAAACGTGGTATGGACCTGGTCAGCCTTCGATCACCTGGATGTCAATCGGCATCTGAATGGACTGCCGGATTGGACCCATGGCAATGCGCTGGTTTATTTACCAGACGGCAATCTTCTTTTGTCAATGCGCCACCAAAGCTGGATCCTCAAACTTGATTACCAGAACGGCGCCGGTGCGGGCGACGTTCTGTGGAAGCTTGGAGCACAGGGCGACTTTACTCTTACTGGGGGCGATCAAAGTCAGTGGTTCTTTGCCGAGCATAACCCAAACCTTCTTAGTAGCAATGGCTCGCAGATGACGCTGGCTATCATGGACAATGGAGATGCACGACTAAACCCTGATGGGTCGGTGTCGAACTGTGGCTGGGTGACAATACCGGGCTCGCCGTGCTATACCCGAGGAACAATATTCCAGGCCGATGAAGCCACAAAAGTCGCCACACTGCAATTTGAATTCTTCCCAGGTATATTTTCGTTCTGGGGAGGCACGGCCAATCAGCTGAGCAATGGAGATATGGAATTCGAATTTAGTGCTTCCGCAGGTCTTGTATCCGCATCGCGAATTGTTGAGGTGACCCACACGGTAAATCCCGAGCTCTTGTGGCAGCTCGATGTTACAGGGGAAAACGCGTATCGTGCTTACCGCATCCCGAGCCTCTACCCAGGCGTTACCTGGAAGCAATAGCGGCGGCATCCGCTCGGCTGCTATTGCACCACCAACGTTAGCGGAAGTGACTCGGTCGTTCCGCCTGACGTCGCCGTTACCGCTAACTGATATGTGCCCGCGGGCGTGCCGTTTGGATTTGTTCCACCTGAACTTCCGCCGCTGCTGCTCCCACCGCACGCGCACAGCAAACACAACAGCAACATGGATAAAATCCCGCCAACTCTTATCTTCTTTTTGCGATTTCTCCCAGCGCCAATAAAGAGGAGTCCAAAAATTCCCGTTGCCCACAGCCAGGAGTAGCGAATCGTGCGCTCAGGGGATGCGAAGGCCATGGTGCGCGAGGTGGTCGTGACGGTGACGGTCAACGAACTAGCCGAACTCGCACTGACGTTGAGGCTGGCGGGCGAAATCGTACAAGTTGCGCCTTTGGGCGCGCCGGTGCAGGTGAGCGTGGTTTGCCCGCTCATCCCAGTGCCACCGATGCTCAGGTTATAGGTCGCCTGATTTCCGGCGGTCACAGTAACTGAGGTTGAAGCGCCGGATGCAGCTTTTAGACCTAGATTCACGGCAGATCCAGATACCGCGACCGTCTGTGATCCAGCGCCAGAATTGTCAGTGATGGTCATGATCGCGGAAGCATTGCCCGGCTGGGCAGGAGCGAACTGCACCGCGACGGTGCAATTGCTCCCGGAAGTCAAATTGATTGGGCAGTTGTTGCTTTGCCGAAATTCACCGGCCTGCGCTCCGCCGATTTCAATGCTGTCGATTCTTAATGGCAAAAGGCCAGCGTTGCTGATCGTCACGTTTTGTGCCGAGCTGATCGTGCCGGCTTGAGTCGTGAAGGTTAGCGTTGAGGGAAGAATGTTAGCGCTGGCGGCAGAGGGCGTTGCACCTTTAATCGTATTAATCAGAAGCGAGAAGCCGCCAGTTGCGAGATCTGGGGCGCCATCGCCATTGAAATCGGCGGTTAGAAGGGTTAATGAATTTCCTCCTTCAGTTGCGAAGCAGGGGCCTTGCGTAAATGTGCCATCGCCATTGCCCAGTAAAATAATGACGCAACTTCCTTCGTTGACGGCCAAGTCGAGTTTTCCGTCGAGATTATAATCAGCCGCGACCATAGGACCAGCGTAGGGAATCCTGCTGGTTATCGCAGTCTGAAATGTGCCGTTTGCGTTACCAAGGAAAACGTTGAGGACCCCGACGTTGAAAGGCTCGGAGGTCAATGCCGCAATGTCGAGATTGCCATCACCATCGAAATCTCCAAGCAGAATAGCTTCCGAGGCTTGGCCTGAGACGGCATAATCGGCTTCGGAGAAGCTGCCATTTCCGGCGTTTATGAAAACCGAGACAATTGGCTGGCCGGATTGATCTCCGGTCGCCCACCCGAGATCGGGCTTGCCATCTTTATTAAAATCGCCGACGGCAATCGCGCCACCGCTATTTTGAATAGCTGCGTTGACTGATATTTGCACCGGGAAGGCGAAGGTCCCGTCCCCATTGCCGTATTCAACGGATAACTGATTTGAACTGAAGCCTATTAAGTCAACTCTGCCATCACCGTTGAAGTCCGCCGCGGCGGCGGCCTGCATCTGGAAATGAGTTTCAGGCTGGAATGTGCCGTCGCCGTTGCCGAGCAACACTGACTCGCCTTGCGCGAGATCAAGCTTGCCATCGCCATTGAAGTCCGCGAGAACCGCGGGGGAAGAGTAGCCCTCGTAATTGATTGGCGCGGTGACGATAGCCGGAGAGAATCCTGTACCAGTATTCAGCAGAACAGTGACTGCACCGGGTAAGGCGGCAACTTGCACGAGGTCCGGCTTGCCGTCTCCATTGAAATCTCCGGTTGCGATCGCTGCGATATTCTCCTCCGGCGGTAGAGGAGCGGTGACAAACGGGGGGACACGGAACGTACCGTCGCGATTGCCCGCAACCAATGAAAGCTGATTGGTGCCCTCCATAAAGACAAGGTCGAGTTTGCCGTCAGCATTGAAATCAATGGGCAGGATCCCGGAATTGGCACTGCCCACGCCTACGAACACGCCATTGGCAGGATACTCAGCTCCAAACGGGGCTTCGGGTGGTTGAAAGGTTCCGTCTCCATTTCCCAGGAATAATTTCAAGGCGACGGGAGCTAATGAGGATTGGGCACGTACGGTGAGCAGGTCCTGCTTACCGTCACCGTTAAAGTCGCCAGCGGCAGCCGGTTCAAAACCGCTGGAGTTGGGTAGCGTTGCTGGAGACTGAAATGTTCCATCTCCGTTGCTGAGAAGAATACTTACCGGGGTGCCGAGCGCGATGTCATCCTTGCCATCGCCACTAAAGTCTGCCGCTATGACCCATGGCGTAAATGGCGCAAATGGCAACGCAGGACTAAAGGTGGTGGTCGCAGATTTGAAAGTATTATCACCGTTTGCCAGGAATACCGTGGCGGAGGTGATTAAGGAATTATTGTTGTATGTCGCCAGGAAAATATCGCCCCGGCCGTCGCCATTGAAATCGCCGGTGGCGTAAACCAAGCAGCAATTAGGGGTGGATCCGAGCAGAACGGCGGGTTGGAAAGTGCCATCTCCATTTCCGAACATCACCGCGACTCCGGCGCTGGTTCCCTGTGCCGAGCTGGCAAGGAATGCAGCGTCCAGTTTTCCATCACCGTTGAAATCAGCAAGGCTCAAGGGTCCGGAATCGCCTGCGTTGACGGTTGGACTGGAAACTGGACTCTTGAATGTGCCATCGCCGTTCGAAAGATAGGTGTAAATGAGGCCGCCGCTGGCAACAACAATATCGGTGGTACGATCGCCATTGACATCACCGGCTGCACCGGCGAACGGGTTAGGGACAAACGGAACCGTAGTGGTTAGGGGAGGTTGAAGAGTACCGTCTTCTTTACCTAGATATATGTCGAAGCCCGCAGTTGTGAATACTACAAAATCCATTTTCCCATCGTTATTGAAATCGCCTGCTGCGAGGCCTTGCTGGTATATCGCGGGAGCAAAAAGCGTCGCGTCGGGAGCGTAAAACGTGGGCAGCGTTTGGCACGACCCTCGAACGGGGAGGGTCGCGGGGAGAACGACACAGAGGGCAAGCAAAAGAGGAGAATAAACTTTTATGTGGGGCATTCGAGACCTCCGTGTGCAGCAGCGAAAGAACACCGGAAGCGCGAGGATGTCTGCCGTTGGGGGATGAGACGCGATGGAGCTTTTTCGCCGCCTCTGAGACACAGTATGTGCCCAATTTTGCTACAGTCAATGACCGTATCACCGAGTTACAAAATCCGGACAAACCCAACTGTGCTCCAAGAGTTGCGTGGAACTGTGCAGGACACACTCTTTTGACACCGATGCGTTGGCCTGATGCTCACATGAAGGCTATTGCACAACGAGACGTAAGTTCGTGCTATGGCTCAAGTTGCCAGCGCTCGCGGTAACCCTGATGGTGTAGTTTCCGGCCGCCGTCCCGGGGCCTGCCAGGGGCGTCGAATTGCCCCCGCAGCCTACGAGCAGAATAAAAACCATCGGCAACACGAGTCTTCGCGTGAACAATAGCAAGGAAATCGGAGCAAGCAAGAAAATCAAGGCCACCATCGTTCCTGGCCCAGGAAACTGAGAGTCGGCGATCATACCGCTGGTCGCTGATGAGATGGTGCTCACAGTCAGCGTGATCGGGGTACTTTTACCTGCCGACAGATTGACCGAGCTAGGTAAGGTGCACGTTGGCGCTAGCGCAACCGCGGGGCTAATGCTGCACGCCAAGTTGACCGCGCCAGCGAAAGATCCAGAGGGCGTAATTGCCAAGTTGAAATGAGCTGACTGCCCAGGACTGAGAGTCGTGGAACTCGGGGATCCTGATGCCGCGCCAATGTCGAAATCGGAGGCTACCTGCAACAGTAAGCTGACTAGCCCGGAATCTGATTGGTTTCCAACCGCGACGTCCAACAGTCCATCGCCGTTGAAATCACCGATTGCAATTGCTTCAAATACATCCAGTCCGCTCGCCGATGGAGATATTCCCGAACCGGAGACCGTAGCGAGCTTGAGACCTCCGTCGCCATCACCGACAAAGATCGATACGCTACCTGGAACAGCTTCCGCCGGACCTGATTCGTTGCCTACAACTAGGTCCAGTTTGCCGTCACCATTGAAGTCTCCTACCGCGAGTCCCGAAGGGGCATGCTGCTGGTTCTCTGAAAATGCCACAGTGAAATTGCCGGTTCCATCGCCCAACAGGGTGGACACTTGCTGGCCCGAGACCGCCAGATCCAAATTTCCGTCTCCGTTGAAATCACCGACGACGAGATCTTGAGTACCGCCCGGCAGGGGAAGGGACGGACCAACAGTGAAATTGCCGGACCCATCCCCCAGCAAGATGGAGACCCCGCCGCCATCGGGGACGACACCAGTGAGGGCAAGGTCCAAGTTGCCATCTCCGTTAAAGTCCCCTGTTACGATCCCACCTTCCGGTAGATTGGTGACGACGATTGGACCGGGAACAAATTTACCGGTCCCGTCCCCTAGCAGGATGTAAACCATGCCGCCCGGTTCAAGGGCCAAATCCAATTTGCCGTCGGCATTGAAGTCCCCGACCGCGATTTTTAACCAGATCGGGCAGCTGGGCAACCCGCAACCTACCGGACGAGGGTTTGGCCCGGTGTTTCCCACAAGGGTAAGATGGCCGCTGCCATCTCCCAGTAAGATGGAGACCGTTGCGTCATTGTTATTGACTACGACATCGAGTTTGCCATCGCCATTGAAGTCACCAACCGCCATTGCCGTTGGAGCCGCTCCGATGGCAACTGAGGAGCTAAGGGAAAAGTGGCCTTTACCATCGTTCAAGAGCAACGTGACCAATCCGCTGCTGGCGTTACCACTTGCCACGACTAAATCCAACTTGTCGTCTCCGTTGAAGTCACCAACGCCAACCGGGGCGGGATAACCAGGCGCGGAAGGCGACGGGGAAGCTAGGGTTATTGAATCTTGCAGGTAAGGTGTCACTGTAAAGAATGCCAAGTTCGAGATGCCTCCTCCAGGAAGCGGATTGATTACTCTCACAGAAGCCGTGCTCGAACTGGAAACGTTCGCTGCCGGAACAACAGCCTTCAGTTGAGAATCATTTACGAATTGGGCCTGCAGTGATTGTCCATTCCAGCTGACGACCGAGCCCGAGACGAAGCCGGTTCCATTCACTGTGATTGTTAATTGGACTGCACCGGCTGCTGAGGAATCGGGAACTAGCGGTTGGTTGACGAAAGGTACGGGACTTTGGGCTTGACTCAGAATCGGGAAAACGCCAACCGCGAAGGCGAGGAGGATTGATCTGCGGAGATTCATTCAGGTCCTCCGATTGTGCTGCTGGTGGCTAAGTTGTGCAGGCTCACCAAAAAGGTGAAAAAAGGGCCGGGTGGAGACTCAAATCAGGGGAGGAATAGCGCCCAAAATTTTATATAGCACGAAGTCGGGTGTGGCGCAGTGACTAAAGCCACCGGACCGTGTGACTGTCCAAGAGTGCGCCTACGAGAGTCGCAGAACGGCTCGGACAAAGGACGAACCTCGTCAGGATCGGGCAATAGGATTTTCCGGCAGGATCTGGTTTGCGGAGGGAATCTAGAATGAGAGCGGTCTAGATCAATGCGAGTTCGATTTGAGTAAGCAGTGAGAAGATGAGTGAAGATTGGCCGGGTTCACGTCTGAAGTTCCACAACGGTCAAGCCCACAAAGTCAGGAATGATTCGACTGGCACCTGCGTTGAGCAGGGCTTCCGCACGTCCGTTACGCGTAACTCCAATGCACCGGATTCCAGCCGCGGTTGCGGCCTGGACGCCGCAGGGGGCATCTTCCAAGACCAGCAGATTCTTGGGAGCGATCCTCATCCGTTGTGCCGCAAGTTCGTAGATCGCGGGATGCGGCTTGCCAGCTGCGACATCGTCTCCGGTAATTACCGCGACAAATTTCTGTTGCAAGGAATGTCGTTGCAAAGTGCGCCAAGTGCGCGTTGAGCTGGCAGAAGTGGCGATGGCCATGCGTACCCCCGCAGTTTCCAGATCATGCAAGAAGTCCGCGACCCCAGGGAGCAGTTTCACATTGCGGAAGTTCTCCTCAAAAAACAGATCTTTGCGGTGGCCGTATTCAGCAATTGTTTCGGCAGGGAGGTTACCGAAGAAATGACGCAGAATCTCGTCGCGCCGACGACCTTCCAGTATGTACTCGAGATCTTTTTCAGGAACGCTCTTGCCAAGAGTATTTAAGAACTTCTTCCAGGCTTGGCGATGAACGGGATGGCTGTCAATGAGAACGCCATCCATGTCAAAAATTACACCCTCAAGCATGCGGAATCGGCTCCGAGAGAGCAGGCCATGTTGCCTGGGCTTTGCTGTAATTTTCCATGGTACCAATATCGATCAAGTATTCAGAAATTTCATAGGCCAGCATATTCCCGACAAGACTTGGAAGCACGTCAAAACCGATGTCGGCGGGGTGCTTATCTGGGATCGCATCCAACAGCGACGGAGTACCCAATAAAATCCCAGAGAAAGCCAGATTACTTTGCGGTTGGGAGGGTTTCTCCACAAACTCGCAAATGGTGTGATCGGGCTGCACCTGGACAATGCCGCAGCGCGTGGGATCGGGAACTCGATACACACCGAGGGTCGCAGCGGGAGTTCGCGATCGGTGCCGATCCAGCATCGCTGACAAGTTTACCCGATGCAGCACGTCTGCGTAAAAAACCCAGAAGCTATCGTCACCATGAACCCAGTTGCGATTTTCCCTTATGGTGCCTGCGCTGCCCAGTAGCTCCGGTTCCTCAATGATGTGGACGCGTGCGGAGGGTCGACGTTTTGCGATAAAGCGTCGCACCGTGTCCGCATGGGCATGAATGTTAATGAGTACATCCGTGATTCCGAACCTGGAGCAGGTTTGCAGCCACAAATCGAGCATAGGCGTGCCATTAATGGGAAGTAAGCACTTGGGGATGGTGTCAGTGAGAGGGCGCAGCCGTGTGCCATGGCCGGCAGCGAGCAGAAAAGCCTTCAAAGCAAGTCTCGCAGTCGTGGATTGGAGGTGACAGGAATATACTCAAATGGCGCGGCTACCAGCTGCGGTGGCGGGAACAAAAATCCAGCGCGATCCGCCTTTCTGGTCAGCATCAATGAACGGATCGTTCACGATGACGGCGGCGCCTTGCTCGTCGAAGGAGAAAGTCATGTCCTGGATGCCTTGGTCGAGTAATGCCTGGCGCACGGCATCCTGGTACTGGCTCTCGCAGTAAAGCAGCAGGAAGCCACCTCCGCCCGCGCCGGTGATTTTTCCTCCCAGGGCTCCGTGCTGCCGCGCGAGATCATAAAGCTGATCGATGCGGGAATTGGAAATTTTCTTGGACACCCGTCGCTTGGCTCGCCAGGCTTCATCGAGCAGGTCGCCAAAAACGTGAAGCTGCCCGTGCAGCAGAGCCTCGCGCATTCTAAGGCCCAATGCCTTGACTTCGTGCAGGGCCTCTAACGTCGGACCGGAGTGGGAGCGAGTCAAACCTTCCTGCTCCTGCAATATGGTCCAGGAATGATGAGCCGAGCCGGTGAAGAACAACATCAAATTCGCCTGGAGTTCACGAGAGATTGAGGGATCAAGGTCAAGCGGATCCACCTGAGTGTTTCCATCTTTGAGGAATGAGATGTAGTTGAGGCCTCCGAACGAGGCGGCGTACTCGTCCTGCTTACCAACGTGTCTGCCCAAAACATTACGCGCAATGTGGAAAGCTTGCTCAGCTAATTCATATTTCGAAAGTGGTTTCTGCAGGAAGCTGCTGAGAGTCTTCAGAATGTTTACACAAACACTGGCGGAAGATCCCAGTCCCGTGCCGGGCGGAATTTCCGATGCCAAGAAGAGATCAACCGAGACGTTGCGACCCCACTCACGAAGTACAGCCAGGGGGATCTCCAAGGCACTGCCTTGTAGGGACATATCGGAGATGTCGCGCCAGGTCTCGAATACGCGTAGATCGGAGGAGATAATCTGGATTTTTCCGTCGCTGCGTGCGCCCAGGATGGTGTAAAAATATTTATTAATCGCTGAACTGAGCACACCCCCGCCGAATTGTTCATAGTACGCGGGCAGGTCTGTTCCCCCACCGCCAAAGCTAATCCGCACTGGGCTGCGAACTATGAGCATCTTGCAATCTACCTTGAAAGGAAATACCGCCGATCGTCGATGTGTTCGGCGACGGTATAACGCTGGTTGGGCTGAAGCGGAACAATCTGCCGAACAAGGTCCAAATTGTTTGCAGCAGCAATGAAAGATCGTAGAACAATGAGATCTGCAGCATGTATTGCAGATCGAATCTCGACTTTTCCTCGGAGGAGTGCTTCTCGCGCAATCCTCGGACCTGAGCAAGGCCTGTCATTCCGGGCTTTACGTTCAAACGCTGGCGTTGCCAATCGGAGTAGTATTTGACTCGCTCCGGGGATTCAGGGCGTGGTCCGACCAAGCTCATTTCACCCCGAACAACATTCCAAAGCTGTGGAAGCTCTGTGATGCTGAATTGCTGTAAAACGACTTCTCGCAGTGGCAGGTCTTGTTGATCTCGATCGGAGTTGAGCCTCCACATGCGAAACAGCTTACCGGACTGCCCACAGCGTAACTCACGGCAGAATGGACCACCTTTCCTCCCCATCAGCGCGAGAGCAGCAATCGCCACCACTGGTAATGACAACACCAACAGTGTGAAACCAAACACAAGATCTAAGACGCGTTTCCAAGGTGAAAAGGCGAGACGGAGATTATCCTGATGTAATTTGAGTACGGGTAAACCCCCGATATCCAGCAGTTGAGGCTTGGAGAGGTAGAGTTCATAGGGATGGGGGACAATGCTGACGTCAATGCCTGCGCCACGACATTGTTGGATCAATCGGAGAATCTCAGGTACCCCAGGCTTAGAAACTGTGACGATAAGTTCATCGACAGCATGCTGGCATAACAGTTCCGGAACACCAAGGGTCTGCACCGCCTTTGGTTCTGCCGTAACGTTCATACCTCGATTATCCACACCGCTGTCCGCCGACGATAAGAATCCGACTACCTGGCAAAGCATCTCAGGATGACTTTCGATTTTTGCAGCCATCTCTCGAGAGACCGGTCCATTGCCCAAGATCACTACACGCCGCAGTTCGCCCACGTTACGGCGCGATGCAACAATCGCGTGAACCGTGCAACGAATTGCGATCAGACCCAAGAACATGAAAAAGCCGAAGTAGAGCAATACAAAACGCGACAAGAACTGTCGCACCATGTATTCAGTGGCGAGCAGAGCAAGAATTAAGAACGAAACTCCAAGAAACAAGTGAGCCAAAATTGCCGGCAAGAACCAGCCTTGGCGGAAACCATCGAGCTTCATGCGCGCAAACATCACCGACCACAGGATCAATGCCATTACCAGCGCTGGAAGAAATACTAAGAAAGAGGTTTCTGCTGGCTGATACCAGTTCATGCCATAGCGCAGGCTGTAAGCCAACGCCATGGCCAGCACTGTCCAAATAAGGTCGGCGGCTAGGATCCAGTGCTGAATTCGTTGCTGTTTCATAATCTTTGTCTTTCCCGCGCGTCGCGATGAGACACGAAACTCGGAATTAAATCTATATAGGAGAGGAGATGCACCCGAGAGGGGATGAGAGAGGTTTCAGAAATCACGACGCAAGTAGCGAAAGCTTGCATACTACTCAACGCTCCTCGGATTGTAGACAACTTCGATGCTCAAACGCGAGC
>Ga0335081_10009739_pt1 | contig 15485 bp, 14 predicted proteins | sample Lox_Sample_35_FD_206713 | JGI IMG/M metagenome (GOLD analysis project Ga0335081, IMG submission 206713) | Soil microbial communities from Loxahatchee National Wildlife Refuge, Florida, United States - Lox_Sample_3.5 | ecosystem: Environmental > Terrestrial > Soil > Wetlands | place: USA... | reverse complement strand
CCTTAATTGACGCGTCATGGCCGGGCTTGTCCCGGCCATCCACGCCTTTAGTGTCTTCGCTAGCAAGACGTAGATGCCCGGCACAAGGCCGGGCAGAACGATCCTCGGAAGTGTCATTTGGTCAACGATACCGATCTATTAGGCACGCTGAACTATTCTGTCATGCATCGCCTCTCCCCGATGGGGAGAGGTGAAGTGGTGGACGACAGCGCTTTGAACGAGACACCCCAGCCCTCTCACCCCGACCCGCCCCCCGCTGGGGCGAGGGAGCAATTGTTCGGCCATCCGCGCGGGCTGACGTTTCTGTTCACCACCGAAATGTGGGAGCGCTTTTCCTATTACGGCATGCGCTCGCTGCTCGTCCTCTACATGACGAAATTTCTGCTGCTGTCCGACCACTCCGGCAACGTGATCGGGCTCGCTTCGCTCAAGCGCGCGCTCGAAGGTGTGTTCGGCCCGCTCGACCTGCAGCCGCTGTCGTCACAGATCTGGGGCCTCTATACCGGGCTCGTTTATTTCACGCCGATCTTCGGCGGGCTTCTCGCCGACCGTGTGCTCGGCCAGCGCCGCACCGTCGTCATCGGCGCGGTGCTGATGGCGTTCGGCCATTTCATGATGGCGAGCGAGCGGTTGTTTCTGTTGGCGCTCACCGCGCTCATTCTCGGCAGCGGCTGCTTCAAGCCGAATATCTCGACGCAGGTCGGCGGCCTTTATGCGCCGGGCGATCCGCGCCGCGACCGCGCCTATTCGATTTTCTATGTCGGCATCAATCTCGGCGCGTTTCTGGCGCCGCTCGTCTGCGGCACGCTCGGCGAAGGCGTCGGCTGGCATTACGGCTTTGTCGCCGCCGGCGTCGGCATGGTGATCGGGCTGTGCATTTACCTCTATGCGCTGCCGCTCCTTCCGACCGACGAAATGCATAAGGTGCAAGCCGCACACGCTGCGCGCAAGCCGCTCGATGCCGCCGAACGGCGCGCCGTGCTGGCGCTGCTCGCTTTGTTCGTGCCGAACACCTTGTTCTGGGCGGCCTATGAGCAGATGGGCAACACGATCATTTTATGGGCCGACGCCTATACCGACCGCAGTATCGAACCGCTGCATCTGTTCGGCGCGAGCGCGCAGGTCCCGACGACGTGGTTTCTCGCCGTCAATCCGTTCATGATTTTCGCCTTCACGCCGTTCGTCGTCGCGCAGTGGGCGCGGCAGGCGGTGCGCGGCGCCGAGCCGCCGACCATCACCAAAATGGCCTATGGCTGCTTCGGCGTATGCGCGGCCTATCTCATCATGGTCGCGGCGGCGCTTTATGCCGGCGGCTGGAACGGTGGCGGCGGCAAAGCGAGCTGGCTCTGGCTGTTCGCCTATTTCGTCGTCATCACGCTCGGCGAGCTTTATCTGTCGCCCGTTGGACTGTCGTTCGTGACCAAAGTGGCGCCGGCGCGATTGATTTCGCTGATGATGGGCATCTGGCTCGCGACCAGTTTCACTGGCGGCTTTCTCTCCGGTTACATCGGCAGCTTCTGGAGCCGGATGGCCAAGCCGGAATTTTTCCTGCTCGTCGCCGGCGTAGCGGCACTGGCGGGGGTGATGATTTGGGGGCTTAGGTGGGTTGTAAAAGGAGCAGGGGAAAATTAGTTCGCTTGTTTACGTGAACTTGAAGCCGGCTCATTGATCCTCCCCGCTCGCACGGGGTGGATCAAGAGTCACTGCTTCTCGTCGTCGTCCTCATCCTCGAGCGCGTCTTCCTCGGCGTCTTCGACGGCCTTCGGGTCGATGAGTTCCGCGGCCTCTTTGTCGGTTTCCCACTGGCGCGCGTGCTCGTTGCGCTCTTCGGCCTCCTCGATGGCGCCGATCATGAAATTGGGTAGATCGTCGATCGCTTCGCCGATCTCGGAGACGGGAATACCCCCCTTGCTCGCATCGGCGAGGCACCGATCGGCGAGCGCTTTCGCACGCGCCTCAATGTCACCTTCGGCATCTTTGGCGGTGATGTGGTCGGCGATCCATTCTTCGACGAAGGCCAGTGCGCGCTCGTTCATTCCGGCTCCTTTGGTTTTGGCCAATGTATCACAGCAGCAAAGCACGAAGCTCGCGTGACGGCGCGCAGTCCTTTCCCCGCTATCGCGGGGCGGATCATCATTTCTGCTTCGACAGCGCGTCGCGCTCCTTGCTCAGCCGATCGAGCTCTTCCTGCTGGGCGGCGATGCGGTCGGCATTGCGGCTCTCGTCGCCGGCGCCGGAATTCGCCGCGGCCTGCTCGATGAGCTGGCGGATATTGTCGCGCACGATGGCAATGCGCCGCTCGATCTCAGGAAGCGTCAGCGAACTGCCGTTGCTCATCGTGTCTCTCCCCTCGCCGCGCGAGTTCGCGGGCGTCCGTATCTCCCGGCAATTATAAAGCCGTCGTGCTGAGGTGCGACCCCCGACTTGGTCGGGGGGAGCCTCGAAGGGCGGCAGCGTAAGGTCATCCTTCGAGGCCCCGCCTTGCTGCGGGGCGCCTCAGGATGACGTGTTTATCCCCTTAGCCGCAAGGGAATCGGCGAATTTTACAACGCCTTGTTGCTCACCCGCACCTTCTCCGCGTCGACATAGACCTCGGCGCCCAGGTCGAGGAACTTCTTCGACATTTCCTTCATGCCCTCCTCGGCGGTGAGCGCTTCGCCGGCCACCGCGCGTTTTTGCGGATCGTTGAGCGTCGCCGCATAGTCGCGCACGTCCTGCGTGATCTTCATGGAGCAGAACTTCGGCCCGCACATCGAGCAGAAATGCGCGACTTTGTGCGCTTCCTTCGGCAGCGTCTCGTCGTGGTAGCTGCGCGCGGTGTCCGGATCGAGCGACAGGTTGAACTGATCGACCCAGCGGAATTCGAAGCGCGCGCGGGAGAGCGCATCATCGCGCAATTGCGCCGCCGGATGGCCCTTGGCGAGATCGGCGGCATGCGCCGCGATCTTGTACGCGATCACGCCCGCCTTGACGTCGTCGCGGTTCGGTAGCCCCAGATGCTCCTTCGGCGTGACGTAGCAGAGCATAGCGGTGCCGAACCAGCCGATCATTGCCGCGCCGATGGCGGAGGTAATGTGGTCGTAGGCCGGCGCGACGTCGGTGACGAGCGGGCCGAGCGTGTAGAACGGCGCCTCGCCGCATTCCTTGAGCTGCTTGTCGACATTGATCTTGATCTTGTGCAGCGGAACGTGGCCGGGGCCTTCGATCATCACCTGGCAGCCCTTGGCCCAAGCGATCTTGGTCAACTCCCCAAGTGTTTCCAGCTCGGCAAATTGCGCGCGGTCGTTGGCGTCACGGATCGAGCCGGGCCGCAAGCCGTCGCCGAGCGAGAACGACACGTCGTATTTGCGCATGATGTCGCAAATCTCGTCGAACCGCTCGTAGAGGAAGCTCTCCTTGTGATGCGCCAGGCACCACTTGGCCATGATCGAGCCGCCGCGCGAGACGATGCCGGTGACGCGATTGGCGGTGAGATGGATGTAGCCGAGCCGCACGCCGGCATGGATGGTGAAATAATCGACGCCCTGTTCGCACTGCTCGATCAGTGTGTCCTTGTAGCACTCCCAGTCGAGCTTCACCGGATCGCCGTTGACCTTTTCCAGCGCCTGATAGATCGGCACTGTTCCAATGGGCACCGGCGCATTGCGGAGGATCCATTCGCGGGTGTTGTGGATGTTGCGCCCGGTTGAGAGGTCCATCACCGTGTCGGCGCCCCAGCGGATCGCCCACACCATCTTCTCCACTTCCTCTTCCACCGAAGACGTGACGGCGGAATTTCCGATATTGGCATTGATCTTGGTGAGGAAGTTGCGCCCGATGATCATCGGCTCGAGTTCGCCGTGATTGATGTTGGACGGGATGATGGCGCGGCCGCGCGCCACCTCCTCGCGCACGAATTCCGGCGTGACGAAGAGCGGCACCGACGCGCCGAAGCTTTCGCCGTCCTCGCGTGCGGCTTGCGCGGTTTCGAGCATCTTTTTGCGGCCGAGATTTTCGCGCTCGGCGATGTAGATCATTTCCTTGGTGATGACGCCGGTGCGCGCCAATTCCAGTTGCGTGAGGGGGGCCTCCCCAGCGGCCCGCATCGGGCGCGGCGTGTTAGGGAATGTGCGCGCAAGATGCTTGCCGCTGACATTGCCGTTATCGACCGGCTTGAGCGGACGCCCGTCATATTCTTCGACGCCGCCGCGCTCCTTCACCCATTCCACGCGCGCGCGCTTTAAGCCCCTCTCGACGTCAATCGCGGCGCCGCTGTCGGTATAGACGCCGGACGGATCGTAGACCCGCACCGGTTCCTCGCCGGCATCTTCCGAGAGCGCGATCTCGCGATAGGGCACGCGCAGATCCGGCGCAGCGTTCGGCGCCGAATAGACCTTGCGCGAGCCGGCGATCGGGCCGGTCGTGACTTTCGGCGTGGCGAAATCGGATTCGGACAGTGGCTTGTTCATCGGAATTCTCCGTTACCTCTTAATTTCTTAAATTCCTTGGCGTGCTAAGTCGCGTAGCCGAAATAGCAGAGCACCAGACCGAGCACGCCGGTGACGACGCCGGCGACCGGCATCACTTGCTTGTTGCGTATGACCTTGGCGGCAAAGCCCATAATCGCTTCCGGCGCCAGGATGCGAACCGCGCCGCGGATGAGCATCAGCCAGCCGAGCAGCGTAATCAGCACGCGCCAGTTCGCCGCCCAGACATTGTGGGTGAGCACGATGGCAAGCCCGGCGGCGAAATCGAAAAGGCCGAACAGATATACCAGAGTCACGCTGCGGATGACCTCGCTGGCCATGATGTGGAACGGTTTCGGATTGATCAGGATTCCGGCCCCGACCGCCAGCAACAGCGGCCCGAGCAGTCTCGCCAGAAACACTGAGGTGGCCATGATGTCCTGTCCCTTCGCCGGCATGACCCGGATCAGGTTCAAAGGGTCACCGCGGTTGTCTCGCAGGCGCGAGATTGGCGGTCTCTCAGCTCCTCCCGGAGCTCCCCTCGGAACACCTGTAATTTAGGCCGAAAGGGTGGAGTCTGCAATCAATCCTGCCCCGCGAAAGCGGGGGAGGGGGACCGCGCGTAGCGCGGTGGAAGGGGCTTCCAAAGGAGCGGATGCGATCAGCGATTCAGGAGTAAACTGGACCGAGTTGACCGCCTTGAAACAGGCTCCTTGCGCAAAGCGCCCCCCTCCACCATGCTTCGCATGGTCCCCCTCCCCCGCTGGCGCGGATGATCGCTAATCAATAATTCTTCAATAGCCGCTCGATGTAATCGAGCTCTTCCTGTGGTCGCGCGAAATCGCCGAAACGCTTGCGCAATTCCTCGATGATGCGCCGTGCGCGCTGCACGTCGATCTCGCCCGGTACTTTCACCGTGGCGTCGTCGCCGTATTCGCGCCCGCGCAGCGGCCGACCAAGCGGATCGGTATCCTGCTGCGCGCGCGATTGGCCGAAGCGGCCCGGCCGGCCGGGCCCAGGGCCGCGTCCCATCTGCCGCTGCATCGATTGCGCCAGGCCTTGCGCGCCCTTGCGCAAAGCATCGAGCGCACGACCTTGCGATTCCACCGCGCTGTCGGCATCGCCCTCGCCGAGATTGCCGGCGGCGTCGCCCATGGCGTCACCGGCGCGGCCGAGCTGATCGAGCTGATCTTGGCCCTGACCGGGGCTACTTTGCCCTTGCTGGCTCTGTTCGTTCTGGCCGAAGCCGCGGCTCTTTAAATCCTCGAGCAATTTGTCGAGCCGATCGCGCAGCGCCTGCTGGTTCCGCCGCAAATCGCCGAACGAATCGCCGTTGGGCTGTTGCTGGCCCGGTTTGCCCTCGCGCGCGGCGCCGCGCTGGCGGTCTCGCTGTTCCTGGCCCTGCTGGAAGGTGCGGTCGCGCAATTGCTGCTGCTGGTGGATCATGTCGCCGAGCTCGTCGAGCGCCGACATCATGTCCTCGTCGCCCTCGTTCATATCCGGCATGCCGGCCTGCAGATTTTCCATCATCTCCTGGAGCTGCTGCAAAAGCTGGCGCGCGGCATCCTTGGCGCCGCTGCGGGCGAGATTTTCCAGCCGGTCGAGCATGTTCTGCAGATCGCGCGAAGACAGCACGCGGGCATTGGGGCTGAGCGGACGGGCAAGTTCACGGTTGTTTTTCAGCTGTTCCGCCATTGCCTGCAGAAAACGATCCATCGCCGTGCGCAGCTGCTCCATTAGCGCCTTGAGCTCCTGATCGCTGGCACCACGCTCAAGCGCCTGCTGCAGCGCGTTCTCGGCGTTGCGTAAAGCCTCCTCGGCATTGGCAATGTCGCCGTCCTCGATGCCGACCGCCATCTGCCACAGCCGCTTGACAACGTCGCGCAAATCGTCGTCGCTCTTGGCGCGAGTGAGCGACCAATAGATCGAGCGTAGACCGAGATAGATGCCGGCTTCTTTCGTAAAGCGTTCCGGCGCAAGCGCCAGCGCATCGAGCGCAGTGGTGACGAGCGGCCGCGCATTGGCGTCGAGCGCGAGATTGCGGCGCTGCTCGATCAGAGCACGCGCCAGCGGCTTGGTGAATACCCGCTCCGGCAGGCGAAAGTCGAAAGGCTCGCTCCGGCCTTCGTTGCCGGCATCGTCGCGGGCAACGAGCGTCAGGGTGACTTCGGCGCCGGCCCAAGGATGGTCGGTGAGGTCCTTGATGGTCTGGCCGGTGCCGCTCCTGGTGCGCGCTTGCGGCAGCACCAGCGCGAAGTCGGGCGGCCCGAACAAGGGACGCGCGGCGTGGCCACCCGGATCGTCCTTGCGGGCGAAGGTCGCTTGCGCCTCGGCGACCCCGTAATCGTCTTCCAGCCGGTACGACAACAACAGCGCGCCGCGGCTCTGCTGCTCGGGATCCTTGATCAGCGCGATGGTCGGCGGCTTGTCGGGAACGGCGTTGAACGGCCAGACCAGGTTCTCGCCAGCGCCGCGCAGCGCTGCCGCGCCTGTGGCAGTGATCGTGAAGCGATGCTCTTCGGCGCCGGCCGGCGGCCGGCCCTCTTCCACGGAGGGGACGAGGCCGCCAGTTGTCGACAATTCGAGCTTGAGCTTGCCGGTTGCGCGCACCACGAGCGTCGAGTTGACCGGTACGCCGATCGGCCCGTCGGTCTGCGCCGCGACCGCACTGGTCTCGCCCGGATGAATGCCGGGCAGGATGATCGGCGGCCGCCCGGTATAGGTCGGCGGCACCACCCATGCGTCGACGCGGAAATTCGCCGGCACGGCGACGCCGCGCCAATCGAATGCCGCCGCGACGCGATGCCAGCGTTCGCCGCCGGCCGCGATAAAGGTCGCGATCACGGCGATGAGCACCAGTCCGCGCAAGGCATATGGATCGCGTCCGGCCACTCGCGGCGCCGGCGTGCCGGCGCGCAGCGCATTGGCGTTCTGGAGCGAACGCGCGACATGGGCATTCCACAGTGCCAGCGCATAGGGGTCTTGCGCATTGACCGCGAGCCGGTCGGCGAGCGTCGTCGCCGGCCGATGCCGCAAGCCGCTTGCGCGGTCGAGCCGGTGCACAGCGTCGGCGAAGCCCGGCAGGCGCAAAAACCAAAATGGAAACGCCGCCCACAGCACGAGCGCGCCAAACATAACGAGCCCGGCGGCGCGGCCGAGCGGCGGCAGCCACAGCCAAATCCCGAGCCATGACAGTGCCAGGAACAATCCAGTTGTGGTGGCGAGCGCGACGAGCGGCGGCCAGACCCGTTCCCACAAAATCGCATAACGGGCGCGGCGCGCCGCGATCGCAAGCCGCAACGGCAGTTCCGCCGGCTTTGCCTCGGCAGGTTGGACCACAGGCTGTTCCGTCACAAATTTCTCCGGCCGAACATCGCGCGACAACAGGGTAACATGTGGGCCGCGCGATGACACTTTAGCGCGCGCCTTCGGTATAGGGTTTTCCCTAACCCTGGCTTGACTTAGCCGTGGCCAGGCTAAGTTGAGATTGCCGTTAAACAACGCCGGACAAGCGAAATCAGAGCCGGCATCGGTTCAAAGTCGCAGGCCAGCCATGACCCAATCACAGCCGACTTTCACGGCCAAAGGTCACAGCCAAGGTCACAGCCTGGCTCACAACCATGGCGGCAGCCGGTCGAGCCCAATTAATTCCTCGATCCCCTGGCGTAGCCGCACTATCGCCCATTCGTCTTTGCGAACAAGGACTTCGGGCAGGAGGGGGCGGCTATTATAGGTGCCGGACTGGGTCGCGCCATAGGCGCCGGCGGTCATCAGCGCCAGATAGTCGCCTGCTTCCGGCGCGGCGAGTTCGCGGTCGAGCGCAAAATAATCGCCTGATTCGCAAACCGGACCCACAACGTCGGCGACGATTCGCCGTCGGCCGGCCGCCGGCTCGCGCACCGGACGAATGTCGTGATGCGCGTCGTAAAGAGTCGGCCGAATCAGGTCGTTCATGCCGGCATCGACGACGATGAATGTCTTGGCGGCGCCGTGCTTCACATGCAGCACCCGCGTCACCAGGATGCCGGCATTGCCGACAATGAGCCGGCCGGGCTCGAGGATCAGGCGGCAGCCGAGATTTTGCGTCGCGCCCTTGACGATCGCGGCATAGGCGTTGGGATCGGGCGGCGGCTCGTTGTCCTCGCGATAAGGCACGCCGAGCCCGCCGCCGACATCGATGTGCGAGATAGCATGACCGTCGGCCCGCAGCACGCCGACAAATTCCGCGAGCAAGGCAAATGCATCGCGGAACGGCTGCAGGTCGATGATCTGGCTGCCGATATGCATGTCGATGCCGATCGCCCGCACGCCTTTGAACTTGGCGGCGCGCGCATAGACTTCGCGGGCGCGACTGATTGGAATGCCGAACTTGTTCTCGGCTTTGCCGGTCGCAATCTTGGCATGCGTCTTTGGATCGACATCCGGATTGACGCGGATCGAAATATCGACGTTGCGGCCCTTGGCGGCGGCGATCGAGGAAAGAAGCTCAAGCTCGGATTCCGATTCGACGTTGACGCAGAGGATGCCGTGCTCGACCGCGAGGTTGAGTTCATGAGCGGTCTTGCCGACGCCTGAGAACACGATGCGCTGCGGCGGAATACCAGCGGCGCGGGCACGGTGAAGTTCGCCTTCGGATACGACGTCGGCGCCGGCGCCGAGCCGAGCGAGCGTGGTGACGACCGCCTGGTTGGAATTCGCCTTCAGCGCGTAACAAACAAGCGCGTCGACATCGGCGAAGGCGGCGGCGAAGACATTGTAGTGCCGCTCGATGGTGGCGCTGGAATAGCAATAGAACGGCGTGCCGACGATGTCGGCAAGCTCAGCGAGATTGACCGCTTCGGCATGCAGCACGCGGTCGCGATAGGCAAAATGATGCATGGGACGTGTTTAGAGCATGAGTTGGAAAGGTTGACTATGCTCGTCGGCGTTTTTGCAGTCACCCTGAGCTGCGAGCGGAGCGAGCCTCGAAGGGTGCCGGCCCGAGGACCTCGGCGGCATCCTTCGAAGCCCGCGCGTCCCGGCGCGGGCGCCTCAGCATGACGTACTGCAGCGCTATCGCAGCAAGGGATCTAGGATGAAAGTGCGTTTCTGGCTGGGCGTGGCAACCGGATTGCCCTGAGCGTCGAAGCCGCTTTTTGCAGCCGTATCCTGGGCCGAGCCTGGCGCCGGCGAGCCGTCAGGCTGCGTCAGCTGCCCCCTGGACGCCGGAACGGTGGCCGGCCCCGGAGGCGGTTCGAGCGGCCCGGCGCGGCCGCAGGCCGACAGCGCCAGAGCGGCAAATAGGGTACCGAGCGTCAGCAAACGGGTAATTCCGCTCATTCTCGCGCAAGCGGGAATCCAGTTCTGGGTCCCCGCTTTCGCGGGGACGAGCGGATATCTCAACGCAACGCGGGTCAAACGAGCCCCCAGACTTTGCCCATCGGAAACTATCACATCGCAGCGGCGCGGCGACATTGTGTCGGATCAATGCTTGCCGGCGCGTTACGATTTCTTGCTGAGCCGTTTGAGCCAGCGCTCGGCCTCTCTGCGCACATTCTTCGGCGCCGTGCCGCCATAAACCGCGCGACTCCTGACCGAATTGGCGACGGAAAGAACATCAAACACGGATTTGGTGATCCGCGGCTCGATCGCCTGCATCCGTTTCAGCGGAAGCTTGTCGAGGGCGACGCCCTCTTCGGCGGCCTGGGCGACGATGCGGCCGGTGATGTGATGCGCCTCGCGGAACGGCAGCTTGAGCGTGCGCACCAGCCAATCGGCAAGATCGGTCGCGGTCGAATAGCCTTCGGCCGCCGCAGCCGCCATCCGCGTACCGTCCGGCTGCATGTCGCGGACCATTCCTGTCATCGCGGTGAGCGAGAGCGCGAGCGCACCGATCGCATCGATAGCCCCTTCCTTGTCCTCCTGCAGATCCTTTTGATAGGCCAGCGGCAGCGCCTTGATCACCATCAATAGTCCGACCAGCGCGCCGACGATGCGACCGCTCTTGCCCCGCACGAGTTCGGCCGCGTCCGGATTGCGCTTCTGCGGCATCATCGACGAGCCGGTGGTGAACTTGTCGGACAGGCGAACAAGACCCGTCAGCGGCGAGGACCAGATCACGATCTCTTCGGCGAACCGCGACAGATGCACCGCCGCGATCGCGCAAGCCGACAGCGTCTCCAGAACGAAATCGCGGTCGGCGACGGCATCGAGCGAGTTCGCGGTCGGCCGCGCGAAACCGAGCGCCTTCGCGGTCATGGCGCGGTCGATCGGAAATGACGTGCCGGCGAGCGCGCCGGAGCCGAGCGGACACTCGTTAAGGCGCGCCCGTGCATCGGCAAAGCGGCCGCGGTCGCGCGCCGCCATTTCCACATAGGCCAGGAGGTGATGACCGAACGTCACCGGCTGCGCCGGCTGCAGATGCGTCAAGCCCGGCATCACCGTCGCGGCGTGGTCGAGCGCCTTGCGCGCGAGGGCGCGCTGATAGGCGGCGAGCGCGCCGTCGATCTCATCGATCGCGTCACGCAACCACAGCCGGAAATCGGTCGCGACTTGATCGTTGCGCGAGCGCGCGGTGTGCAGCCGCCCCGCCGCCGGTCCGATCAGCTCGGCCAGTCGGCTCTCGACATTCATGTGAACGTCCTCGAGAGCGCGTTTGAACACGAATTTGCCTGCCTCGATTTCTGACAGGATCGTGTCTAGACCGTGAGCGATCCGCTTTGCATCCTGGGCCGCGATGATGCCCTTTTTGGCAAGCATCGCCGCATGCGCCTTGCTGGCGGCAATGTCTTGCCGATAAAGCTGGCGGTCGAAATCGATGGAAGCGTTGATGTCCTCCATGATCGGATCTGGGCCCGAACCGAAACGTCCGCCCCACATTGTGTTGCTCATAACGAAATTCTCATGAAGCCCGCGCCAAAGCCTAATACCACGGCCGTCACCGAGCCGTCCGTGCCATTACTGCAGAAAATCGGCTGCTTGCGCCTGGTTTCGGCCGGCGCGGCACTCGTCATTCTGATTGTCTTGGCGGGGATATACGGGATTGCCCATCGGCCAAGCAATCCGGCCGACGCCGCCTGTGGCGGCGCGGTTAACACCGCCAAACGTATAGCACCGCTGGTGCGTGGCGAGGTTGCCGCGCTCGCGGTCGCGCAGGCCCCGTTCCGCGTGCCCGATCTTACGTTCAAGGACGCCAAAAGGCGCGATCTGAGGCTCTCTGACTGGCGGGGCCGCACCGTACTTCTCAACCTCTGGGCGACCTGGTGCGTGCCGTGCCGCCGCGAAATGCCGGCGCTCGATGCCTTGCAGGCGCTCCTCGGCGGCAATGACTTCGAAGTTGTCGCGGTGAATATCGACACCCGCGACCCGCAGAAGCCGCTGCATTTTCTTAAAGAGGTCGCCATCGCGCACCTCGCCTATTATGCCGATCCCACCGCGCGGGTGTTCGAGGAGCTCAAAACCGCCGGCAAGGCCTTCGGCATGCCGACCACGGTGATCGTCGATCCATCCGGCTGCGAGATCGGCAATATGGCTGGCCCGGCCGAATGGGCGAGCAACGACGGCGTCAAACTGGTGAGCGCGGCGCTAGCGCGACGATAAACGACGGCCGCGCCGTCCGTGCTTCGTCAATTTTATTTCATCTCATTCCATGAAGAAAAAATATTGACACCGCCCCTTGCCGTCCTATACTTAACCAAATGGTAAAGTTTTACACCGCGCCCCTCGATCGCACCTTTGCAGCGCTTTCGGACGCCACGCGGCGTGCGCTGGTGATGCGGCTCGCGCAACAGCCCGGACTGTCGGTGAGCGAACTCGCCGCGCCGTTTTCGATGTCGCTGCCGGCGGTGATGAAGCATCTCGATGTGCTGTCCGACGCCGGATTGGTCAAGCGGACAAAAGCCGGCCGCACCGTCGCCTGCCGGCTCGATGCGGAACCGATGCGCGACGCGTTCGAATGGCTCAACGCTTACGAAAAATTCTGGTCCGGCCGGCTTTCCAGTCTCGCTGCATTTTTGGAGGAAGAGTCATGGCAACCCAAACCGCCACGAAACCGAGCCTCACGCTCAAGCGTCGGCTCAAAGCGCCACCGGCCAAAGTCTTTGCGGCGTGGACCGATCCGGAAAAAGTGAAAGGTTGGATGGGACCTGGCGAAGTCAAAGTGCTCAAGGTCGAGTGCGATCCGCGTGTCGGCGGACGCTATCGCTGGCTGATGCAAAGTCCGGCCGGCGAAGAGCACGACGTCAGCGGCGTCTATCGCGAATTTGTGCCGAACCGGAAGCTCGTCTTTACCTGGGCGTGGAAATCGACGCCGGAGCGTGAATCGCTGGTGACGGTGGAAATCAAACCGGACGACGACGGCTCGCTGCTCACGCTCACCCATGAGCAATTCTTCGACGAGGAGGCGCGGGATCGTCACCAGGGCGGCTGGATTGGCGCTCTCGAGAAACTCGAGAAATTCGTCGCGTAATCGCAACGCTGGATTAGCCGCGCTCGGTTCGCTGTCTTGTAACAGGCCGTGACTATGCTAGGCGACCGACCCACGTCTCGGTATCTCAGCGAAGACCCCAGCAAGGAGTTGGCAATGACCGAATGGCACGGGAAGTTTTATTGGAACGAGTTGATGACGCGCGACGTCACCAAAGCAAAGAAATTCTATGCCGACACTTTGGGCTGGAGCTTCGACGCGATGCCGATGCCGGGCGGCGGCACCTATTGGCTGGCGAAGATGGGCGACATACCGGTCGGCGGAATGTTTGACATCAGCGGCGCGGATTATGCGGGCGTGGGCAAGGGCTGGATGCCTTACATCGCGGTGGATGACGTTGACGGTCGCGCCAAGAAGGCTGTGGCCGCCGGCGCAAAGATCATGAAGCCCGCGTTTGATGTTCCGAATGTCGGTCGCATCGTCATTCTGCAAGAACCCGGCGGCGCCGGAATCGGCTGGATGACGCCGGTATCGTGAAGCCACAAACGCGAGAGAGGTCACGGACATGGAACCGCACAAGGTCGTCTCCCACGATGAATGGATTGCTGCGCGCAAGGCTTATCTCGCGGAGGAAAAAGCTTTCAGCCGCGCCCGCGATGCGCTCAGCCGCAAACGCCGCGAATTGCCATGGGAGAAAGTGGAGAAGAACTACGTTTTCGATACGCCACAAGGCAAGCAATCGCTTGCCGATCTGTTCGGCGGCAAGACCCAGCTGATCGTCTATCACTTCATGCTAGGTCCGGGCTGGGAGGCCGGCTGCCCAAGCTGCTCGTTTCTCGCCGACCATTTCGACGGTGCAGTCGTTCATCTGGCGCAGCGCGACCTTTCGTTCATTGTCGTCTCGCGGGCGCCGCTGTCCGAGATTGAAACCTTCAAACGCCGCATGGGCTGGCGCTTCAAGTGGGTGTCGTCGTTTGGCCGCGATTTCAATTCCGATTATCAGGTGTCGTTCACGCCGGAGGAGAGGGCCGGCGGCAAGGTTTTTTACAATTACGAATTCATCGAAAGCTTCCCGAGCGAGGAGCGGCCGGGCGCCAGCGTGTTCTACAAGAACGCCGCCGGCGAAATCTTTCACACGTATTCCACCTATGGCCGCGGTCTCGACATCCTGATCGGCACCTATCATTTCCTCGATCTCGCGCCCAAGGGCCGCGACGAGGATGGATTGGCGTGGTCGATGGCCTGGGTGCGCCATCACGATCGCTATGACGGCGCGCCGGTCGATACAAAAGCGTCATACCAGGAGCCCAAATCCGCCTCATGCTGTGAATAGTCATCTGTCGTCTAAGACAAGGAGTTGGTCATGAAACTGTACGGCTTTCCCCCTTCGCCGAATTCGTGGCAGGTTCGCGCACTCGCCAGCTATCTCGGCGTGCCGCTCGAGTTTGAATTTGTTGATCTTACCAAAGGTGCCTCGCGCACGCCGGCGTTTCTGGCCATCAATCCGACCGGCCGCACGCCGGCCTTGGTCGACGGCGACTTCAAGCTTTTTGAGACGCTCGCAATCATGCAATACATCGCGGGCAAAAAGCCGAATGCGCTGTGGCCGAACGACCCGCGGACGCGCGCCGACATCACACGCTGGCAGAGCTGGAATCTGGCGCACTGGAACCGGGACGCCTGCGCGCCGCTGCTGTTCGAACGTTTGGTCAAGAAATTGCTCAATCTCGGCGAACCCGACCAGGCCGCGATCACCAAAGGCGCCGAGGCCTTCGGCAAGGAAGCCGGCATGCTCAACACACATTTGGCCAAACAAAAATACCTGGTCGGCGATGCGCTCACGATCGCAGACTTCGCCGTCGCAGCACCATTGTTCTATGCCAAGGAAGCCGAATTTCCGCTCGCACCCTATTCGCACGTCCGCGGCTGGTTCGAACGCGTCTCAGTGTTGCCGTGCTGGCGCGAGACGGCGCCGCAAATGGCGGCGGCAGCCTGAAGAGAAATCAGTAAGTCAGGTATCGGGCATCAGCAGCGTTCACTGATGCCTGACCCGATTCCTGATATTTGATATCTCGTTCCAGATTATCTGGTGGGTACCGGTTTGTCGCCGCGATAATCGTAGAAGCCCCGCTGGGTCTTGCGGCCGAGCCAGCCAGCTTCGACGTATTTCACCAACAGCGGGCACGGCCGATATTTGGAATCGGCCAAGCCCTCGTGCAGCACCTGCATCACCGAGAGGCAGGTGTCGAGACCGATGAAGTCGGCCAGCTCGAGCGGGCCCATCGGATGATGGGCGCCGAGCCGCATTGCGGTGTCGATCGACTCGACATTACCGACGCCCTCGTACAGCGTGTAGATCGCCTCATTGATCATCGGCAGCAGGATGCGGTTGACGATGAAGGCGGGGAAGTCCTCCGAGACCGCGATCTGCTTGCCGAGCTTGGCGATGAAATGCTTGGTGGTCTCGAAGGTCGTATCGTCGGTGGCGATGCCGCGGATCACCTCGACCAGCTCCATCAGCGGCACCGGATTCATGAAATGAATGCCAATGAACCGCTCCGGCCGGTCGGTCGCCGCCGCCAGCCGCGTGATCGATATCGAAGAGGTGCCGGTGCCGACGATCGCCTCGCTTTTGA
>Ga0335081_10009738_pt1 | contig 15485 bp, 6 predicted proteins | sample Lox_Sample_35_FD_206713 | JGI IMG/M metagenome (GOLD analysis project Ga0335081, IMG submission 206713) | Soil microbial communities from Loxahatchee National Wildlife Refuge, Florida, United States - Lox_Sample_3.5 | ecosystem: Environmental > Terrestrial > Soil > Wetlands | place: USA: Florida... | reverse complement strand
GCGATCCGGTTGCGGACGTCGTCGGTGAGGGGCTTACGTTCGGCCTGATCGAAGACCAGGTTGGCCAGTTCCGCCGCCTCCGAGGGCCGTAGCGGAAGATCCAGCGGGACAGGCGTCACGGATGCAATTGTAACGCGAACCACAGAAGGCCAAATCCCTTGCACCCGAACGCCTATTGCGGTAATCTCTATAGGTAAATAGGGATTAATCTCTATCAGGTAATAGGTGATTGTATGTCGGCCGCCACGCAGGAAGACCTCCACCAACGCGAGCAACTGGAATTGGAACACGCCCGGACCGTCCGGGAGGAGATCGAGACCTTTCGCCGCACGTCCCAGGCATTCCTGGCAGGGGAGATCACGGAAGACGATTTCCGCCCCTTCCGCCTCAAGCACGGCATTTACGGGCAACGTCAGCCGGGCGTCCAGATGGTCCGCTGCAAGATCCCCGGAGGCCTCCTGACCGCAGCGCAGGTGGAGCAGTTGGCGCGCATCGCCGAGGAATTCGGTGGCGGCCGGGGCCACCTCACCACCCGCCAGAATATCCAGTATCATTTCGTCCCGCTGAGCCGTGTGCCAGACCTGATGCACCTGCTTGCGGACGTCGGCCTGACGAACCGCGAAGCCTGCTACAACACCGTTCGCAACGTCACGACCTGCGCATGGGCAGGCCTGACCCAGGACGAAGTTTTCGATGTGCGCCCCTACGCCCAGCGCGTGGCGTACGCGTTTCTGCGCAAGGACCTCACCAGCAACCTGCCGCGCAAGTTCAAGATCGCCTTCGACGGGTGCGCCCACGACGACCATATCAAAGGCGCCATCAACGATATTGGCCTGCGGGCGATGATCCGCGACGGCCGCCGGGGTTTCCGGGTCGTGATCGGAGGGGGGCTGGGTCCGCTGCCCACTGAGGCCCAGTTGCTGGACGAGTTTCTGCCGGAAGAGCGGCTGCTGCAGCGCTGCGAAGCCGTGGTGCGGGTGTTCAACCGCTACGGCAACCGCAAGAACAAGAACATGGCCCGCCTGAAGTTCGTGGCGCGCGAACGCGGCATGGCCTGGTTGAAAGACCAGATCGAGAAGGAATACGCCAACATCCTGGCAAACGGGGGCATTGCGTGGCCGCAGATCGTGCCGGAAGGTTTCGGAGGATTCCAGTCGAAGCCGCACCCGTTAGGCAACGGCGCTCTCCTGCCGGTGGTCAATCCTCACGCGACCGGCGACGCCGCGTACGATGACTGGCTCGAAACCAATGTCGTGGAACAGAGGCAACTGGGATACGCGGCTGTGATTGTTCGTGCGGACCAGGGGAATCTGACCGCCGGCCAGTTGCGAGGGATTGCGCGGCTCGCTGCCAGCGTCGGCGATGGCCTGGTGCGCATCTCGATCGACCAGAATCTGATGCTCGCCTTCATTCCGCTGGCACGCTTGCGTTCGCTCTATCGGGTTTTGAACGAACTGGGCCTTGCGGAGTCGGGCGCCGGACGAATCGACGATGTCACCACCTGCCCGGGCGCTTACACCTGCAATCTCGGTCTTACCAAATCCATGAATCTCGGCGCGGCGTTGCGCGATGAAGTGCGGCGCTTCGACGATCCCCAGGTGCAACAGCTATCCATCAAAGTCAGCGGCTGCCCGAATTCCTGCGGCCAGCACTGGATTGCGGACTTCGGGTTCTATGGCAACGCGCGGAAGATCGACGGCAAGGAGATTCCGTACTACCAGATGCTGCTGGGCGGCGGATACGACGAGGATGGGATGATGCGGTTCGGGCTGGCCGTTCAGTCGATCCCAGCGCGCCTGGCGCCTGCCGCGGTTTCCCGTGTGATCGAGCATTTCATCGCCCACCGCCTGGAAGGCGAGACGTTCCGGCAATACGTGCTGCGCCAGCGGGTGGAGACCTTCCGCGAGATGACCAACGAATTCGCCAAGCCCGCGGAACTCTTCCCCGAGATCTACCAGGACTGGGGCGACGAAGAGGCCTATTCGCTGCAACTCGGGCGCGGCGAGTGCGCGGCGTAGTCCAGTCGTGGCGCCGGCACTCCTGCCTGCCGCGTCCCGACTCTTCGGGACGCTTTTGGCCGCCTCCCGCGCCGGTGCCCGCTAAGGGTTTTCGAGGCTGCCGTGCCCCGCGCACGTAGCATGCTATCGTGCGGGTAGATGAGCAGAATCCGCTGCGTTCTCATTAGTGTCACCGACAAGACCGGGATCGTGGAGTTGGCACGCGACCTGCGCGACCTGGGCGCCGAACTCATCTCGACAGGCGGGACGGCGCGCCTGATTCGCGACGCAGGCGTGGCCGTGCGCGACGTCTCCGAGGTCACGGGCTTCCCCGAGATGCTCGACGGCCGCGTCAAGACACTCCATCCCAAAGTCGCCGGGGGAATCCTGGCGATGCGCTCTCATCCCGATCACATGCAGGCGCTGGCGCAGCACCAGATCGAGCCGATCGACATGGTCGTGGTCAACCTCTATCGCTTCGAGGAAGCCGCGGCCCGCAGCGATACGCCCCTCGAAGAGCTCATCGAGAACATCGACATCGGCGGCCCGACCATGATCCGCGCGGCGGCCAAGAACTACACGGACGTCGCGGTGGTAGTGTCGCCCGGGGATTATCGAGCCGTAGTGGACGAACTGCGAAGCTGCTCGGGCGAGTTGTCGCTCGAGACGCGGTGGCGCCTCGCGAAAACGGCATTCCGCACCACCGCGGACTACGACGCCGCCATCAGCGCCCGCCTGGAACGGGTGGACGCGCCCGGCGCCTTGCCCGCCCTGCTCAGCGTGCGGGCGCCCAAGCTGATGGATTTGCGGTATGGCGAGAATCCCCACCAGTCAGCGGCGCTGTATGGGAAGACCGGCCAGGGGCTCGCCGGTGCCGAACAACTGCACGGCAGGGAGCTTTCGTACAACAACCTGGTGGACCTGGATGCGGCCTGGCAACTCGCCCTGGAGTTTTCGCAGCCCGCGGTGGCCATCATCAAGCACACCAATCCCTGCGGCTGCGCGGAGCAGGAGACCCTGGCGCAGGCGTGGCAACGCGCCTACGAGTGCGATCCGGTGTCGGCGTACGGCGGCGTGGTGGGTGTGAATCGCCCCGTGGACGAAGAGACGGCGCGCGAGATGTCCCGGACGTTCCTGGAGGCGATTGCGGCGCCCGGCTATGCAGCGGAGGCGCTTGCGGTCTTGTCGGGGAGACGGAATCTCCGGGTGATGCAGGTGACACCCGCCAACGACCGCCTGGTGCTGAAGTCGATTTCCGGCGGTCTGCTGGCACAGACGGTGGATACCGGCAAGCTGGATCGCGCAAAGGCTGTGGTGAAGACCCTGCGGGCGCCGTCGGACGAGGAATGGCGCGCGCTCGAATTCGGCTGGAAGGTGGCGAAGCACGTGAAATCGAACGCTATTGTGTTCGTCCGGCCGGGGCAGGCTGTGGGGGTGGGGGCGGGGCAGATGAGCCGCGTGGACTCCGTCAAGATCGGCGCGCTCAAGGCGGTTCTGCCGTTATCGGGCACAGTGGTGGCATCCGACGCGTTCTTTCCGTTTCCGGATGGAGTGGAAGAGGCGGTTCGTCACGGCGCCACGGCGTTCATCCAGCCCGGCGGCTCGGTACGCGACGCGGAAGTGATCGCGGCCGCCGACCGCCTCGGTGTGGCGATGGTATTTACGGGCATGCGGCACTTCCGGCACTAGCAGCCGCCGCAATCCCCGCTACATCATCATTCCGGTAGCGGCGATGACCACACCGCCCAGCCCGGCCGCCAGGCCCAGTACCGGGAACATCATTTTCTTCGAGATAAAGTACAGCGACGTCAGCACCAGGCCGATCTCCAGCAAACCTTCGCCAATGTCGTAGCGCAGCGCCCGGTGCTCGGCGGCCTCGGCCATCTCTCCGTCGGTCCGCGCCTTTTCCTGGCTCTCCTTGCCCTGGTCATCGTACTTCTTTTTCTGGTTTGCGTAGTCGGCAAGCATCTTGTCAGCCGCATCGCCATTGGCATTTAGAATCGCGGCTAGATTCTCGCCGAGTTCGAGGCTGTGGTATTTGACGCGGATCGCCTGGTACAGCGCCCACTGGTCGTTGGCATCCGACTTGAAGATGATGGCGGCGGTGTGGGTGCGATGAGAGGCGATGGTGACCACCGCCAGGAAAACAGCCAGCAAGGCGGCCAGAACCCCTACCTTCTGACCGGTGGGGTCGATTGCGTGACCCGATTCGTGATGGATTTCGAGCTCTGTCATAGTAAACGGTTACCGTATTATATGCTAGTGTGTCGTAGCGTCCCCGGATTTTGGTTCAGGTGAGCGACGAAGACTTCATGGAAGAGGCGTTGCGTCTCGCCCGTGAAGGTGAGGCGGGCGGAGAAGTGCCGGTCGGCGCGGTAGTCGTGATCGGCGGCGAAATCCGCGGACGAGCCTTTAACTCGCCGATCGCCCGCCACGATCCGACGGCTCATGCCGAGGTCCTGGCGATCCGCGAAGCGGCGCAATCCGCAGCGAATTACCGGCTGGAGACCGCCACTCTGTATTGCACCCTGGAACCTTGTGTGATGTGCGCCGGGGCGCTGGTGACGGCGCGCATCGCGCGCCTGGTGTTCGGCGCCCGGGACCTGCGCTTCGGCGGTGTGCGGAGTAAATTCCAGTTGGCCGATTCGGACCTGCTGAATCACCGCGTGGAAGTGGTGGAAGGCGTGCGCGCCGTCGAGTGTGTCGAAATGCTGCGTCGGTTCTTCGAGCGCCGGCGGGCCGAACCCTGACGTTTACCGGCGCCCTTCGGTGTGCGATCCGGTCATCGCAGCGGCCACCTCCGCCAGGCTCCGATTGAACACATCGGGCGATTCCAGCATCGGATAGTGGCCGGTGTGAGGCAGAATGACAGCATCGAAATCCGGCACGATTTCCCGGCCCGCCTGAACGTTCGTCGGGAACAGATCCCCGTTGATGCATCGAACCGGGACCTTCAAGAGCCGGCAGGCTGGCCTCATATCATAGCCGCCGAAAGAACGAAACATGGCACAGACCGTGTCCACCGAAGCCTTCGCCATGCGGTCCCGGATATCGGCCAGGAAGGCGGGTGCGGCATCGGCATGCAACAGAGTTCTGAGCATCCGATCCAGGGAGCCGCTGAAGTCGCGGCGCCACGTCTCCGCCAGTTCCTGCGCCTGGGCGGGATCCATATGGGGATTCAAATCGTGAAAAGTATCGACGCCGACCACGCCGATCGCCCTACGGCCGATCATCGCCGCGGCTTCGATCGCGACCGCGCCGCCGAGCGAGTTCCCCACCACGATCACCCCGTCCAGGTTTTCACGTTCGATGACTGCAACGACGTCCTGAGCGCATTGCGGAATCCCCCATTGCTCGCGCGCCCCGGATTCGCCATGGCCGGCGAGATCGGGCGCCACCACCGTATAGTGCTCACAGAAGGCCGCATGCTGGCCGGCCCAGAAGGAGCGGTCGGCCAGGCCGCCGTGGAGGAAGAGGACCGCGACATCTCCGCTGCCCGAGATCGAATATGCAATCGGCACACCGTCAAACGCGGCGGTGGTTCGATGCTGAATGGCCGTCTCCAAAGTCTTCAGAAGTTCAGCCGCATCACGAACTCGATGATCCGGCCGCCGGGATCGTTGGTGTTGGACAGGTCGCGATACGCGCCCGTCGTCTGGCCGAATGACGAGCCGATGGTGGATGTCGGGGTGATGCCGTTGCCTGGTGTAAAGAGCAGGAAGTTCGTCAGATTGAAAACATTCAACGCCTGCGCGCGGAACTCCAGGTTGAAGCGCTCGGCGATGTGCGTCCGCTTCACCAGGCTCACGTCCCACTTCTGCTGCTTGGGGCCGTAGAGGAAAATATTCTCGCCGAGCTGCCCGGGAATGTTCGCGGGGCCGATGTAGGGCGCGTTGGGGTCGAGGTTCGCCAGAGTCTTGCCACCGGTCTCGAAAGCCGCGAGGGTGTTGTCGATCAGGTTCTGCGGCAGGAAGCTGACGATGCCCAAGCCTTGCGCGTTGGTGGTCTTGCGGATGGACATCATACTCTGCAGTTGGCTCGCCGTGAGGTTGTGCAGGATCACGCCGGAATCGTTCTGGTTGAAGGTATTCCGTCCGCTGTTGAGCTTGATGGGCGAGCCCGACTGGATACGGCCCACGGAGGCCAGTTCCCAGCCTTCCAGCGCCTTGCGAGCCACGACGTTATGCACATTGCCCAGGAAATGGCGCTTGGAGCCGAAGGGAAGCTCGTAAATCCAGTTGGCCTTGAACGACTGGCGGATGTCGTAGGGCGACGGATTCTTGTCGTAGCCCACGTTGCGCAGGGTGGTGAAGCTGCCGCCGCGGCCCTGGCTCAGTTCGTTGGAGATGGAGTGGCTCCAGACGTAGCTTGCCTGGAACAGCAGGCCGAACGACATGCGGCGCCGCGCCTCCACCTGCAGACCGTGGTAGTTCGAGTTTCCGCCGTTCTCCAGCAGGTTGTCGGCGGCCTGGATGGTGGGGTTCACCTGGAACATGTTGAGCGGATATCCCGCCGCGACCAGGCGATTCAGGTCGGTGAGCGTGGTGGCGATGGTGTTCGCCAAAGCACCTGCCTGGCCTTGCACCAGCCTGGTGGCGGTGGTGGTGTCGCTACTGAGATTCAGCGCCGTCTGAATGATCGGGATCGGTCTTTGGCCCGGCAGCCCCTGATTCCCGAAGTTGGTGCTCTTCAAGCCCGTCGAAGGGAGCTGCGCTACCGAACTCACTCCGTTGGCAATTGCCAGATTGTTCTGCGCGACCTGGAACTCGTTCAGGAACCCGTTTTCGAAGACGTTCACTTCGTTGAGGTTGACGGTGCGCCAGAGGTCGGTGCCGTGGTTGCCGATATAGCGGATTTCGAGCACCGTGTCGCGGGTCAACTCGCGCTGGAAACCGATGTCCCAGCTCTGCACATAGCTGAGCTTCAGGTTGGGCGAGAACTCGTTGAGACTGGTGCCGGCCGGCGCTGCCAGCGGAAAGACGGGAGTGGAAGCCACACTGCGGGACGGCAGCGTCGCCTGGTTGAAGAGCACCGATCCGGGAGCGCCGAACTGGGCCGGGTAGGTGTTGGGATCGACGCTGGTGGATACCGTGCGCCCGGAATTGCCACCCCACACGCTGAAGGTTCCGGCATCCTCGCGAATGGTGCTGATGGAATAGCCGGCGCGGAGGACGCTCTGGCCGTTACGCCCAACCAGCCACGCAAGCGGCTTCACATCGGTCTTCGGCAGTTGATACGCCAGGCCGAGCGAGGGCGAAAGCCTTCCGACCCCCTCATCGTAGCCAGGGGTTCCGGCAGCCACGAGATTCAGTTGGGGGGCCGATCCCGTTTGCACATACGGATTGAAGAGATTGCCCACGCCGGAAATGCCAAACAGCCCGGCGTACCCGGGACGGGTGTAAACACCGTCCAGGTTGACCGGCGGATTCTCATGGTCGAGGCGCACACCATAGTTCACCGTTAGCCCTGGGGCTACGCGCCAGGAATCCTGCACATAGAATCCAAACTCCCGCTGCTGGTTGTGGACAATTGGCTGGTTAATGCCATAGGTCTTGGAGGTCGCACCCAGAACCACCGAATTCGTGATGCTGGCGACGCGCCCGGTCAGCAGCGCATACAGATTGCCCGCATCGCTCAGGTTCGTGGCAGTGGCGCCTGGGAAGTTCGCGGTCGTGAAAAGATTGGTCGCGCCGGTGTTCACCGGATCGTTGGATGCGAGTCCAAAATCAATGCCGGGCACAAAAGGCGCCCCGCTCGAAGCGGTGGTCCAGATATTCACCTGGGTGAAGCTGCCGCCGAAGTTCCACAGGTGCGCACCCCGCGAGTAGGTCAGGTTCACGTTGCCCTGTTTCAGGGGCGTGTTACGCCGCGATTGCCCGGTTACGCGGTAAGGATTGGTGACGAATCCCGTGGTACCGCTGGTCGCGCCCAGCACGGGCGAAAAGCCCCGCCACTGAGCGAAATCGGCGGGCGAAATCCCGTTATTGAAGATGACGGTGCCTCCGTTGAGTCCGAAACGGATTTCACTGGTCAGCCGCGGAGTCAGCGTCGAACGTAGGGCCGTTACGGCCTGGAAAGCGATTCCGCCCTGATTGCCCGGCTCCCCGTTGGAGCTGTTCAGAACGTTTCCGGTACCCGGAAATACCGGACTTGCCGTGCCGATGTTCACGCCGTCAGGTCGTCGGATATTGGTCTGATAGTTGTAAATGAACTCGATGTGATGCTTCTCGGTGACGTTGTAATCGAGCCGCAGCGCCGGAAAATTCCGGTTGTTGGCGCCCTTGCTCTGGAAGTCCAGGTTGTTGCGGTTGTAGTCGTTGTTGCTGGCGATGCGGCTCTTCAATCCGGGCTGGCCTTCCACCAGGCCATCGATCTGCGACAGTGTCTTGCTGATGATCGGGTCCGGGGTGGAGGGGAAGCCATGGGCCGCCGCCAACTGGTACAGATCGATGGTCTGTACCCCGCCGTTGGCGCTGTAGCGGAACAGGCCCTGGATCGCCTGCGGCGTCAGAACGGTATCGGTGGGTTCGGTGTAGGTCTGTGGCAGCCGGAAGGCTTCCATCGCGGCGAAGAAGAACAGCTTGTTGCGCCTGATGGGGCCGCCTACCTGGCCGCCGAACTGGTTGAAGACGATATGGTCGCGCGGCTGGCTGTTGATGTTGTTGAAGTAAAAGTTGGCGTTCAGGTCCTGATTGCGATGCTGCTCGAAGAGCCCGCCGTGCCAGTCGTTGGATCCGCTGCGCGTCACCATCTTCACCTGGTAGGCGCCCTCGGCGTTACTGTCGGCGCCGGCCGACGCGCTGCTCACCGTCATCTCCTCCACCATGTCGGCGCGCGGAAAGATCGCGTTGAAGAAGCCGTCGCTCGATTTATTGGAGTTGTCCTGGATGTTAATACCGTCCAACGTAACGTTAAGGGCGGCTTGCGGCAGACCGTAAACGGACGTGCTCCGGGGAACTCCGGGCGTCGCACTGCCCGGCTGCGTCACGATCAGCTCGGTGAGGTTCCGGCTGGTAAAGGGCAGTTCGTGAAGCTGCCGGCCCACCAGCGTCGAGGTTACCGTGGCGGTCTGGGTCTGCAGGATCTCTGCGCCGGCAGCGACCTCCACGGTTTCGGTCAACGCACCTACCTGAAGAGTCGTGTTCACGGTTGCCGGGACGCCGGCGTCCACTTTCACGTTGTCGATATTCTCGGTCTTGAAACCGGGGTGGCTGACGGTCACCGTGTAGGTCGCGGTGGGCACGGAAGGAATGGCCCACAAACCCTTGTCATCAGCCGCCACATTGAGCGTCTGACCCGTCTGGGTGTTGGTCACCTTGATGAGCGCCCCAGGAACGGTGGCGCCCTGCGCATCCGTGACCGTTCCTTCCAGGCGGCCGGTCATGACTTGGGCGCTGGCCGCCGTAACCAATACAGCCAGGAGAATACAGCTCGAGACGCATTTCATGAAAATTCGACCCCTTATACGGAAATGTCAGATACAACCCTGGGATGGGATGGGTAATAGCTTAACCGGGCCGGACAGGCGCGTCAATAGCCAAAACGCTCGGGCAGGGAACACATCCAAATAAAATACAGTTGCTACAGGCGAGGAAAACCTGGAGCGGCGGACCTGCTAGGGCTGGTCAGCGGCCTCCGCTGACCGCCGTCGAGGTGCCGGCGGAGTTGGTCAGGGTCACGGATACCGTTCCAATGACGCTGGTGTCGCCGCTGAATGTGAATGGGACGGCAAGCGAGGCGTTGCCGCCGTTGGCGATCCCGTCGGCGCTGGCGAACCATGCGGCGGCATCCGGGCCGAATTTTACGGTGCAATTCGGCGTACAACCATTCATTTGAGTTCCGGGGGCTGCTGTAAACACGAATGTGCCACTGACGAGGTCGCGGGTGGTCGAACCGGTGTCGAGGAACACCTGGAAGCCGGAGGAGGCAACGTTCGTGATTTTGACCGATCCGGGGACGATCACCGGGGCCATTGCCGGCAGCGTCATCTTGACGCCTGGCTCCGCGCCCGATAGTGGCAGGACCTGGGCAGTGCCGGGTATCATCACCGGGCCCAAAGTTCCGATGATATCGCCGGCCACGCTGCCGATCTGAATCGAGGGAATCGGCGGACTGGGCGTGGTGGAGTTGGGCGGGATGGAGACCGCGAAGCGTGTGGTGCCGTCCGGGAACTGCACGTCATTGTATGCGGCCGGCAAGCCGGGTGCGTTGGCGACGAAACTCAGCGTAAACGTTGCCGTCATGGGAAATGGATAGGACTGCGAAAGGGTCAGTTGCGGCGCGGGCTGGTCCGCGGGTGTGGACGGCTGCGGAGCGGTAATGGTGAACGACAGCGGGGGGTACACCGGGAAATTGACCGGTGTGGTAGCCGACTGCGACCCGCTGTCCTGCGCCTGTACGGAGAACTGATAGCTGCCGGCAGCCTGGGGAGTTCCGGAGACGATTGCGGTGTTGCCATAGGCCGTGATCGAAAGGTCGCGCATGGTGTTCGACGGCATCGTCCATTTGTAGGGAGGCGTGCCGCCGGAGGCCTGGAACGTCTGCGAAAATTGGACGCCGGCGAAAGCGGTGACTGGGGCGGCTGGAGACACAATCTGCACGGGGTTGGCAGAGACTACCGTCTCTGTGACAGTGGACGAGGTGCTTGGGGCATATCGGGTGTCTCCACCATAAGAGGCGGACAGTGAGTGTACCCCAGCCGCGAGTGTCGAAATCGTAAACACCGCGGAGCCGGAGTTCAACGGCGAAGTCCCCAGGAGGGCTGAGCCATCTTTGAAGGAGACCGTCCCGGTTGCCGAGGACGGGGCCACCGTGGCAGACAGCGTCACGCTTTGCCCCGCGGTGGAAGACGTCGGCGTAACGGTCAGGGTGGTGGTGGAACTGGCGGGTGAGGCAGTGACCGTCTCGGTTACGGTGGTCGAACTGCTGGCCGAGTACTTGGCATCGCCGCTGTAGGAAGCGGACAACGGATGGGCGCCGGCAGCCAGGGTGGCCGTCATGAAGACTGCCGTCCCCGAATTCAGGGGCGCCACTCCCAAGTTCGTTGTGCCGTCCTGGAAGGTAACGGTGCCGGTAGCAGATGACGGGCTTACCGTCGCGGTCAGGGTAACGTTTTGACCGGCGGTTGAGGACGTCGGGTTGACCGTGAGCGCGATGGTAGTCGCGGCGGACGACGGGCCAACCGTCTCAGTTACGGCGTTTGACGTGCTTGCCGCGTTTTTGGTGTCGCCACCGTAGGAAGCGGTCAGGGTGTGGGTCCCGGCGGCCAGGCTGGTCGTTATGAATACTGCGATCCCGGAATTCAGAGGCGCCACCCCGAGGCTCGTCGAGCCGTCCTGGAAGGTGACGTTGCCGGTCGCGGTCGAGGGAGTCACGGTCGCAGTCAGGGTGACGTTTTGGCCAGCGGTCGAGGACGCCGGGGTGACCGTAAGGGCGGTGGTTGTGGTGGACAGCGATGACCCCACTGTCGCGGTCACCGCGGCCGAGGTGCTGGCGGCGTTTTTGGCATCGCCACCGTAGGACGCGGTCAGGCTGTGGGCGCCGGCAGCCAGAGTGGACGTCATGAATACCGCGACGCCGGAATTCAGCGGCGCGGCTCCCAGGTTGGCCGTGCCGTCTTGAAAGGTGACGTTGCCGGTCGCGGTCGATGGGGTCACAGTGGCGGTCAGGGTGACGTTCTGACTCGTTGCCGGTGATACCGGGTTGACGGTGAGGACGGTGGTCGTCGTGGAAGCCGGCGGCGCGACCGTTGCAGTCACAGCGATCGAGGTGCTGGCGCCATTCCTGGCGTCTCCGCTGTACCAGGCTGTCAGCGTGTGGGTGCCGGCCGGGAGGGTAGATGTCATGAAGACGGCGGACCCGGAGGCAAGCGGCACGGTTCCCAGCGCCGTGGATCCGTCTTGAAAGGTGACAGTGCCAGTCGCCGTGGACGGCGTCACTGCCGCGGTCATAGTCACGTTTTGGCCAGGGGTCGAGGACGTGGGAGCCACGGTGAGGACGACGGCGGTCGTGGTGGAAGCCGCCGGAGCGACGGTGGCGGTCACCGTGTTCGAGGTGCTGGCAACGTCCTTGGCGTCTCCCGCGTAGGAAGCGGTCAGACTGTGGGTGCCGGCCAAAAGAGCGGATGTGCTCCAGACGGCGGTCCCGGAAACAAGCTGCGCCGTGCCCAGCGCTAAGGAGCCGTCCTTGAACGTAACGCTGCCGGTGGCGGAGGATGGTGTGACCGCTGCGGTCAGGGTGACGTTTTGCCCCACGGTCGAGGACACGGGAGCCACGATGAGCGTGGTGGTCGTTATAGCGGCGGATGCCCCTACCGTCTCGGTGGCCGAATTCGAGATGCTGGCCGCGGTTCTGGCATCGCCGCCATAGGCAGCGGTCAGGACGTGGACGCCGGCTGACAACGCGGACGTCGTCAAGGTCGCTGTTCCCGCATTCAAGGGCACGCTGCCGATGCTGGTCGTGCCATCCTGAAACGTGACCGATCCACTGGCCGTGGACGGCGTGACCGCGGCGGTCAAAGTAACCGATTGGCCTGGAGTTGAGGATGTCGGGGTTACCGTCAAGGTGGTCGCGGAAGTCTGCAGCACGGACGCAATTCTCCAGGCCAGAGTTGCCGGGATTCGCGATGACGGTATGACTCCGCCGGGGAACGCGCCGCCATTGGCAAGGGGATCGATGAGAAGCCCGGCGAACGCGCTGAAATCCCCGCCCCGCTCCGCGGCGGTCGGAACATACGCCGTGACCGGTACGCCTGGGGCAAGAAGGACCGTCCCACAGAACTGTTGGTTGGGAGCAACCGGCAGCGGAAGACCCTGATAGGTGGCGTAGTTGCTGGAAGTCATGCTGCCGACTACCGCGAGGTCGCCCGCGGTATTGGGCTGTGTAAACGAAGAAACCGAAGTGAATGGCACAAACCCCGCTGGGAAAGTCGCGCACGGGGCCGCCGCGCCAACTGTCTCGGTGACCGTGGTCGAATTGCTGGCGGCGTAATTCCCATCTCCACCGTAGGAGGCAGTCAGGTTATGGCTACCCGCGGCAAGCGCGGAAATTGACAGGGTGGCCGTCCCGTTGGCGAGGGGCGTGGTGCTCAGTGTGAGTACCCCATCGTTGAATACCACGTTTCCGGTAGCCGCCGAAGGGGAAACTGTTGCCGTGAGGACCACGGTCTGGCCTGGAACGGATGAGGCTGGCAGTGCCGTAAGAATGGTCACGGTCGCCGCCTGACTGACAGTCTCGGTCACCACAGCCGAAGTGCTGGAAGGATTGTTGCCATCTCCGCTGTAGTTGGCTTGGAGCAGATGAGAACCGACCTTGAGAGCGGACGAAGTGATCGTGGCGCCGCCTCCCGAGAGCGTCTCCGGTCCCAAATACGTTCCCGTGGAAGTATCGATCACGGTCACCGTTCCGGTGGCGCTCGCCGGCGTGACCGCGATCGTAAGGGTCACCGCCTGGCCAAAGGCGGCCGGATTCGGGGAGGCCGTCAGGACCACCGAGCCGCTGGCACCGCTTACGCTCAAGGTCACCGTGTTCGACGTGCTCGAACTGTAAGCGCTGCTGCCGTTGTAAGAGGCCGACAGCGAATGACTGCCCGCCGGGAGGGTGGAAGTCGTGAAGGACGCGCTCCCGCTGCTGAGGGACGCATACCCGATTATGGCCGTCCCGTCCTTGAATGTGACGAGTCCGGTTGCGGCCGAAGGGGTGACGGTCGCCGTCAGAGTCACCGGCTGGCCGGTCGTCACCGATCCCGGCGCGACCGAAAGGCTGGTGGTAGTGGCAGTCGCCGTAGCCGGGTTGATCACCTCGGTCACGGCTGACGATGTGCTTGCTGCGTTGCTGGAATCGCCGCTGTAGGAGGCAGTCAGCGAGTGGCTGCCGGCTGTAAGGGAAGATGTGCTGAACGTGGCAGACCCGTTTGTGATATTGGCGGTACCAATGGCCGTGCCTCCGTCCTTGAAGGCGATGCTCCCGGTAGCGCTCGCCGGCAACACCGCAGCCGTCAGGACCACCGTCTGCCCGACGGCCGCGGGATTCGGAGTCGCGGTCAGACTCGTGGATGGCTGGTTGCCGGCGGCATTGATCGTTTCGTTAAACGCGGACGAGGTGTTGCCGTAGTAGTTGGCATCCCCACTGTAGGATGCCGTGATCGAATGGGATCCCGCGGACAAGCCCGAGGTACTCATACCCGCGGACCCCAACGTCATCGTGGCCGTGCCGAGAGTCACGGAGCCGTCATGGAACGTGATGCTCCCGGTGGCTCCGCTGGGTGTGACGACGGCACTGAGCATCACGGGCTGGCCGGCGCCTGCCGGATTGGGCGTGGAGGTTACACCGATTTGTGTCGCGGTCTTTCCGGTGCCGACATTCACGGTAACCGGCAGGGAGGTGCTGACATTGAAATTACCGTTTCCGCCGTACGTTGCGGTCAGAGTATGGATTCCGGCGGCGAAGTTGGCAGTCAGGGAGGCGCTTCCATTCGAGAGAGTTGCGGAGCCGAGAGCGGTGCTGCCGTCGTAGAAAACAACCGAGCCGGAGGCGCTGGAAGGACTCACAGTGGCCGTGAGGGTCACCGGTTGCCCCGGAGTCGTGGAGACCAAAGACGGCGTGAGGATCGTGGTCGAATCGGCCTTCGTCCCGGTGCACGCGCTGATCGAAAGAAGATTGACCGGCGATGCCGCGGCTGCGAATCTCCCGATCGGCAAGGTACTCGATGGACCCGATCCCGCACTCGCGGAGAACGTGGGTGCGAAGCTCAACGTTACCGTGGCCGTACCCGGGGGAGGGCCGTTGGCGGTGAACTGCTGCCAGACTCCGAACTGGAATGTGCCGGAGGCCGCCGGATCGGTGTTGATCACTTCCCAGACCGCCGTCGCGGAGCCGTTGACCACCAGAAGCTCCGCCAGGTTCGTGGTGGGAGGTGTGCCGTTTACCGAGGTAGTGGAAATCGTCACGGGCGGAAGGCCGTTGGCATCCACGGCAGACTCGCTCTGCACCAGCTCCGCGAAGGCCGACGTGCTATTGCCGGAGGGAGCGGACGTGTTCGCGGACGACGTATTCGATGCCAGGTTAGTCACCGAAACAAAGATGCGAACACCGGTAGGGATATTGTTGAAGGTCGCTTTGAGCCGGGTACCGTAGTCGGCCAGCCCGGCGACCACGGCGCCGTTCGATGCAGCCGGAAAGACGAAGCCCGATTCGGAATTGTAGATAGAGCCGGGGACGTTTTGCGTGGGGGCGCCGGATTGGCCGTTATATGTGGTTGTGGGGGCCACTCGCGGCAGGAAAGCTGAGGTGAAATTCTCGCGGAACTGGAGTGTCGATACCGCGACCGGAGAGCTGCTGCCGGTGCATTGGCTAAAGCTGGTGCCGCCGGCCGCGAGAGCACCCGAGTTGGCCGCATTCTGCCCGCTCGCCGTCAACCCGGCTGTCGCATTGGCTACCGTCTGGGGATTGTTGCTGACATTCACGGTCACCCCGCCGGAAATCGATACC
>Ga0335081_10009736_pt1 | contig 15486 bp, 14 predicted proteins | sample Lox_Sample_35_FD_206713 | JGI IMG/M metagenome (GOLD analysis project Ga0335081, IMG submission 206713) | Soil microbial communities from Loxahatchee National Wildlife Refuge, Florida, United States - Lox_Sample_3.5 | ecosystem: Environmental > Terrestrial > Soil > Wetlands | place: USA... | reverse complement strand
GCTCCGCCTCGACGCAGCGTAACCAGCGTAGCCACGAACGGAGGTCCCCGCCAGGCCCAACCAGACGGCAAAGCCCCAGGTCAGCACCCACAATCCCTTAGTAGAAGATCACGTAAGGACGGCCTAACCGGCGGGGCAATAGCCGCCGGTGGATCATTGCCGAGGCGGAGAACTCGCTGCGCCGTCTTGGCACCGACTGGATCGACGTCTACAAGGTGCAGCGCTACGACCCGGCCGTTGACCTAGAGGTCACCCTCGGCGCCCTCACCGACCTGGTCCGGGCTGGGAAGATCCGCTACTTCGGCCACTCCACCTGGCCCGTGTCGGCGATCGTCGAGGCCCAGTGGACCGCGGAGCGGCGTGCCCTTGACCGGCCGTGGACCGAGCAGCCCACCTATTCGATCCTCACCCGGGGCATCGAAAAGGACGTGCTGCCCACCTGCAGCCGCTATGGCTACGGCGTGCTGTCCTACAGCCCCCTCGCCGGGGGGTGGCTGTCGGGCCGCTATCGCAGGGACGAACAGACCGGACCGATGTCGCCGGCCCGTCAGCGCCTGGCCAACCGGTTCGACCTGTCCCTGCCGGAGAACCAGCGCAAACTCGACGCCGCCGAAGCGCTCGCCCAGCTGGTCGGCCAGGCCGGGATCAGCCTCATCGAGCTGGCCATCGCCTTCGTGCTACGCCACCCGGCCATAACCTCGGCGATCATCGGCCCGCGCACCATGGACCACCTCGAATCCCAGCTCCCGGCCGCCGAGGTGCGCCTGAGCGACGACGCCCTGAACGCCATCGACCGGATCGTCGCCCCGGGCGTCACCCTCAACCCGGCCGATGACGGCTGGGTCAGCCCCGCGCTCGATCCCGCCGCCCGCCGGCGCTGACACCCCCTGGAAGGGGACCACCATGGAGATCTCTCCCAAACCGCCGACCGCCAAAGGACCGGCCAAGACCTTCACCGGCGACGTGTGGGTCGACCCGATCACCCGGGGCCTGCCCCCGTCGCAGCTCAACGTGGCCGCCGTCCGCTTCAGCCCGGGCGCCCGTAGCGCCTGGCACTCCCACGAAGGCGGCCAGACCCTCTATGTCACCGAGGGCCATGGCCTGGTGCAGGTCCGCGGCGGGAACGCCGTTGAGCTGCACGCTGGCGATGTCGTGTACGCCCCCGACGGCGAGGAACACTGGCACGGCGCCACCCCGGACGATTTCATGACGCACCTGTCCATCACCGAAGGCGCACCGCACTGGGGCGACCACGTGACTGACGAGGAGTACGCCCGCGCCCGCCCGAAGGAGGGCCTGTAGATGCGAAGCACACCGGACAAGGCGGCTGCGTGGAGTGCCAGCGAACTCGACCGCATCGGCCGAGCGGAAGAGCTCCAGCTGGCCTCCCGCCGCCAGGACGGCACCTGCGGCCCTATGTGACCATGTGGGTGGTCCGAGCGGGCGACGAGCTGTACGTCCGCTCGGCCTATGGGCCGAACAACCCGTGGTACCGGCGGGCCACGGAGACCCGGCGAGCGATTGCCTGGCCGATCTGGGCGGTCGCCGCTTGCTGCCTCATGGCCGTGATCGCAGCCGTGCTGGCGGTCATCCTGGTGGCCACGGTCCCGGGCGAGGACCGCGCCGAGGCCATCCGTGAGGTCGCCGGAGTACCGCGGGCCCTGCTCCCCCTGGGCGACCGGGCGCCGCGACCCGGGCCGCGTCCCTGGTCGGCCGGGGCGGCGACGTCCGCCGGCCCGGCAGCGGGGATGGGCGCCCGCCGCGCTGACGGCCGGCCCCAGGCGACTGGCGGTCCAGGTCGCGATGGCCGCCGTCTGGCCGCCGGACGCACGTGATCGTCCCCGTGTCGGCGGCTGCGGTGCTCACGCTGGCACGCGGTGGTTGTCGAGGTGGGCGAGGACGGCGTGGTTGGCTTCCCAGCCGTCGGGAACCGGGCGCTGACGCCGAGGTGGATGGAGGCCGGCGGAGGGGTGGGTGTCGAGCAGGTCGGCGACGCCAGCGCCGGCCGCGAGCCGGCAAATCAGGTCATCTCATCCGGGCTGTGGCCCACCGCACGCCATGTACGAATTGCGATGCTGCCATGCCGCGCCAAGACCAGCAGCCAAGTCTTCCTTCCAGGCCGCTCGGCACGGCGCCGCGCCGCTGAAGCCGCTGCCCGAACCGGTCGATCTTGAGCAGTACCGCGGCAAGACACATTACCGCGGCAAGACACACTAGCGTCGGTGACCAGATCAACGAATATCGCCTGGTCGCGTGACTTGGACCAGGTTTTCGGCACCCACAGGGTCTCGGCCACGGACTGTGCGGCGCCATCGCCGGCGTGCTCTACTCGCTCTGGTGGTCCCCGGCCGCCTGAGCATTGTGAGCGGGTGCGCTGGGGCCGGGCACGTCGCCAGCAGCGGCCGGCGTGCCGATCAGGTCCTGATGGATCTCCTGGAGTCTGCTGTGGATGGCAGCCTGGCGCTCCAGGTGCTCATGGTGCAGGCGTTCGATGAGCTCATGAGTTGGCTTCTTGCCCTGGAAGTCCGGGTGGTGGCGATAACACAGGCTGAACTGGCCGCCGGCCGCCGGGTGGTGCCGACCCGCCAGCAGCCAGGTTCGTGACAGTTGTACTTCCTCACCAGCGAGTAGATGCCGGCGCCGACCGCGCCGAGAATGCCGAACTCTTCAAGATCAGAGCCGAACCCGGACCAGAACCCGTAATAGGGGCCGGGCTCGTTAACGGTGCCCGTATGCACCTGAAGCCAATGGCCGACCAGCCCCGCGTGCTGGAGCCAGATGATCAGGCCCGCGACGGCGGCGACGGCCAGCCCTACGATGACGATCGGGCGCCACTTCACTTCTGTTCACCTCCTGGCCGGCGCCGTCGCGGCGAGGGCCGGGTGGCACCAGGCTATGCGCCTGCGGTCCTCGCGGGCCGGGGCGCCAGCGTGCTGCTAGGCGTGCTGGCGGCTCCGGAGCTCGAACGCGATCACGATCTCGGAGATGCCGCGGAACAAGGCGAAGAACCCGATCCACAGCAGCAGGAGCGCCGCGCGGGCGGGAAACATCTGCTGGGAGGCCCAGAAGCCGAGCAGGATCTCCAGGATGCCGGCCACCAGGCCGAGCCACCAGGTGCTGTTGACGTCCCTGGCCGCGGCCGACGAGATGATGTTGAGCGTGCCCTCAAAGATGAGCAGCAGCCCCAGCACCGAAGCCAGCGCCCAGAAGGCGTTGATCGGGTTCGCGAACGCCCAGATCGCGCCCACCGCGAACAGGATGCCCAGCAGGGCGTGCGCCCACCGCCAGCCGACGCGGACCGAGGCGAGCAGGAACTCGTTGAACATGGACAGCAGGAAGAGGACACCTATGAGGACGCCCACGGTGGTGATCGAGCTGAGCCGGAACCGCAGCACCAGCACCGAGATGATCAGCCACGCGAGGCCGGTGACCAGCAGCAGCCACCACGGGCCGGCCAGCCGCCACAGGCCCGCCCGGGCGCCGCGTACGCCTTCCTCGACGGCATCAGGGTTGAGGCTCATTTCAGCTCCCCTTTCGCGAGAGATGTGTGCCGAGCGGGGCCGGGGGGCAGCTCGCTGGCCAGGTGCAAGGCGATGCACCTGCCGCGCCTGGCGGAGTGGCCGTCACGCCGGGGCCCCTGGCGCGGACCCGCGGGACGCACCGGCCCGGTCTTGCAGCGGCCCTTTGATTATCTTGCCGACGGAGTTCTTGGGCAGTGACGGCTCCAGGTACACTTCGCGGGGAACCTTGAACCAGGCCAGGGATTGCTTGCAGTGCGTGATCAGCTCGGTGGCGCTGGTGTCTGTGCCCGGGCGGATGACCACAAACGCAACGGGCTCTTCGCCGTAGGTCTGGTGCGGGCGGCCGACGACGGCTGCCTCGGTCACGTCAGGGTGCGCGTAGAGGACGTTCTCGATTTCCTTGGGATAGATGTTCTCGCCAGCACGGATGATCATGTCCTTGGCGCGGTCGACCAGTGTCAGGTAGCCCTCGGCGTCCATCCGGCCCACGTCGCCGGTGTGCAGCCAGCCGCCGGTGATCGTCTTGGCGGTTTCCCCGGGTTTTCCGAGGTAGCCGCGCATCACGTTCGGGCCCTTGACCGTGACTTCCCCGCTGACCCCGCCAGGGACCGGCTGGCCCTGTTCGTTGACGATCCTGACCTGCTGCCCGGGGAGTACCACGCCGACCGAGCCCGGTTTCCGGGGTCCGCGCAAGGGGTTGATGGTGGCGGCGACCGTACATTCGGACAGCCCGTAGCCTTCGAGCAGCGGCACGCCGAAACGAGTCTCGAAGCTCTCGATCAGCTGGGGGGCGGCAGGTGCGGCGCCCACAATGACGAAGCGCAGGGAGGAGACATCGGGGTGAACCTCCTCGGGCAGGCTGGTGAGCTTCTGGCAGATCGTCGGGACGGCTGAGAAGAACGTCGGCCGGCGCTTTTCGACCTGGTGCCAGAATGAGTCAGCGGCGAACTGCGGCGCGATCACCGTGGAGCCGCCGGCGCGCAACACCGACACCACGCTCACCATCAGCCCGTTGACGTGGAAGAGCGGCAGGATGAGCAGGCAGCGATCCGCGGGGGATAGCTCCAGCGCGGCGATCAGCATGCCGCTCATCGCGTCGAGATTGGCATGGTCGAGCATCACGCCCTTGGGACGGCCGGTCGTGCCGCTGGTGTAGATAAGCAGCGCGAGGTCGTCCATCCGGTGCTCGGCCGCCGGCCTGGCGGCGGTCGACGGAGTCAGGAGCTCATCCACCGGCCGCAGCCGCGCTGATGACGGCACGGCCCCGGCCACCAAGTCAGGGTCTGCGATCAGCAGCTTCGCTCCGGAGTCGGCCAGCTGGTACCCGACTTCGCCGGCGGTCAGCACCGGATTGACCGGGGTCATGGCCGCACCCAGCGACCAGGAGGCGAACATCGCCACCACCATCTCGGCGCGGTTGGGCAGCATGACGGCGACGACGTCCCCGCGCCCGATCCCGTCGGCGGCCAGGCCGGCGGCAACATTGGCGACCGCTTGAGCAAACCCGGAGTTGTCCAGCTCGATCCGCGGATCGGCCAGGCAGCGGCCGAGCGGATCGGCGGCTGCCCGCTGCTCGGGAATCGTGGCGCAATGCACGGGCGCCTCCAGGGGAGCGGGCGGTGATCTTGATGATGGCGAACCGCTGCCGTGCGGTCGTCCGGTACTGACAGTAGGTAACGGTCAGCCCGGGACCACTAGCCCGGCGCACCAAAGCTGAGCCGGTTTCTCGTCGCCGGCGAACGGTGGCCGGGGCGGTTGCCACTGCCAGAGTGAGTTAGCGAGCAGGCGGTCCGCGGCGGGTGCGGCACCGGACGGATCTTCGTCTCCGCCGGTTTCCCGGCCCCGGGACGCCGCCGGCCGCAGACAGGACGGAGCGCCATGACCAGGCTGATCAACATCGACAACGGCGGAACGCTCACCGACATCTGCGTCATCGACGGGGACGAGGTCCGCTACACGAAGACGCTGACCACTCCCTTCGACCTGAGCCGGTGCCTGTTCGACGGCCTGGCGAAGGCCTCCGCGCTGCTGTACGGCGAGGAACGCCTGCCAAGCCTGCTCCAGTCGGCTGACTACATCCGCTACTCGACCACCCAGGGGACGAACGCGCTGGTACAGCGCAAAGGACCCCGCCTGGGACTGCTGGTCACCGACCCCGGGCTGATCGGCCAGCTCGCCTCCGGCCCCGCGCAGCGGGAGCTGCTGGATGCCCTGGTGGGCGACAGGTGGGCCTCGGTCAGGCTCGCCAGTGACGAGGAGCTGAGCGCCGAACTGGTCACCACGATCAACGACCTGGCCGGCCGGGGGGCCAGCCGGCTCGTCGTGTCGATCGGCGGCGAGGCCGGCCCGGCCGAGGAACGGCGCATCCGCAGCCTGCTGCTGCGGCTCTACCCGCGGCATCTACTGGGGGCGGTGCCCCTGGTGTTCTCCTGGGAGCTGCTCGGCGGCGACCGCGACGACGTCCGCCGCACCTGGTCCAGCCTGCTTAACGCGTTCCTGCATCCGGCGATGGAGCGATTCTTGTTCAACACCGAGCAGCGGCTGCGCGAGCACCGCACCCGCCGGCCCCTGCTCATCTTCCGCAACGACGGCGGGTCCTCCCGGGTATCGAAATCCTCGGCGATCAAGACCTACAGCTCAGGTCCGCGCGGGGGCCTGGAGGGCACTCGCGCGCTGGCCGCGCACTACGGATTCCGGCACCTGCTGATGGTCGACGTCGGCGGGACCACCACCGACATCGGCGCCGTCACCGCCGGCCAGGCCCGGATCGACCGGCGCGGCCTGATCGGCGGCGTGCCGTCTTCGCTGCCCCTGGCCGCCATCACCAGCCACGGCGTCGGCGGCAGCTCGGTAATCCGGGTCACCGGCGGGCGGGTCACTGTAGGCCCGGACAGCGTGGGCGCGGCCCCGGGACCAGCCTGCTTCGGGCTTGGCGGCACCGCGGCCACCATCACCGATGTCTACCTGCTGATGGGGATCCTCGACCCGGCGACCTACCTCGGCGGCGACCTGAAGCTCGACAGCGACCGCAGCGCGACGGCGGTGACAGCGACCGTTGCCGAGCCGCTGAATGTCAGCTTGCCCGAGGCGCTTGCCCTGATGGAAGAGGCGTACCTGCACAGCGCGGCGCAGGCCCTGCTCGCCGACGGGCCGCTGCCCGCCGACACCGTCCTGGCCGCGTTCGGCGGGGCCGGGCCGATGACGATCTGCGGCGCCGCCCGGCAGGCTGGCGCACGCCAGGTGATCGTGCCGCGCACGGCCGCGGTATTCAGCGCCTTCGGCATCGGCTTCTCCGACCTGGGCCAGGACTATCAGTACCCGCTGGCCGGCGCCGGCGACGCGGCGATCGCGGAGGCAGTCGATCAACTGCGTGACCGCGCCCGACGCGACATGTCCGCCGAGGGCGTTCGCCTAGAGGACTGCAATGCTTCCTACCGGCTGGTAACCGGGGCCGGGGATGCCGAGACCGTGGCGGAGCTCGGCGACCCGGTTCAGGCGCGAGCCCACCTCCGCGACGGTGACGACGGTGACACCGCCTCGCTGGAACTATCCCTGGTCTCCCCGCTGCCGCACGTCGAGATCCGCGACACCGACGCGGCGCTGTCCAGCAGCGCCACGGCCTCAGGTAACCGCACAGTGCTCGACCGGGCGGGCGGCACGCTCGACCTGCCCGTCTACACCCTGCTTGACCTGCCCGCCGCGGCCCAGGCTGACGGCCCCGCGGTGATCGAGGGCCCGTTCTTCACGATGCGGCTGCCGGCGGGCTGGCGGTTCCAGACCACCGCGGCAGGCGACCTGCTGCTGACCGACCAAGGGAGCAACTAATGCGCGTCCCGATGACTGAGTACCTTGAGATCGACCTGGAGGCCGAGCGGTGGCATTGCCGTCGCTGCGGGCACGACCTGGCCTCCGCGCGCGGCAGTTACAAGACCGGGACACTCGTGCATGACCGCGACCCCCGCGAGATCCACCGGCCGCTGATCGACCCGGACCGCTACGAGTTCACCTTCGCACCGGACCCGGCGTGGTGCCGGATCCTGGAGTACTACTGCCCGGGCTGCGGCACCATGGTCGAGACGGAATACCTCCCGCCCGGCCACCCGCCGACGGTCGACATGGAAATCGACATCGACGCGCTCAAAGCGCAATGGGCCGGCCGGCCCGCCGGCACCGTGATCCCCCTCGGCAGAGACGTCCCGGTGGACACCGGCCGCCGGCACGCCGGCTGAGCACCGGGAGGCACCCACCATGAAGCGAATCTCCGTCGACATCGGCGGCACGTTCACCGACTGCTTCGTCGCCTGGGACGGCGACTACATCCAGGCCAAGGCCCTCACCACGCACCACAACCTCTCCCAGGGGTTCAACGAGGCACTCGACCAGGCATGTCAAGCGCTGGGCGTCGAGCGATACGACGTCCTTTCCGGCGTCGACTCCGTGCGGTACGCCACGACGCTGGGCACGAACGCTCTCATCGAGCGCACCGGCCCGCAGGTCGGCGCGCTGGTCACCGCCGGGTTCGACGCCACCATCCCGCTGTCTCGCGGCCGCGGCTACGGCGAGGGTCTCGACGAGCTCGGCCGCAATGACCTGTCCGCCGGGACCCGGCCGGACCCTCTCGTGCCGCAACGGCTCATCCGCTCGGTGCGCGAGCGGGTCGACTACTCCGGCGCCGTGCTGATGGCCCTGGACGAGGACGACGTCCGGCGGCAACTCGGCGAACTCATCGACGCCGGGGCCCAGGCACTGGTCGTGTGCTTGACCAATGCCGTGGAAAACCCGGTGCACGAGCTGCGGGTGCAGGAGATCTTCCTGGAGGAATACCCGGCACACCAGCTCGGCGCCATCCCGATGCTGCTGTCACACCAGCTATCCGGCCGCAAGGGCGAGTACGTGCGGGCGACATCCACGATCGTCGACGCGTTCCTGCACTCGACCATGTACCACGGCCTGTCGGAGCTTGAGCAGAACCTGCGCGAGCACGGCTATCCCAAGCCGATGCTGGTCAACCACAACACCGGCGGCATGGCGCAGCTGAACTCGACCGACGCCCTGCAGACGATCCACAGCGGGCCGGTCGCCGGCATCGCCGCCAGCGAGCAGCTGGCCGCCCAGGCGGGCCTGGGCCATGTGGTGGCCACCGACATGGGCGGCACCAGCTTCGACATCGGCCTGGTTCCCGCCGGCGGAGGCAAGCACTACGACTTCATGCCCGTCATCGGACGCTGGCTGGTCAGCATCCCCATGATCCATCTGGTCACCCTCGGCGCCGGCGGCGGCTCGATCGCCTCCTACAACCGGCTGCACCAGTCCGTCCAGGTCGGACCGCGCAGCGCCGGTTCCGATCCCGGGCCCGCCTGCTACGACCGTGGCGGCATGCGGCCCACCGTGACCGACGCCGACCTGCTGCTGGGCTACCTCGACGCCGAGCGATACGCCGGCGGCCGCATCCGGCTCAATCCCAGACGGAGCGCGTTCGCGATCGAGGAAGAGTTCGGCGACCAGCTCGATCTCGATCCAGCCGAGGTCGCCAAGCTGATCAAGGCCGAAGTGGACGAGCAGATGGCCAACAGCATGGTCAAGGAACTGAGGATCCGCGGCTATGATCCCGAGGAGTTCACCATGCTGGCCTACGGCGGGAACGGCCCGCTGCACGCCTGCGGCATCGCGAACTTCCTGGGCGTCAGCAAGGCGCTCGCCCCGCCCTACAGCTCGGTGTTCTCCGCGCTTGGCGCGGGCAACACCCCGCAGCTGCATATCCACGAGCGGACCGTCCCGATCACGCTGTACGACGCAACCACCCGGTCGCTGTTCAGCGACTTCGGCCGCTTCAACCAGATCGTCGAGGAGCTGGAAACGAAGGGCCGCGCGGATCTGGTCCGGCAGGGGCTGCCCGCCGAGTCGGTGCGGCACCGGCTGGAGCTGGACATGCGGTACGGCAACCAGCTGGTCACCATGGCCGTCGTCGCCGAGCAGAGCCGGCTGCATACAGTCCACGATGCGCTCGACGTGGCGGAGCTGTTCGCCCGGGAGTACACCCGCCGGTTCGGCGCCGGAAGCCAGTCCCCCGAAGCCGGCATACGGATCACCACCGTCCGGGTCGCCTCCTACGTCGAGGGCCAGACCGTCGAGTTCGACGCCACCCTGCCGGCCGGGCAGCCGACGCCGGCGACCCCGCTCGGTTCACGGCAGTGCCACTTCCCCGGCATCGAGGACGCCGTCGACACCCCCGTATTCGACGAGAGGTCGCTGCAGCCCGGGCTGGTCATCCACGGCCCGGCGGTGGCCATCACGCCGACGACCACCTACCTGGTCGAACCGGGCTGGCGCCTGGAGACCGGCGCGCACGGCGCGATCTGGTTCATCAAGAACGCAACGGCAGGAGACGAGAAATGACCGAGCTGGACACGCCCGGGTTCACGCCCGACGAGCAGTCGCGGGTCGACAAGTTCCTCGCCGAGACGACCCTGTTCCTCGGCCCCGACCCTGAGATCATGCGGGACCACAAGTCCGCGCCCCGCACCGCGGAGGAGGACCGGCTGCTGTCCCGGCCGACCGATGCCAACGCCCTGGACCGGGTCCGCAAGCGCATCATCGCCGGACTCGACGAGGCCTACGAGATGATGGGCCAGACCGGGGCCGCGCCCGGCGCCAAGTGGGGTGACCTGACCACCGCCGTCTACAGCGCCTCCGGGGACCTGATCCACATCAGCACCGGCGGCGTGCTCGCCTTCGCCTCAGTGCTGCACTACCCGGTCCGCTTCATCAACAAGTACTGGGCCGGCGATCCCACGGTCGGGGTGCGCGACGGCGACGCGTTCATCCACAACGACGCCCGCTACGGCAACATCCACAACACCGACCAGAGCATCATCCTGCCGGTCTTCTACCACGGTGAGCTCATCGCCTGGGTCGCTACCGTCGTGCACGAGGGCGAGAACGGCGCCAAGGAACCCGGCGGCATGCCCTCAAGCTCGGAATCCGCCTTCGACGACGGCATCCGGATGAGCCCATTCAAGATCATCGAGAAGGGAGAGCTCCGGCGCGACCTGCTGACCTTCCTGCAGAACTCGGTCCGCGAACCGAAGCTGCAGTACCAGGACCTCAAGGTCAAGTACTACGCGGCGCTGCGGATCAAGGAGCGGGTGCTGGCCGTCATCGACGAGGTGGGGCGGGACGCGTTCCTCGCGTCGCTGCGCAAGTCGCTGGAAGACGTCGAGGCCGAGGCCCGGCGGCGGATCGCCGCACTGCCAGACGGCACCTACCGGGTCAGCTACTTCTCCGACTCCACGCTGCGGGAGAACGCGCTGCTGAAGTACCCGTGCGCGATCACCGTCAAAGGCGAGCAGATGACGATTGACTGGCGCGGGGCCGCCCCGCAGATTCTCAACCGGGCATTCAACTCCACCCTCGGCTCATCCAAGTGCGGGATGAACCAGGCCATCCTGGGATTCTTCTGGCCCGACCTGCCCCGCGGCATCAGCGTCATGAACAGCATCGACGTGCTCACCGACCGCGGCAGCTGCATTGACCCGACCGACGACGCGCCGCTCGGCCAGAGCCTGCAGAGCATCTTCAAGACCTTCGGCGTCGTACAGGCGCTGTTCGGCAAGATGATGTTCAGCTGCCCGGAGAAGTACGGATCGGTGATCGCGCCATGGTTCAACCAGATCAACACCTTCCTCTTCGGCGGCATCACCCAGCACGGCGAGTTCGTCGGCAATGTCTGCGCCGACCTGAACGGCATGGGCGGCGGAGCGCGCGCCTACCGCGACGGGGAGCCGGCCATGGCGCCGTTCTTCGCCGCGATGGCCGACACCGGCGAGCAGGAGATCATCGAGGAGGACGTGCCGTTCCTGCAGCTGAACTCCAAGAAGATCAAAAAGGACAACCAGGCCTTCGGCAAGTTCCACGGCGGCATGGGCTACGAGATGGCCGTCGCCGCCAAGGCGACACCGCTGTGGGGCTTTGCCACCGTGTCCAGCGGATCGAAGTTCCCGCCCGTGCCCGGCCTGTTCGGCGGCTACGGCTGCCCGACGCTGCCCCTGGCCAAGATCAAGGGCGTGAACGTGTTCGACTACCTGCGCGACGACCCGGGCAAGTGGTCCTTCGACTTCGAGACCCTCATGAACACCCGTCCCTTCCCTGAGGCCCGCTACTCCACCCACCACATGGGCATGGGCTTCGAACTGGCCGACGAGGGCGAAATCTACATGATCTGCCAGGGATCCGGCGGCGGCTACGGCGACGTGCTCGAACGCGAGCCCGAGGCGGTCATCGCCGACGTCGAAGCCGGCTACCTCTCGCACGCCACGGCTCGCGAGATCTACTTCGTCGTCTACGACCCAGACACCCTCGCGGTTGACGTCCAGGCCACCGCCGCCGCCCGCGACGCCGAGAGGGAAGCCCGCAGGCAGCGCGGCCGGCCCTACGCCGAATTCGTCGCCGGCTGGGTGACCCCCGAGCCCCCGGCGGCTATCCCGTACTACGGCTCCTGGGGTGACGACGTCAGCACCATCTGGGCGACCGCCTGGGGGGCCAGCGGCCCGGTGCGCGTTTCCGGCCCGATGGAACAGCTCCCGCCGATCTTGCTGCCGGACCCGAACCTGCTGCAGATCATCGCGCTGCAGAACCGGGTGGCCGAGCTTGAGCGGTCCCGCGACGACACGGAGGGCTGAAAGCCATGCCTGATCTGCTGGCCAGCCTGGACGCCCCGCCGTCGGGACGGGCCACGGCCATCTGGTTCGACTCGCTGGCCTACTGCCGGGAGAAGCTGCTGTCCGGCGCGCCAGTCCCGTGGGGCTCGCCGGGGGAGCTGACGGCGCTGGCGGGCAAGGCACAGGGAATGTTCCGCTCCGACGCGCTGCTGGTCGACCTGGCCGACCTGTACGCGCAGCGGGCGGCGGCCGGCCACGAGCTGCAGGCGGCCATGGCCGCCCGCAGCCGGCCCGGGTACGCGCTGCGCACCCTGCTCGCCGACGAGCGGGCCCGGGCCGGCGCCCGCGAGGCAGTGACCGCAATCGCCGCGGGCGCCGGCGCGACCCCGGTCGTGCTGTGCATCCCCTCCCCGGCCCGCTGGCTACAGCTGACGGCCAGGCAGGCCGGCCAGGAAGCCGTGCCGCCGGACCCGGGCCACGCCGACACCGCCGCGATGTACATCGCCGACTTTCTGCGGATCTTCGCCGGCGACGGCGTCGACGGACTGCTCCTCGACGAGGGGCCCGCACCGGCCGGCGACCTGATCGACCCCGAGGCGTACCGCCCGGTCCTCAATATCGCGGGCCACTACGAATGGCCCGTGCTGATCTGCAGCGGCACCGTCCCGGCCTGGCCGCACGGCCCAGTCACCGGCGTGGCCGGGTGGATCGGATCATCGGCTCCCAGCCAGGCCGCCGGCCGCAGCGGCATCCTCACGGGCGCGGATTTCTGGGCAGGCGCCGAGCCAGCCAGCGGTGCGGACCTGTTGCTCGCAGTCGTCCCAGCGAGCGCCGACCCGGGGGCAGTGATGCAGCGTGTCCGCGCCGTGACCTGACGGCCCGGGCAGGTCCCGCTGGTCGCCCGATCACATGGTCTCTGACCGCGATTCCCTCAAAGCAGCCCCAGTCGTACGCTCAGAAGATGCGCACGGGCCAAGACTCGGTGGCCAGCCAGGAAACTCAGGTCGCACAGCTGGTCGCATCGGTTGGCGCCGTACTGAACGCAGACCTCGCCGGTCTCACCCTCCTGATACACCGCCGCCTGTCCACTGAGATCGAGGAACTCAAAGGCGATGAGCGGATCCTTCAGCTGCTGGCGTCGAGCATCGAGGGAAACGTGGACACCATCCTGCACATGTTCCAGCACGGCATCGGCATCGAGCGGGTCGAGCCGCCCTCCGCGGCCCTTGAGTACTCCCGGCGGCTGGCCGAGCGCGGCGTCCCCGTCAACGCCCTGGTCCGGGCCTACCGCCTCGGGCAGGACACGCTGCTGCAGCGCAGCCTTGGCGAAGTACGACGGCAGGGCGGCGCCCCGGACGTAGCGTCCCTGGCGATGGCGCGCATCGTGGAAATCACCTTCATGTACATCGACTGGATGTCCCAGCGCGTCGTGACCGCCTACGAGAGCGAGCGCGAGCGATGGCTGCAGAACCGCAGCGCCGTGCGGGCAGCAAGAACACGCGACCTGCTCGCCGGGAAAAGCGTCGACATGGCCGCCGCCGAGGCAGCACTGGGCTACCGCCTCGAACAGTGCCACCTCGGCATCGTGGCATGGACGCGCACGGGGGCACCCAGAGAGGACGAGCTATCCCCCCTCGAGAGATTCGTTCTCAGGCTCGGGGAACGAATCTCATGCCCAGCCCGCCCCCTGTTCGTTCCCTGCGACAACTCCAGCGCCTGGGCATGGCTACCGATCGGCCGGCGTGTCGCTATCGACCCGGGGGTTATCCGGCACGCTGCGGGCAGCGGCGGTCGCGTCATGGTCGCCGTGGGTGAGCCCGCCCACGGCATCGACGGATTCCGGATAACTCACACGCAAGCACGGCAAACCCAGGCCGTCGCGCTGCTCGGCGAGGCCGACGCACCGCAGGTGACGATGTTCCGGCAGGTCGGCGTGGCCGCATTGCTGTCGGCTGACGTCGAGGCAGCGCGGGCCTGGGTGAGCCAGATCCTGGGCCGGCTAGCGACCGACGACGACCACTGCGCCCGGCTGCGGGAAACTCTGCGGGTGTTTCTCGCCACGGGAGGCAGCTACACGGCCAGCGCCGCCCAGCTCGCGATGCATAAGAACTCCGTCAAATACCGCGTCGAGAAGGCCGAGCAGGAACGCGGCCGCCCAATCCGCGGCGACCGCCTCGACGTCGAACTCGCCCTTCACGCCTGCCATTGGCTCGGCCATGCAGTGCTAAACCGGCCGGCATAGTCGCGCGAACCCCACGCTGGCCGGCGCTCGACGTTCATCGCTGCTGCCGCCGCCGGGGAGTGCCGTTGCGTTAACAGCCCGAGGAGCGAGCCACGGAAGATGACTTCCTCCGCAAGCGCCGTTCCCAGCGGGATCCGCACGAGCATCTCGAACAGGACGTGCCGCGTGCCGCCTCCCGCCGCACGCTCTTCCTCGAAGAACCCGCGCGTGGCGGGAACCGCCGCTCCGAGTGCCACCACGGCCGCGGTGGGCAGCGCGGTCGTCAGCCCTACGCGGATTCCTCTTCCCAGCCGGTCGGCACGCATCCCCATGTCGGCCCGCGAGACGCTGCGGTTGCGGGCGGCGATCACCGACAGCGCGGCCGCGCCGGCGTTGGCCGTCACGTAGCCGATGCCGGGAGCGGCCCGGCTGATCGCGGCACTGTATGCCAGCGTTGCCGCCGATCCGACGATTTCAGCGGCGGCGGGCGGAATCCGGGGCCGGCGGGTCCCGGTGGTCACCTTTTCCGCTGCTCCGGACTCGCTGTTTGCGCCATGTCACCCCGGTCCGGGCCGTGCCCCTCCAGCAGTGCCGCGCGCTGCCGTTCGTTCGCCCGCAGGGCGTTTCGATGGCGGCCAGCTGCTCATCGCTGGCCTTGTACTCGTCACGGATCTGGGCGAACACGTTCCGGCGGCAGCGGGGGTGTCTCAGCTGAGGAAGAACTGCTGGCAGATCAAGAAGATGTTCATACTGACGATCATGACGGCGCAGCTCCAGGCGAGGATGGTGGTCACGCGGCGGTTGACCTGGGCGCCCATCACGTCGCGGCGGCAGGTGAGCATGACCAGCGGCACCAGGGCGAACGGGATGCCGAAGGACAGCACGACCTGGCTGAGCACCAGCGCCTGGGTGGGGTTCATCCCGGCCGCGATGATGGTCAGCGCGGGGATCACCGTGAGCCCGCGGCGGGCCATCAGCGGGATGCGGAGGTTGACAAAGCCGGCCATCACGACCTGGCCGGCGTAGGTGCCGACGCTGGAGGAGGAGGCGCCGGAGGCCAGCAGCGCGACCGCGAACGCGAGCGCCG
>Ga0335081_10009735_pt1 | contig 15490 bp, 11 predicted proteins | sample Lox_Sample_35_FD_206713 | JGI IMG/M metagenome (GOLD analysis project Ga0335081, IMG submission 206713) | Soil microbial communities from Loxahatchee National Wildlife Refuge, Florida, United States - Lox_Sample_3.5 | ecosystem: Environmental > Terrestrial > Soil > Wetlands | place: USA... | reverse complement strand
CCGCCGCATCATGGCCGGATTCTGGCGACCCATACATTTAATCAAACTAAAGATTTCGTTGTGATTGATGCGATCATTCGCCGATGGAAATTCGGTCCACAACTATGACCATCACCCGCCGTGTCTTCGCTTATTAAAAGAACAGTCCTTGCGAACAGCAAGGACTGTGGATATATTCATCTTGAAAAATTATTTTCCAATCGCGAAGGCCGTTCCGCCGGAAGGATCGGGTGCGAAGCGAATTCGATAAGTTTGCATTGCATTGCATTGATTTACGGCCCAGTTTTCGATCCATACACCCTGTGGACTGGGTTCCTGCTGAACAGAGATCGATATTGATGTTACATCACCGCAGCCTGCGGCTTTTTGAAAACTTACCAGCGTCTGCCAAACACTCTGCTTCAAGAGCGGGTCAGCATATCCACCGTTGACCGGAAGACCCGACAAGCCAGTAGTCCTGAGATCATTCTTCAAAGTGGGACCAATAATCATATTGGCAAGCATAGCCAGCGCTACAGCGACCAAGAGCATCATAATGATGTTAATTGAAGTTCTCTTATGGGTTTGCATTTGGGTTGGAGAAACTTGCGTTTTTATATCTAACATGGCGTTTATCCTTTAGACCCCATTCTATCAAACGGTAAAGGTTTTTCCCTTTACGCTTTTGTAAGACCCAGCTAAACTTACAAAATTGTATGGCTGTACCGCTTATTAATTATGCTGGTATACGCGTAGATAATCAATATCAAAATAGGCTGGAAATTGGGTCGACGGATTCGGCGTGCCGGGCCAATCTCCCCCAACGGCAAGATTGGTGATGATATTCATCGGGCTTTGCGGAATGTTTTGTGAAACACGGTATCTTTCCATGCCATCCACAAACCATACAATCTCACTTGGTTCCCAATCCACGGCGTAGATATGAAACCCTTGGCTAAAATCAGGGCCATTATAACTTCCCTGAACGTGTTGACTGCCCGAAGGCGTATCGTAATGTAGCGTCATGTAAATCGTATTCGGGTCGTTGCCAATCAACTCAAACACATCTATTTCATGGGAGCTTTTTTGGTCGGAGGCGAGCAGCCAAAATGCAGGCCAAAGGCCCTCACCGGACGGTAATTTTGCACGGATCTCGGCGTAACCATATGTAAAACTAAATTGTGGATAAGAACTGATTACCCCTGACGTATAATCCTTTCCTTGAAAGGATTGTTTCTGTGCTTTGATGCGTAGTATGCCGTCATTAAACTCAAAGGCATCTGGAATGTAATACTCCAGTTCGGGCGGACTGGTCGGCCCCCAAGGTAATTCGGTGGACCAAACCGAGTTTAGGCCGGTCTCATCGAATTCATCATGAAAGACCAAATGCCAGTCAGTGCTTGACGATATGGAGGTTGGTGTAACAGCTAGGGGTTTATCGATTGAGACCGGTGCGGGATCCGGCCTCAATCGACTGCAAGCCGTTGAACCTAAGAGAAACGCTACGGCTAAAAATACGACGGGTCTCGACGCTTGCATTGAAGTATTGGAATTGTTTCCTCAGCTTAGTTGATGAGGAAGCGAAATCCCTATTGACTCCGCCGGCGGCCCAAGATCCAGACCAGAAATCCTAAAATCACTAACACCAGTACGGCCACTACACTGATCAAAAGAAGGTTTGGACCATTCTGAGTGGTGGAATTCGCTGATGTGGTCTGCGTTGCAACCACAACTGGCGTGGCTGCACTAGATGCAGAAGACGCCGAGGCAACTTGTGCTGCGATCACCTGGTTGTTAGTATATAAGACAGCTACGTTGCCAGTCAACTGTGCTCGCAAATCAGGCGTGATGAATGCCGTTGCACCCCAATTCAACCCGTCCGTGCTATTGCCGGAAACGGTTACCACGCTGCGCTGTTGATTCCATGGTGAAGTAAATATCTCCAGATACCCTACCGGAGTGTTGTTGGGAATGATCAGGAAGTTGAACTGACTTCCTGGTTCAGTTGCAATATCGCTTCCAGCCGGGAAAGGCGCTGGCATGGAGGCACTCAAATCCTTCATAATCGGCAATGAGCTGGGTTGTCCAACCACCAACAGGTCTCGTTGCTGTCGGATGGAATCAGGCACGTTGTCGGCATAAGCCACGACAGGGTCAATGAGTGCTCCACCGGTTCTTAATCCCAGATCATAAGCTATTGCGGAAGCCGCACTCCAACCAGCTTGGTCATTGTGGGCCACTACAAAGGCCATATGACTGAAATCAGGATTGAACGGTGCGGGATAGTCGCTCAAATTCGTTGCGCTTCGAGCAGCTGGAACATCCGTTAGAGGTAGATGAAGCACAGATTGTTGATTCGATGAAAACCACATTTGATCATCGGGGGTGCAGAAGGAGATAGGTTCCATGCTGGCTTCTATTATCAAATAATTATCTCCCTGTTGGAATGAAGAGGCCGGCAGGTTTATGGTCCAAGTTGAAGTCTGTGCACTCTGATCGCTGAATCGAAAGCCTCCCACAAGGGCATTATTGAGTGTGAGGCTAATTCCAGACTGATCATAGTCGAGCAGGGCTGAGTTGCTGAAAACGAGACTCAGGTAGGCGCCATCGGCCGCAATCTTGCCAGCGGGGATCTGGAAGTGGTAGGTGAGATACCGAGACCCCGGCCCATAAACCGCCTGCGTTTGATAGCCGAGATCCGAGAATGAATGATCTATCACGCTGGAAGGACTCTGTGCAGTCTCTTGAGTGCTGGTAATCACTGCAAGATTGGATTGCGAGCCCACGCGTATCTGACCGCTAGCCAGAGCCTGACTCGCTTTAATAACAGCGGCATCGCTTTGTCCGCTGACGAGTAGCCAGACTCGGTTGGGATCTTGAGGAGAGGCAATTTCCTCCACTACGCCATCATCCGCTGCAATCTGACCTCCCGAAAAGCCTTGACCTTGAATTTTCATCGGCCATGAGTAGGTTGCGAGTTGTGCAAAGGAAGAAGCCTTACCCACATAGATCACATGCGAGTCGGCGAGCTGCGCCGGATTGAGTTTGCTGATGGTTGTAAAACCTAAGTTTAGCTTTCCGTTGGTCAACCGTCCTAAAGCGGCAGAAGCTGTGAAGGCTGCTTGAAGCTCCGCTTGGCTGGGATTATCCGGGACTGCCAAAACTGCCTGATCAGGTATGAATGTGTTCTGATAAAGGGGGTAAGGAAGGCTTCTCAAGTCTGTAGTTATAGGCGCAATATTATAAGGAAGGGTGAAGTAGGAGGTCGAACGAATAAGAATACTTTGCCCGGCTGCCGTTTCGTTATTTGCTTGATAGGTCGTTGGACGGCACTCATATCCAGTCTCAAGGTAAAACTCGAGGGATTTGGTCGGGCTGGTGGGATCTGTTGTTGCCCAATCCAAAACCGGGATCGTGAAATCCACTGAGCCTTCACCATTTTGGCTGGCCACGATTGTGCCAATGGGTTTGCTATTCAGATAGACCGTGATATAACCCGGCGCTGATGCAAGGCTGGCATTTGCAGTGGTATTGCCTCCAGAAATGCTGTAGTCCAGATGTAATTGGCTTCCCTCAATCAGCTGCCAGTCAGCAGGGATGTTGAAACTAAAGGATTGAACATCCAGTGGGCCTCGCAATACGACATCCGTCTGCCCGAGCATTGTAAAGCTGACAGTGCTGGACGTTGCTTGAGCATAGCCCACTTGAACCTGCGTTGCCGTAAAGCCGATTAATATAAAGGCAACTGAAATGAGGCGAAATAATTTATTTGTGTTCATATTAGCTCCTTCTTTTATTTATATATGCCAGCTTGTTAAATTACCAAAGAAAAAAAATTAAGGTGCAATAGCTGTTGGGGTGGGAGTTATCACCAGGTCAAACGAGGCCGGATCAATTTGGACCATCCTATATATCTTGGATGGCGCATCCAGAAGGGACAATGACAGTCGTACCACACTACTTGGGCGCTCCAAAAATGAAATTTGTCCCGTCCAGGTTTGACCAGGAGCCAGCACGATCTTGGGCCATTCCTGCACCTTCACGCCATCTTCGTCCGCATATAAGTCATAGTTCATGGTCTGCCGCTCCAGATTATTAATTCCAATATTTACAACATACTTCCCATTTTCCGCAGCCGGAAGCGCCCATAACTGAGTAAATGCGATTCTGACCTTGCTTTCATTTTGAAGCACCAAACCAATTCCAATTGCCACGACTATAGCCGCGCATCCAAAGATCAAGCCGTTTTTCCACGTCAAAAAAGGCGATAAAACCTTTTCGACCGTGCCCCGCTCAATGTTATTCCGGCGGCGAAAAGCGGCACTGAGACTCAAAATCAAGGTGAGGGTGCCCAGTAAAATGGCCCACGAGATAGGTCGTAAACCCCACGGTGTAAGATTCAATGCAAGAGCACTGAGGATGTCTATCGAGAGACTCAATACCAGCGACAATAGAAGGGTTGCCACCCAATCGGTCTGCGGGGATAAAGCGGCGATCAGTGCATAACCCGGAATCAATATGACCATCAAAAGCCCTATCGGTGTGAACCAGAGTGGAAGATTATTGGTCGGATCAGGACCGCCTGCTTTTCCCAGCGCAAGGTAAAAAGTGAGTAGGGCCAGAAGGCAGATAACGACCAAGTCAATATTTTTACGGCGCATTTTGCAAAGCTCCAACATCATAGAGCACAATATCTCCACTGTCGAAGACGCGGCTTGCACCGCGGACATGGTCATATTTTTCCAACACAAGATTATTGATTGGTGGAACATACGGGGTGATAAGTTGTTCCCAGCTTTCAAAATAATACCCTAGGATCGGCAAGACGGTCGAAATGCGAAAATCAACCACCAAATAACGGATTCCCGCCTCGGAAATTATCAGCTGGTCACTGGGGGTTACCGTGTCATCCAAGAAGAGCCCAGAAATGCTTACATTGTCACTGGAACTAGTGATCATACGCTGAGTGCCATATGCACCCATCAAAATAGTCTCGGTCCGGTCACCCGCCATTCGGTTGTTGGGACCCAGCACAGCCTGTGCCCATTGGGCCGCCGCGATGTTCTCTCGATCAATCGAAAGCTCTTCTGCAGCTGGCCGATAGGGACTTGGCAAACGCGTCTGTGGAGATGAACCGGCAGCTATTCCGCCTGCAAAGATGATGAAAACGGCAACACACGCAAACCATTTTCGAAACTCGGAGAAGCGCGCCGGCAATGGCAATTCGATCATTCCCAATGCCACAATATAAGCCACTGCAATATAGATGAATCCCGACATACGATCGGAGAGTTCCCACGCTCCGGAAGACAATCGCATGAGAGGCAAGGCAGGATAAACTAGCACGGCTATGGCCAGAGCAATGGAAATAGATTGTCCACGATAACGTAGCCACCACTGCCAAAGTCCAAATGGGATAATCAGCACAATAATCAGCACCGATCCATAGGCAAAGATCCGCTCATAAATCGCCGAGCCCTGCCCGGCTGAGTTTACGAAAAGCTGCCTGATCACACTTTGTCCGGTCAGTAAGCCAACTGCAGATTGCAGCGCGCCTCCGACGATCGGTGTAAGATATTGAATGGTGATCGTGGCGGCTGTGGCAATCCATATCAGACATAATAAAATCAGCCACGCCGCGAACTCAAAGGGATTGTAAGCTGGGCCTCCCTGCCATTGCACATAAAGATCAGTGCAAGTCCATAAGAGCAAAAAACCGATTAAGGCATATGAAGTGGCATGGTGAGTCGGAACAATTGCAAAAATAGTGATTGCCGATAATATGGTCCATATCCAATAGGACCATCCGTAACTCGAAACGCGCCTCACAAGCATGTATATGGCTACCACTGCAAGTGGCAAAGCCAGAGTCTCATAGCCATATTGTGAATCGAAATATAGAAAGGTCGAACTGCCAGTATAGATCAAGACTGCCAAACCAGCAGTGCGGGTGGATTTTGTCATTTGTTCAAATAAGAGATAAAGGCCAAGAATCATGACCAGACGAGAAACCCCAATGACTGCCAGGCCAGCCTGCACAATATCCAAACTGGTTAGACTGACCAATGCCGCTGTAATGGATTCGAGACCTGGATAAAGGGGCGAGACTGGCAACAATGAATTATTCGTAAAAAGATGCTGCGTCGATAAAATATCATAGGCTGTACGCCAGTGTAGAAACTCGTCAAACGCGGTAAAAAAGGCCGGCCCACCTAAATACCTGACGAGATAGGTGCACAACGCAATCACAAACAGCATTCCAATAACTTCACCCCGCCTAAGATCCTTGCTGAGGAGGCGGATGGTAACAGGGATATATATGATCGCCAACCCTAACCAGAATAGCGACTCTCCACCAGTAGAGTTTCCATCGCGCGCTAAAACATAACCGATGGATATTATCCAGACGCCAAGGGAAGCAACAAGGCATATCAGAGGGAATTTTCCCCAATCTGGAATCTGCCCTTCGGTAGGGAAGAGATCCGGCCATTGCAATGGGAACAGCAAATATCTCTTTATAGAAAAAAGAAATGAAGCCCGATTCTTTTGACCTTTCATTTTTGTTAGGCGCATTATAATCTATTTTCTCTTAATTTTATCAAAATAATCAACTGAGGAGTGGCACATTAGTCATGCGTAATGAGATTTAAAAAAAGTAGAATTTTCAACCAGACAATTAGTCGTTATTCCCCGTATCTGCCGCAAGTTCGATCCCGTTTGTCATCAAAATGTAATCTTGGTCCATTAAAATTGCTTAGGTGACAAAGGTAGGATACGTGGTGCCAGAGGACAATTCAAAAAATATCTATAAGATGGCTTTGCGATGGTGGTACAAGACTCCGTACAAGATACGTCTCGCGGGCTGGAAGTTAATTCGAATGTTCGATAATGGCGAGGGATATCAAAAAATAAGTTTTCAGGGAAAAACGTATGCGAAGGGTACGGACAGATTTAAATCATATAAACAATTATTTCCATCCCCTCCGGTCAACAAAACCATCCTCGATGTAGGTTGTAATTTTGGCTATTATTCGCTTATGGCGCTTCTGGAGAAAGCAGCATATTGCCGCGCCATTGATAACGACCCGCGGGCCACAAAAAAACTGGAAGAAATCGCTTTAGATTTGGGCCTCAATGATCTTGACATTGTGCAGGCTGATATCCTTAACTATGACATTGATAGAGATTTTGACATTGTGCTTTGTCTCAATCTAATCCATCATTTTGAATCTTTTGAACAAGCGGAGAAACTACTGGATACCCTCTATCGACACACAATAGAGAAAATGATGCTTATTGTCCTGGCGCCTGTAGATCTTGAGAAGGCTAGTTTGCTTGACACAGAAATCAACCCGGCAGGCGGCAAACGATTTCTTGGCATATCTCCCCATTACTTTATCGCCAAGTACGGTCAGACACGGGTCAACGTAAAGCATGCCACCAGCTATGGGCCAAATCGATATACGGTTGTAATAGAAAAAAGCCCAGCAACTTGAAGTTAATAATTGGAAGCGTTAATTTTGAAGCAGTCTCTTGTGATATTCGAGAATGTTCCATAGTGCCAATGCTCCGCTTAGCAAGCCATCTCAGGTATCAGTCTAGCGATTCTTGAATCACCGCATCTTCGACTCTTATGGAATGGCCTCATGTACATGTGTGAGGAGAGCTGAATGAATAAGGTCCGCATCATTCTTTGCATCCCCTTCACGCCAGTATCTTTCTCCGCCGACCTGGGCAAGGTAGGATCGGACGGAAGATTCCATCCAAACCCGGCCCGCTTTCAAAGTTTGAGCGGAGTGCGGGATGGTCTTCGACCAAAGGTGTGAGCTAACGATTTCCCGGATGCGCCCCAATGGGGATAGGAATAATACCGGCAATTGGGAAGAATATTTGGCTGTTGAGGCAATACGCGCATCCGTCTCCTGGGCGATAAGCGGGACAACCACTGGAATGAGTTTATCGTCTTTTGCATTAGTATTCATCCATTTTCGCATGACGCCTCTTTTACTGGCGTAGGGAAAGTCCTCGTAATAAACAATCGGCATACCCACGCAAACAGATTGGATAACCCGACGTACGATGATATGGTCCACGTGGCCGCCGATCGTCAATGGGCAAAAAATGTAGGGATTTTTTCCCTTGTACGAAATGAGGACAGATCGTAGTGAATTGGAGAGCGCCTTTGCAAGGTTTTCATGATCGAATGGACAGGGTTCACTAAACACGCTTTTTGTGTAAAGCAGTTGCTGGCTGGAATCAGTACGATATATTGCATCCAGAAAGCCCAAGTGGGTATGTTCCGCACCCAGCTCTCCGAGAGCTTGTATATCCTCCAGGCACCGAATCGCAAAAGGAGTCTCACGTAAGCCCCATGCAGCATGATTACGCCGAGCCAATCTGGAAAGAGCTAAATCAGATGGCGCATCCGCTGTGAATGCGGTAACCACCACCACTTTACATTGAGCCTTGATCAACCTGTAAATCAGGCCGCCACAGGACAAAACCGCGTCATCCAAATGAGGTGAGATGAACAGGTAGGTCGGTGATGTCATGTTTGAGCGTCCATTTAAGAATTTTCAGATTGTATCACCAGTTCCGTTTTCAATAGCGGGAACATATCTCCCGCAATTGTCCTGCCAGATAATCCTTCCGTTCCGAAATCCATTCGATTGTTTTCATATTCGTTGGAGCAATGAAATATCCATGTAGCCAGCCTCAAAGCGGGGATTCTTTGATGCGGAATATTCAAGGAATCTGCGTATCGATTCAAGCAATCCGCGAACGCCTTGCCAATCGGAGTTACAGGATCCAAAAGACGGCGATAGACCGCCGCAGTTTGAGAAGTTTCCCATGCATCTTCCGAAAGAAACGCGAGGGTGGACAGGGAATAGACCAGGTCAAGCAATGGGTATCCGCTCCAATCCGACTCGACCCAATCGAATGCACCAAGACCTGCGTGTTCGCGTATCAGGTTCCAAGGCGTGAAATCATTGTGTACGCAGACCAGCGGCAGTTCCTTTAAGGTTGCCAAGGATGCCAGTGCCCGGCTGAGCTCTTTAGGTTCCAGTAACGATTCGCCAAAGGTATTTAATCTGACCCGGAGTTGATCCAGGGGTTGTTCTTTTGAGAGATGCGGCCAATCGGTTCGCGACCGCTCGGCGAGTTTCAATAGCCAATCGGTGATTTCATTAGCCAAAGTTTCAAATGGCTTTCCCCGGATCATCTTTGGTAGTAGGATTCCTTTGAAAGCAGTCTGGCAGGTGATGCGCACGCTAAGATGTTCTAGACTAAAAAGAGGGCATGGCACAAGAAGAGCAGGATTCTTTTGAGATTCATTCAGATTGCATAGGATCGAATATTCCTGTTCCAAGGTTCCGCCGGTTTCCGGCAAGCGCGGTATCTTCAAGATCCACTCTGGATCGGCTTTATTGGAATCGAAGACGGTGTAGGATATCCCATTGAACGCATGAGTGCCGGGAGTTCTGAATAGATAAGAAAGTCTATCCGCTGATCCATCACCATATGCATCTGACCACTCTTTGCGAATTACGCCGATGAAATCGTCCGGGGATTCAACCTCTTTATATGCAATTGCGCTCAATTGGAGCACCAAGCCGAAGCGTACTAACGTATGCAGAAATTTCTGAAGGGCCATGCGCGCGAATCGCAGAATTGAAGTGTCCCCACTCAGTGCCTGCTGCGCCAAATATTTATAGAGGCCAACACCTGATTCAATCGGCACCCAGACATGAGGGGTTTCCAGCTTTGGATAGACCCAGAAAAGCCTGATGGAATTAAAACCGGCTGTTTCCAGCTGGCGGCGAATTCGGTGAGCGCCTCCCATTCTCCAGGCATCCCACTCTGTATAGCAAACGCCGCCGGAGCGAAGCGCAAGATGCGCCGCTTTGAGCACAGAAGAGCTGGGGTTTGCCGCTACAGCCAGATCGCAATCTGTAGCAGAATCATCCTTTTGTGTCATCATCTGGTCCGATGTAATGGCGGCTACAGCTTGAGCCAGACGTCCTTTAGTGTAGCAAATGCTCTTGCGCGGATATATAACCGAAGTTAAGAAGCGCCAATCGACGCGGCGCAGGAGCAAATGCCCAGAAAGGGCTTCATCAGAACTATGATTGCTTACGCGGCTTAAAAGTATGGGGCCCATTTTATAAATTGCGATTACGGCCACTGCGGATTGCGCGATAAACCAAGCCACCCCCACTGCTGAAATTCCAAATTTTGGCAACCACAGATAACTTAAGCCAAGAGTGATAAATGCGATAATGGCTTGATTTTGGATGAGAGGGCGTATATCCCCGAGCACGCGTGAGTAGCCGAAATACAGGAGATTCAGCATCATCGGGAATGTCGCTATAGCCAGCCATCGCAATAGCGTCGTTCCCTGACTCGCATACTCACTGCCAAATATTCTCAGAATGAGGGGCGCAAAAATCAGAACAACCAATGCCAGCGGCATCACCAAACGAGCTTTTTGCATTAGGATGCGCCGGCTATAAACGGCGATCTGCTGTAAGTTAAAAGAAGCTTCTACTGAAAAGGACGTTACCAGATTAGAAGCAATCAGGTAGATTGTGTTTCCAATCAGCCATGCTTGATAAAAATAAGCGTTTGCGCTCTCCCCAACGAGATTAAGCACCATCAATGGCAAGAGACTCACGCATGCTTCAGAGAGAATATTTCCGATATGATCTCCTGCCACAGAGGAAGCAACTTGTTTGACGGTTATTGCAGAGGCTGGGCTGTTATTCTCAGATCTGTATCTTGGAATAAATCGCAGGAATATCAGGCTGTTAACTCCTAGGATGAGCAACGGTACGGGCAGGAACCATGAAGCGGCCAGGCTGTATCTATATCCGATCAGAAAAGCGACCACTAAGAAAACTATCTTGATAACGTTGAAAAATGTATTTTCATAAAGCACCCATTTTGACTCACGCAGGCCAATGAGCACTCCATCCTGAACTGTAAATATGGTCCAGAACAATGGAACGAAAATTAATATAACGGGCAATACCCGCGTTTCCTCCAATAGATCAATCGTAAATCTAAAATAATTTCCAAGCGCAAAGAAAACCAGAGTAACAAGTAGCGATATCGATATATTTATTGTATAAGCGGATAGAATCAAACGAGTTACGTAATGCCCGGCACGCGGCACAAAACGTCCCATTGCGGCTTTCAAGCTGAGTTCGGCCAATGCAGACAGGAATATCATCGTTGAAATAATGGCAGAGTTTTGGCCGACCACATCAGCGCTAAACAGGTGCGCGGCGAGCGCCCAGTAGATAACACCCAATCCTGCTGCAAAGACCTGATTTAAAATCAAGGCATACGCGTTGGCGTAAAGTGGTGCAAGAAATTCGTGTTGCAGGCGCAAGATCAGTTTTGCGGCCCGAGCGCGGCCATTATCAATCGTTCCTGTAAAGAAGTTGTTCATATACTTTCTCAATTCGATCAGTTACACGGTGAGCTTGAAAATCAACAACCTTTTCTTTAGCTGCTGCGCCCATTCTGGATCTTAGTTCCGAATCTATTATCAAGCGGCTCATCGCGGCTTGCAGCGCTTCCACATCTCCGGGTGGGACGAAAAAGCCTGTTTCTCCGTCCACAATCTGGTCGATGATGCCTCCGATTCGGGAGCCGATCACCGGCTTGCCTGAGGCCATGGCCTCCAGCGTTACCGTAGGTGAAGCATCTATGCACAAGGATGGAATTGTACCAAATAAGCTTTTCCGCCATGCCTGCATGACAGCCGCGTGCGGCAAGCCTTTGATGAGCAGTACATTCGCTGGTAGTTCTCTGATTGAATCGGGTAGACTCCAGCCGATCAAGACCAGAGGCGGTGGGGATTCCAAACCGCGATACGCTTCCAGCAAAACCCCGATCCCTTTGTCAAGAGTCAAGTCGCCAACTTGCAAAATAAATCCGTTTTCAGGCAATGCGGCGACGCGCTCATCTGCTTCCTCATTAATGTCAGCAACATGATCCGATACGAAATTAGGAATCACCTGATATGGAAGATTAGTGTTGGCTAATTGATTGGCCTCAGCCACGGCATTGCTGACAGGCAGGAACATGTCCACCAGTGCGCGTTCGAGATGCGAAAACGTCCAATTGCCCGCCAGCGTGACTGAGCCTTTCAGCATGCCGAAGTGGTGGGCCGAACACTGAATACATTTTACGAATTCTGGTCCGCTGCACAATTCCACATCCCGGTACATCAACCGCCCCTGCACACAAGCCATCTCGCAATCATGGAGCGACCTCACAAGGTTAGCCCTGCTCCAGGGTTTCAACGGCAGGAAGGAATGTACTAGCCAATCATGCGCATGGACAATCTCCGGCTTTTCGATGGTGACCACGCCTCTGAGCGCTGCAACCGCTTCCGGGTCTGGAAAAGGAGGCGAGTGTCTGCGCTTGACGCTGAACAAGCCAGGGATTCTTTGAAGCGTGCCATTAATGCGATACACTCGTACATCGCCATCCATTTCAAATTCCGCAAGACCCTCATGCCATAAGGTCGCAACGGAAACTTGGTGGCCACGCTTTGCCAGCTCCGCGCCCAGGTCCTTGACGTGTCTTTCAATGCCGCCCATAATCGGCGGATAGAATTGGGTGAGAAGTAAAATCCGCATTAGCTCCTCGCAATGCTTTGATACAACTCAAGCAAATCTCTGGCGCAATCGTTCCACGAAGGAAGATGGATTGCCTTTGGAATCAGCGGACGATTCAATTGAGCGATGATTGCCTCGGCGAGTTGTTCATCGGAGCAGTTCAGCGGTACAGCATTCGCCAACCCTTTTTCTGCCAATTCGCTTAATCCAGATGTATCAGTTACCAGTACGGAGCAGCCCAACGAAATGGCTTCCAATGCGGCTAATGGATGAGTCTCATATTCGCTAAGCAGTACGAACAATCCGGCGCGCATCAGTTGCGCGGCAAGCGTCTCGCGCTCCGTTGGAGGAATGGAGTGAATCAAAACTTTTTCCTCGACCCCCAGCTGTTTTGCCAGGGAACATAAATCTTGTTGGTACGGTCCGGAGCCAAAAATCTTCAGGTGCGCGTTGGGTCTGCGTTTCAGAACATGTGGAAGAGCGCGAATCAACCGCTGAAAGCCTTTGAATTTTTCTAGTCTTCCAACGGAAACGATCAACGCATCATCGCGGGACGATGAGATGGCTGGGTCCTTCGGGAGCGGCAGGTCGGCCCCATTCGGAATCAGCACAAACTTCTTGCGCGGTAGATTCAACTGCTTGGAATACAAGTCAATTTCAAAATGCGCAACTGCAATCAGCTTTGAAGCACGCGCCAATAAGGGCCGAAGAATGATGCGCTGAATTATCTGCTTGGCGCTGCGCACATGCGAAAAAGGTCCACCTCCATGAAACGTCACCACATAGGGTTTTCGGACGCGAATCGCAGCTGTCATCGCGACGGGCGGGACCAGCGTATGATAGGACTGAACATGGATGAGATCGCAGTCTGTACGCACGACTTCGGAATATATTTCAGGCGCAAAATAATAATCCCTGTTGCCCGGCCAGGCCGGCACGCGCCTGACGCGGATGCCCTCAACCATTTCATTTACAGGCAGGCGGCGGCTTCGGTCGCTCGTCAGAACCGTGACAGATTCTCCAAGCGCTAACAGGTGGCGTGAGACTTGAAAGACATGCATCTCAACGCCACCTGTTTCTGGAAAGAAACGCGGGGTGACCATTAGGACTCGCAAATTGATCCAATATAGAACTATGTCGTCGAATGGACGTCGGATGGGTTGAGAGGTGGGTGCAACGAATCTGTGATCCCGATTCTCCCGACCAGATATCCAATAGTTGTCACCAATAACCCTGATATTATAGCCAATGCCCGGCCCAGCCCGGCGATCTCGAATCTTGTCAGGAATTTCCAAACGCCGCGCAAGATACCATCCGGTAAGGTGTGGAAGGTATAAGTTCTTTCAGAAGAAAGCCCAGCGCTTGTTCCAACAAGCCGCGCGAGCATGGCCTTCGATCTTCCTTCCGAATAACACCGCGCATAGAAATATTTCATTGTTGACCGGGACTCTGGAACTCGATGAGCGATCACTGACATAGGCTCGTATAGCAAGATTTGATTTGGCCAGTGCTGTTTGGCTCGAATACATAGTTCAGTTTCTTCGCATCCTACCGGTAGTGTACCGATCCGTCCCATGCCAACTGAAAAACCGCCCAGACTGGAAAAAACATTGTGACGAAACGACATATTGCATCCGATCAAATTGCGGATGGAAACTTTTGCTTCAGGCAGGCCGCGATACGTGCATCCCACCACCCAGTCAAACTCCTCCGGGAACCAACTGGGTCTGCCTATCTCCCACCTCGGCTGAATTCTTCCACCGATTCCCATAACAGAAGGATCATCATACCCACGCATCATGGAAGCCAGCCAATCGTGAGGCGCCACCGCATCATCGTCAATAAATGCCAGGACCTCTCCATGAGCTTGCTCGATGGCCTGATTACGAGATCCGGAGAGACCTTGCTCGTGGGAGTTATCCAAAACAGCCACATTGGAAAAATATTCATCTGCACGAGCCAGCAAAGCAGGGTTATGATCGATGACCAGTATAATTTCAAAAGGCTTTTCATCTTGCGCTTCCAGCGATTCAAGGCAAGCCACAAGATCATCCCAGCGTTTTTCCGTATAAGCGCAGACGATCACAGAAACATTCATAGCGTTAAATAATTTAGCAATGCAGTCGGGTTTACTTCATGTATTTTAGAATGTATTCCAGCAGGATGTTCAATTCCTGCTCCGAGAATTTTTTGTCGGCAGGACGTGAAAGGGTCATCACACCAATGACCTTACCTCCGGCGGTGAGCGGAATGCCAATCACCGAACGGCTATTTCCCTTTTGGGTGTCCCATTCACGCTTTACCCAGCGCGGATCTTCTGTCGTATCCGCGATGAGAACAGGCTCGCGGTTCTGGATGACCCAGCCTGCCAATCCCTGCTGGATCATCTCGGACCAGGTGTCCGTATAGTTTGTTTCGCCGTTATACGCCAAACAACCTTCACTCACATTGCCATTTTCATCCAGAAGAATCAAGCTGCCGCTGAGTGCATTCAATTCCTGCAGTGTCATCTGCAGGACACGGCCAATAATATAGCGCATGTCCGCTTTGGCCATCACCATCATGCTCAATAGTTGAAGGAATTGCAAATTGATACTTGTAGATTCGTTCTGCAACACAGCCATTGGAATAGGAAGTCCGGAATACGCCTGTCGTGCGCCTCGGAATCCGATGTAGGCATCCGGGTTGTTCTTGCGGCGGTTGAGCCACCATTGCGTCAGGATGGTGCGCAAAACGCGTAACCCATCCGGAACAGTCCGCAGTTTTCCTATTCCATGAAAGCGATAACCTTCAAAACTGGGCACCTCCACGATTCGCAGTCGCGAGCGCACCGCTTGTAAATAAAGTGCGGAGTCGATCTCGAAGCCGTCCGTGTTCTC
>Ga0335081_10009734_pt1 | contig 15491 bp, 10 predicted proteins | sample Lox_Sample_35_FD_206713 | JGI IMG/M metagenome (GOLD analysis project Ga0335081, IMG submission 206713) | Soil microbial communities from Loxahatchee National Wildlife Refuge, Florida, United States - Lox_Sample_3.5 | ecosystem: Environmental > Terrestrial > Soil > Wetlands | place: USA... | reverse complement strand
TCTCTACGGTACGGCGGAGCGAGGCGGACTGGGTTACGGTACCGTTTTCAGACTCGCCCAGCGGAACTCGCAGTGGACTCTCACGACGCTTTATCGGTTCGCCGGAGGCTTCGACGGCTCGCAACCAGAGTCGCGAGTGACGATCGGGCCCGACGGCAACCTGTATGGCGTCACTTCCGGCGGCGGCTACGGAGGTAGCTGCGGAGGCTGTGGCACAGTCTTCAGCCTGCAGCCGCCCCCGACGCCCTGCCCGACTGCGTTATGCAGTTGGATCAAGACCTCCATCTACCGCTTCCTCGGATACCCCAATGACGGGCAAAGCCCTGGGGGCGACCTTGTGTTTGATCAGAGTGGAGCGCTATACGGCACGACCTTCGAAGGCGGAAGCTCGAACTTCGGGACGGTGTACAAGTTGACGCGATCGAACGGCGACTGGACCGAGGACATTCTGCAGTCCTTTGCCGGAGACGGCGAGGGAGCATACCCGTTGAGCGGCGTAATACTCGACAGCGCCGGCAATGCTTACGGGACAGACCTCACGACCAGTGGCAACAGTGGCCAGGTCTTTGAGTTGACTCCGTCCGGCTCAAACTGGACGTTGCACAGTCTGTACATCTTCCAGGGAGGGAGCGATGGCGGCTTCTCCGAAGGTGGGCTGATCTTCGACTCTGCGGGCAATCTTTATGGCGCTACATCAACCGCTGGGTCCGGCGGAGGGGGAACGGCGTACGAGCTGGTCAAGTCGAACGGCCAGTGGGACTTCTCCCTGCTCTACAGCTTTACCGGATCTCCGAGAAGTGGTCCTGTCGCCGCGCTGACCATGGACACCGCTGGCAACCTATACGGAACAACGCTGTCCGGCGGCGCTTATGGTTATGGCTCAGTTTTCAAGCTGACGCGCCACAGCGGGGGATATACCTTCACGTCACTGCACGACTTCACCGGCGAGCGCGACGGCTCGTCCCCTTACAGCAGCCTCGTACTCGACGGCAGCGGAAATCTCTACGGCACGTCGAGTCAAGGTGGTTCAGGAATTAATTGCGTCAGCGGCTGCGGGGTGGTCTGGGAGATCACACCCTAGCTAAGGTAACTCTGATTAAGTGCCGTCGACTTAATCAGAGCCTGCTTAAGAGACAGGCAAATACCCTTAACATCCCTCCGAAGCAATGCTATGATTGCGGAGCGCGTGGGGCGCATCCGGTCCGCGGAAAGGACAGAAGTCCACCCGATTTCACAATTCAGCTTTGCGAACTGACTTTCTGCCCGTCAGCTGCGGACCTCGGGCGCATGAAAGGAAGTTCGTCATGCCGGTACGAGTCCTTCCGCCGAACCCCAGCCTTGAACACCTGAAACATCAAGCCAAAGATCTGCTGAAGGAACATGCCGCGCACATTCCGTCGGTCGCCCAGCGCATCCGCGAATTTCATCCGCGGTTCAGGCGTGCTTCCGATAAGGAAATCTTCGACGCGCATCTGAAGCTGAGCGACGCGCAGCTGACGATCGCCCGCGAATCCGGATTTCCCAGCTGGCCGCGGCTGAAGCGCCATATCGAGAAGCCGTCGCTGGCCGATCGCTTGAACTTACCGCATCACGAGCGCATCGAAGACCCGATCTTCCGCCAGGCCGTTGATCTGCTCGATGCCGGCGATGTTGCAAGATTACGCGCGCATTTGAAACAGCATCCCGAGCTGTCGCATCAGCGCGTACTCTTCGAGGGTGGCAACTACTTCTACAATCCAACGCTGCTGGAGTTCATCGCCGAGAATCCGACGCGGCGCGGCAGGCTGCCGGCCAACATTGTCGACATCGCGCGCGTAATCCTTGACGCAGGCGTCGAAAAGGCCGCCCTCGACGAAGCACTGATGCTCGTGGCCAGCAGCAACGTAGCGCGTGAATCGGGCGCGCAGCTCCCGCTGATCGATCTGCTCTGCGATTACCGCGCCGATCCCGACAGGGCGATTCGCACGGCAGCGGTGTTCGCCGAGTTCGAAGCTGTGCACGCCTTGATCCGCCGAGGCGCGCGCGTCGATCTTTCGATCGCGACCGCGCTGGGGCGGGTCGACGACGCTCGACGCCTGCTTTCAACCGCCAATGCCGAAGATCGGCATTGGGCGATGGCGCTGGCCTCGCAGTTGGGGCACGTGGAAATTCTCCGCATGCTACTCGATGCCGGCGAGGATCCGAACCGCTACAACCCGGTGGGCGGGCATTGTCACTCGACGCCGCTGCATCAGGCTGCGGCGGCCAATCACGCTGACGTCGTCAAACTGCTGGTCGAGCGCGGCGCGCAACTGGATTGGCGGGACACAATGTGGAATGCCACGCCGGCCGATTGGGCCCGGCACGAGGGCCGGTCCGAAATCGAGGCCTACCTTCGCGTGCAGGAAGCGAGGAGCGGCAAGAAAGAGTGAACGCCGTTCAGCTCAGGCGGACCCGCTCACTCGGAAATCGCGAATGAGCGGGTGACCATGGTTCGCAAAGCTTTGCATCGGCGTGTGCTCCGCGCAATGGATGTAAACGTTCGTGGCCCGGGAAGAACGTGTGCAATTCGGCGTGTCCTGAGAACTGTTTCTCAGCGCGCCCCACAAGAGCCCGCTGTTCCTGCTGCCCGCTACGGTGAAACCTCCCATACCACGCCTTGCCCGTACGTTCCTCCAGAGGACGTGGTGCCGTAGATATTGCCCTGGGCATCGGCAACCGGGGGCGCCATAGGAAAGGCGCCATCATTCGGCCCTCCCGCGAAGTCGTGCAAATTGGTGAAGTTCCAACAGCAGGTCAGCTCGAATACATTACCGACACCGTGGTCTCCAGTGATATTGGTTGTACCGTAGACATTGCCTGAGGCGTCGGACGACACCCAAGACGAGATTCCTGGACTGGTTACAAAATTTGCCAGGATCAGAGGATCCCAGTCCGGCGCCGACAGCTGGAAAACCGACGCGCCAGCCCCAAAGCAAAAGGTATAGGCAGACGAGCCGTAGAGATTGCCCGCCTGGTCTGCTGCCAGAGTTACCGGATTGCCTTCTGGCGGGTCGGACGTGAAACTGTGAAGGACCTGGTAGCCGCCTGCGGTGGTGTACAGGGTACCGCTACGGCCGGCGCCGCCATTGGCCGTGATGCCGTATAAGCCATTCGAGGTGCTGACTACTCCCGCCGGGTTCGAGCCGTCGCCCGAGAAGGCGGGAAAGGCGTGCAGGACCTGGATGCTGCCATTGCTGAACTCGTAGAGCGTACCGCCGTGATTCGCGCCGGCCATGGCAGCGTTGCCATAGATGTTGCCTGAGCTGTCGAGCACAAGGCTTCCACCTGGGTTTGCGCCATCGCTGCCACCGGTGAAACTGTACAGCAGGGTTTCGATCCAATTACTGAATACACTTGGCAAGATGTTGCCGGCGGGAGACAGGCCAAAGAGCACGCCATCGCCCGTGCCGCCGACATTGGTTGTGCCGTAGAGCCTGCCATCGGGGCCGATGACAAGAGTGCTGTCGGGCCCGGCGCCATTGGCGCCGGTGAACGAATACAGCCGGCTATACCGCCAGCCGGAAGCGGCGGGTGCCAGCTTGAACACCGTACCTCCTCCAGCCAGGCCACCGGCGCCGGTCGTGCCGTAGAGATTGCCCGCGGCGTCGATCACCAGACCGGTGGACGGAGAGGCGCCGTCTCCGGCGCCGGTAAAGTTGTAGATCACGCGGTAGCTCTGGGTTGGGGATGGCGTGGCGGGCACGGCCTTCGCTACGGCCGGCTTCTCCGGTGCTGGAATGCAGTTGTTACCCAGCATGCTGAACGATTCCGAAGGAATCGTGCCGACGTCATTTTGCGAGGCCTCTGATGGGCAGCCGGAGGAGTGGCAGCCGGCGCCGCTGTTTTCGTCCCAGAACACGGGGTCGCCGCTGCTAACCAGCGCATTCTGCAAGTTCACCCAATAGGTGCCCTCCTGCAGCATAGGACCGTTGAAGCTGTTTGTCTCAGTGCAGACGTTGTAGCCATACTGGTTCGGAACGCAGGCACTCTGGGTGAAGATAACCGTCTGGTCGAAATAGACGATGCCGCCGTTTTCCTGCGAGGTAATGGAAACCTCAGCCGACACCAGCGTGTCGCCCGCGAACAGCCAGGCCCCGAAACTCATGCCAGTCGTGGGGGGGTTGCTCCCGCCAACGGTGAACGTATCGCTGACGACAAATCCGAAGTTTATCGTCCAGGCATCAGTCGTGCCGTTGATTGGACCGTTCTCGTAGACATCATTGCCTCCCCCCGGGCCGCTACGCGACCCTTGGCGCGCAAGCGCCGGCTTGGGCCGCGTTGCCGGATGCGGCGCCGGATGGGCGAGTCGCCGCGCGAACTCCGGCGATCTTGCCGCCTGCATTGCTGTCGCGGGAACGGAGTTCTGGGCCGCGATGGGAAGCGCCGCCGATGTGATCAACAATGCAGTGATTCCTGCCAGAACGATGGTGCGAAACAAAGAGGTGGAAGATTGCTCTTGGCTCGGCATCGGCGTGCGCTCCTGGGTGCCCAAGTCTCGCGTTTCTTGAGATCCTGGGAGTCGTTGTGCGTTCGGTGGGCCCGGACAGAACCTGTCTGATGGGCGCGTCCGGAGAACTGGGCCCGGGCGCGTCCGCCAAGACTACCACTATTTCTGCTTTCCGCTACGGTGAAATCTCCCAAACGACGCCGTACCCGTAAGCTCCGCCAATTGAAGTGGTGCCGTAGATGTTGCCCTGGGCGTCGACTACGGGAGCGGCGGCCGATGGCTGGGCGCCATCATTCGGGCTGCCTAGGAAGTCGTGCAGATCGGTGTAGTTCCAACAGCAGCTCAGCTCGAACACATCACCCAAGCCCTGGGCTCCATAGTTAGCGGTTGTACCGTAGACATTCCCCAAGGTGTCGGTCGATACCCAGGACGTCACCGGTGTAAAGGGAACGAAGTCGATATTTGTCAGGATGGCAGGGTTCCAGCTTGGCGGAGCCAACTGGTAGACCGACGTGCCGTAAACCGTCAGGGGCGGGCCCGGCACCGTGCAAACAACATAGGAGTAGCTGGACGCGCCGTACAAATTACCCGCCTGGTCTGCGGCCAAACTTGTCGGAGTGCCTTCCGGATCGGTACCCATGAAGCTGTGAAGGATCTGGTAGCTTCCGGCTGTCGTGTAGAGCGCCCCGCTGCGGTGGTCGCCACCCCCGCTGGTGATGCCGTACAGGCCATCAGAGCCGGCAACCACTCCTATCGGATTGGCACCGTCGTCATAGAAGGCGGGAAAGGCGTGCAGCACCTGGATGCCTCCATTGCTGAACTCATAGAGCGTGCCATGGCCATTCGCGCCTCCCATGGCAGCGTTGCCATAGATATTGCCTGAACTGTCGAGCACAAGGCTCCCGCCGGGCTGCGCCCCATCGCTGCCGCCGGTGAAGCTGTACAGCAGGGTCTCCATCCAGTTGCTAAACACACTCGGCAAGATATTTCCGGCAGGAGACAGGCCGAAGAGCACGCCATCGCCCACACCTCCGCCATTCGTGGTGCCGTAGAGTCTGCCATCGGGGCCGATGACGAGGGTGCTGTCAGGTCCGCTGCCATTCGCACCGGAGAACGAATACAACCGATTGAACCGCCAACCGGAACCTGCAGGTGTCAGCTTGAACACCGTACCGTCTCCAAACAGACCACCGCTGCTGGTCGTCCCATAGAGATTACCCGCAGCATCGATCACCAACCCGGTGGTCGGAGAGGCGCCGTCACCGGCGCCGGTGAAGTTGTAGAGCACGCGATAGCTCTGGGTTGGGGAGGGCGCGGCGGGAACCGCCTTCGCTGCGATCGCCGGCTTCTCCTCTGTTGGGGTGCAGGTGTTGTTACCCAGGATGGTGAACGATTCCGAAGGAATTGTGCCGATGCTATTTTCGGAGGCCTCAGACGGGCAGCCGCTAGAGTGGCAGCCCGCTCCGCTATTCTCATCCCAATAAATCGGATCGCCGGTGTTGACCACCGCATTCTGCAGGTTCACCCAGTACGTGCCCGCCTGCAGCGAAGGAAAGCTACCGTTGCTGCTTGTCTCGGTGCAGACGTTGTAACCGTACTGGTTGCCAACGCAGCCGCTCTGGGTGAAGTTCAGCGTCTGATCGAAATAAACGGTGCCGCCGTTTTCCAGCGAGGTGACGGAAACTTCAGCCGAGATCAGGGTGTCACCCACGAATAGCCAGGCCCCAAAACTCATGCCGGTGATTGTGGCATCGCTGCCTATCGTGAACGTATCGCTGACGACAAATCCGAAGTTGATCGTCCAGGCATCGGTGGTGCCGTTGATGGGACCGTTTTCGTAGGCATCGTTACCTTGCCCCGGGCCGCTGCGAGATCCTTGTCGCGCAGGCGCTGGGTTCGGCCGCGATGACGGTCGACGGTCCGGATGCGCGAGTCGCTTCGCGAACTCCGGCGATCTTGCTGCCTGGAGTGCCGACGGAGGCACGGAATTCTGTGCGGGCATGGGAAGCGCAGCCGAGGCGATCAGGAATGCGGCGACTGCTGCCAGGACAACTGTGCGAAAGAGGGAGATGAGACGTTGCGATTGGCTTTGCATCGGCTTGTGCTCCTCGCAGTGGCTGTAAACGTCCGTGGATCTTAGCCCAGGCCGGGATTTCTACGGCACAACGTTATGGGAGCTTACACCCGTTTCTTTGGCACTCGGAAACTAAATTTACGAATGCTTCAGGTTCGAGACACTATCCACCGGTTGCGTGCCGGGAAGCATCCTGACGCGACGCATAAGCTGTACTAAGGCCTGATTGGCGGGACTACTTGGTCTTTATCCAGGACGAAAACAGTGGGCCGGCGGGAGACCATTCCGGCGAACTGGGATTCCAGAAGCCAAGATAGACTCGGCCGGTTTCGTCGAAATATACATGGGGAGAGTGGATGATGCCCGGCAGTGGCTCGCTCCACAGATAGAGACCAAAGAAGCTATCGGACTTAGCCGCTGCGCCGGATGGGATGGTGGTTGGTTTGCTACCCTGCAAAGCTTGCACGACTTCTGCAATCAGCACGGGGTCGTTGGTCTGCTTGTGGGCTGCCGGGCCCTCCGGCGCCGCAAACTCCATCTTGCGAAATTTCGCTGAGCGCCAGTCAAATCGTGGAGTCCTGGTATTGCGGAAGACCCCCAGCGGGTACATCTCGCCGGTGAGAATCACGTAATCCTTGGGGGCTTGTCCGGGGATGGCATACAGGTAGGCCTGCTCTCCTTCGCCGCCGTTGTCCAACTCTCCAACCATCCTGGAAGACGGCGTGTTGATCGCTAACAGCGGGGCTTCCGTGTAGTCGTTCTCATAGATTGTGCCGCCCGAGGTCAGAGTGGTGCGACGATAGCCCGGATGGGAAGAATCTATAAACGGGCAGCCGTGAGTGGCCGCACGCCAGAAGAACGAGGGCGCCAAGGACGACGATGGGAAGCCTCAAGTTCGAGCTTTTAAACTTCTTACGAGAGCGTCTCATGTGCTTCTGGGCGTACGAGTGAATTATCGGCTGGAAGACGGCTTTCTTGTGCGACGCCCGTCACATCAATATGGTTGTGAAGATCATGCTCCTCATTCATGAAGCTGTAATGTACGACGGCTTGCGCCACTTGCCCATCCACAAGGCCGCCCTCTAGAATCGCTGGTTGCGCCTCAAGAAGATTTGGAGGAAAGAATGGCGACGTTGAAGGTTGGCGATGAAGTGCCGGATTTTGAGTTGCCGGCGGTGGTAGGCAATATCAAGAGCCAATTCAAGCTCAGCGACTACCGGGGCAAGCAGAATGTGGTGCTGGCCTTTTATCCGGCGGACTGGACGCCGGTCTGTGCGTCGCAGCTACCGGGGCTGAGCAGCGATGTGGAGCGCTTTGCGGCCTATGATGCGCAGGTGGTCGGCATTAGCGTCGATTCCATCGCCAGCCACACCGCGTGGCAGAAGAAAGAAATCGGTATCCTTAGCTTTCCTCTGGCCAGCGACTTCTATCCTCACGGCGATGTGGCGAAGAAGTTTGGAATTTTGCGCGAAGGCGATCCCATCCCCGGCATCAACGAGCGTGCCGTCTTTGTCGTCGACAAGAAAGGCAAGCTGGCCTTCGCCAAGATTTATCCGATTGGCCAGGTGCCCAGCAATGAGGACATCTTTGAGGTGCTGCGCAAACTCTAGTTGATCCCGAGCGGGGCGGCTTCAGTGTTGTGCCTGCATTCAGCTTTCATTTTAAGGAAAACGAGGAGGGCTTTCGCCCTCCTCAGACCCTTCCTGGTACCGGAGGCTCTTACATTCCAGGGTGAGGGGTAATCGATCCGAAGATACCGTGGTTTTCGCCGAAGATTCCCGAGGTGAAGTACAGTGTGGTGGCCGGACCGCCGCCGCTTCCGTTACCGAAGGCCAGACCCCACAGACCGTCGAGTTCCAAAGTGGTCGACTGGACGCTGAGCATGTTGCCGATCCAGGCGCCGGTGCTGGGATTGAAGGCCGAGATTACGCCGCTGCCGAAGTTGCCGATCAGCAAGTCGCCATTAAAGCCGGGGAAGCCGGTGGACGGCACCAGGACCACTCCCCAAGGCGAGTTGGCGTAGGTAGTATGTTGCAGCCGGAGCTGCAAGTTACCTTCGGTGTCGAAGACGTCCATGTAGCCGTTGCCCGGCCCGGGGACATCGTCGTGCTTCTGCGCGTCCTGCTTGGCATAGGTTACGACCAGCTTGTTCGAGCCGATGTTCTGAATATTGAACGGAGCGAAGCCGGTGGGGATGGTGCTGTCCTCAAAGGAGCCCGACCCAAACGAGTGGGAAGCATACGAGCCGTTGTACACTTCGACGGTTCCGGCATGGAAGTTAGCGACGTAGATATAATTCGCGCCGCCGGCCGAACCAATGGCCAGGCCCTTGTAGACAGCTCCGTTGCCGTTGTTGTTCACGGCGATAAACGCCTGGCTGCCCGCGTACCAGCCGGAAATGGTGCCATCTTCGGTACAGAACAGAAATGGCGTTGCGAAGCCGTGGATCTTGAAGTCCGTGGTGCTGGCGTTGTACACCGTGCCGCTAGGCGTTCCCGTGCCGGAGCCGCTGCCTGGCGGGATGGTTACCACCAGCGATTGCGGCGTTCCCGTGCCGTCATAGAGGGTCGACAGACCGGTGCCGTTGTCCGAAATCCACCAGGGGCTGCTTGGGCTGATTGACATGCCCCAGGGATTTACCAGGTTCGTATCGGTGTGGGTAGCAACGTTGGAGATATCGGATGTGAGGTACGCAACGTTAACTTTTTGCGCCAAGGCTGGGAGGCTGAGCAGTGTCATCGCGCACAACGCGAGCACTGCCATTCGTGAGGCAGTGAGTGATTTCCTGAACATGGTTTCTCCTCTGTCTGTGAAGCGTGGATTGCTTCCGGCAACCCTTCGTCCCCTGAATCGCTGCTGCCACAAGCTTTCGGCAATGTACTGGGAATCGCTGAGCGAGTTGTCGTGATGGCGTCACGATGTTGTCAAAAGTTGTTGACAATTTTCGCGGTTCCATTGCAGCGCGGGAGATTGAGGGTGAGGAGGACGTGGCGTCCTCCTCTGGATTGGGCCGAGCGAATACCTTGGGTCGAGCGAACTACCTCCTGCTCTTTCTGCTCTTACTTATGCGCTGCATGGGAGTCTGCCCGCCGGTGGCTATACCTTGGCCGGGAGTGGGAACGATCATGCCAAAGGTCCCATACGCCTCGTCGAAGGTACCCGCGGTGTAGTAGAGAGTGGTGCTTGGGCCGGAGGAGCCGCCATTGCCGAACTCCAGCGCCCACAAGCCGTTGATCCGCATCTGCAGCTTGGATTCATCGAACATCATCCCGATGAAGTTACCACTGTTGGCATCGAAGGCCATGATCGAGCCGCTGCCGAAGTTGCCGATCAGCAGGTCGTTGCTGAATGCGCCAAAGCCGGCCGGCGCCTGAACGATGGCCCAGGGGGAATTCATCTGCACCATGTGGGGCAGACGGCTGAGCAGATTGCCTTGCGTGTCATAGATGTCGACATAACCGTTGCCCGGACCGGCGACATCGTCATGCTTGGCAGCGTCCTGCTTGGCGTAGGTGACGATCAGATTGCCATTGATCAGCGCAATGTTGAAGGGAGCGAACCCCTGCGGAATGGTCGAGTCGACGAAGGCGTTCGAGCCAAACGAGTGCGAGGCGAAGGTCCCATCGTAAACCTCAACCGTTCCCGCGTGAAAGTTCGCCGCATAAAGATAATTGGCACCGTTAACGGACGCCAGCGCCATTCCTTTGTAGACCGCGGTCTCCCAGTTATTAACTTCGATCACCGCCGTCGTGGGATTCACATTGTGGTTCCATCCCTGAATGGTTCCATCTTCAGTGACGAACAGGAAGGTAGCCGGATTACCGGAGCTGAGCTGGAAGTCCTGCGTGCTGTTGAAGGCGATTCCCGACGGCACACCGGTACCTTGCCCGTCCCATGAGGGAATGGTGACGACCAGCGAGAGAGTCGTACCGGTTCCGTCGTAGAGTGTCGACAGGCCGGTGCCGTTGTCCGCTACCCACCACGGTCCCGCCGAACTGGCCACCAGGCCCCACGGATTGCCAAGGTTAGGATCGGTATTGGCGCTGATATTAGCGATGTCGGAATTGAGAATTGTTGCCTGATAGGTCTGAGCGATAGCTGGTATGGTGAACAGCGCCATCGTCGCCAGGGCTGCCATGCAGAGCAGGCGATGGGTGCTGCGCGAACCTTTCATCTTCTTGATGCTGAGCATTGGTTCCTCCTCAATCGGGATGTTGGGGATTGCTTCGGCAAGCTGCGGGCTGAAACTGCCTACTGCCAAAAGCATGTGCAAACTCTACCCGCGAGAAACCATCAAGTTGTCTGGTTGGCGTAACCATCTTGTGAAAACTTCTCAACAGTGTTTCGAAACGCTTACGCACCTTTCCTGCTGGTTTGTCACAGATTTGTGAACACGGCGTTGACTGGCAAATTGATCTGTTATTAGCTGTAGTTCAGACAAGAATATCGGAAGTTGGACATGGAAAAGATTCTAGTTATCGAAGATGATGCAGCCGTACAGCGCGCGCTGCGCCGTACCTTTGAATCCGCGGGCTTCGACGTGTCGATCGCCTCCGATGGAGCCGTGGCGATGGACACGTTTCGCGCCACCCTGCCGCGCATTGTCATTCTCGACTTGCGGCTTCCCGGAAAAACCGGGCAGGATCTCTGCCGTGAAATCAAGCACGAGTCCTCCAGCACTCCTATTCTGGTATTGAGTGCGGCCAGTGATGTCCTCGACAAGGTGCTGTTGCTGGAGCTGGGCGCCGACGATTACATCACCAAGCCGTTTAGCCCGCGCGAACTGCTGGCGCGCGTGCGCGCTGCCTTTCGCCGCCTTAACCAGGCCACCGACAAGGTGGAAGTCTTCAGCTTCGACGACGTGGAAGTGAACTTCTCCAAAATGGAGCTGCGGCGCGATGGGCAGATGGTTCCTCTTACCCCGCAAGAGTTCAAGATGCTGCGTTTCTTCCTGAACAATCCGGAGAGGGTTGTCTCGCGCGCCGAACTGCTGAACGAAGTCTGGGGTTACAACAACTATCCCACCACTCGAACTGTCGATACCCATATACTTCGGCTGCGGCAGAAGCTGGAAAAAGATCCGACCGATCCCATGCACTTCCGTACCGTCCATGGCACGGGCTATAAGTTTGTCCGATGAGAGGGGCGATCAAGGAGACGGGCGATGGGTAGATTGCGGCTGCGAACCAAGTTTCTCATCGCTATGTTGCTGACCTCTGCCGGCTTGACCGCAGTGTCTCTGGTCATCGTCCAGCACACGGTCGCCAATCATGTGCGACGCGGCCTGAGCAGCGATCTCGCCGATTCCGTAGAAACCTTCCGTAATCTGCAACGAGGACGCGAGGCCGAGTTGGCGCGCCTGGCGGAGTTGATGGCCGATCAGCCGAGTCTGAAGGCGCTAATGACATCCAATCATCCGCCGACGATTCAGGACGGCTCCCGCGAGATGTTTCATCTCTCCGGCGGCGACCTGTTCGCACTGCTCGATCCTGCCAATCAGTTCGTCGGGTTTCATACCAAGGCGCCCGGTATCTCCCGTGGGCAGGCGCAGCAGCTGTTGCAGGGGCGCGGCGCCCTGGACGAGCCGATGCAATGGTGGTTTGCCGGCGGTCATCTGTATCAGGTGGTGCTGGCGCCAATTTATTTCGGGCCAAAGTCTGACAATGCTTTGCTCGGCATAGTCGCCGTCGGTTACGAGATGAATGCGGCCGTGGCGCGCCAGGTCAGCCAGGTGGCGGCAAGTCAGGTAGCGATTGTGTCGGGAGACACCGTGGTCGTCAGCACTTTGAATCCGGAGCAGGCCGCACAATTGCGGCCGCATCTTGCGGGCGATTCCGCAGCGGCAGGACCGGAGGACTGGAAGCTGGGCCGGGAGAGCTTTGTAGTTTCCGAGCTTACTCTGGATCCGGACGAGTCGCCGCGCGTTGCCATCATCGTGATGAAGTCGTATGACGAGGCGACCGCCTTTCTGAACCATCTTCGCCATCTCCTGCTGGCCGTGGGATTGGGCGCAGTGTTGGGCGGCAGCCTGCTGGTGTACTTCATCGCGGGAACCTTCACGCGGCCGCTGGAAAAGCTGGTGGACGGCGTACGAGCGCTGGGCGGCGGCGATTTCCGTTATCCCTTGCACTCACCCGCAGCCAGCGAGGTTGCCGAACTGACCGAAGCTTTCTCGCGGATGCGCGACAGCCTGCGGCAAGCCCAGCAGCGGCTGCTGGATAGCGAGCGTCTGGCGACCATCGGGAGAATGGCCAGCTCCATCTCCCACGATTTGCGGCATCCGCTCACCGCGGTATTAGCGAACGCAGAATTTCTGGCTGATGCCGAGCTCACGCCCATGCAGCGGGAAGAGCTGTATCTGGAGATCCGGGTTGCAGTCAACCGGCTGACGGACTTGATTGACTCTCTGCTGGAGCTGTCGCGCCCGGCCGAGTCGCTAAACGTCATCGAGACGCCGGTGGAGCGCACCATCGGTCGCGCTATCGAACTGGTGCGCGCCCATCGCCAGTTTCAGAAGGTGGTGGTCGGCATTGACTCCGCAGGGCTGCACACGGCGCAATTCGATCCCCGTAAAATGGAGCGCGTGTTCTACAACCTGCTGCTCAACAGCTGCCAGGCCGCGCAAGCATGCGGCGGCCATGTGGCGGTTACCGTCGCCGACCATAACGGCGACCTCACGATCCAGGTGACCGACGACGGTCCTGGAGTAGAATCTTCCATCCGCGACAAACTGTTTCAGCCGTTCGTCAGCTATGGCAAGGAGAATGGCACTGGGCTGGGCCTGACCATCGCGCAGAAGATTGTGCAGGACCACGACGGAAGCCTGCATCTGGAGAGCTCGATTCCCGGGCGCACGGTCATGCAGATCACGTTGCCCAGAATCTGCCGGAAGACCGCGTCGACGAACGGCTTGGCGGCCGATACTTCTCAACCCTACGTGACCTGAACCGGTAGGATGCCACCGCCTCCGAGGGCCTAGGAAACTTGGGAGGCACCGAGGTGCGACATGAACGACGTCAACGGTCCCGATTTTTTTTATCCTGGTCAGCGCCAAGCCACCAGAGTACGAACAGCTACAAGGAAGAGAAGCGCTGCAAGAGCAGCGGCTGCGTTGCTGCTGATGTATCTGGTAACGATGCTGGCGCTTCCCTGTGCCGCGCAGTCTTCATCAGCGGCGAGCGGCGACAGTGCGGCCCTAAGTGAGCTGCAGTCGCAGGTGCGGGAGTTGAAGGAGATGGTGCAGCAGCTGCAGCAGCAGACCACAGCCAGCCGTGCGGAGATTACGCGGCTGCGGGAGGAGTTGGAAGCGCGCCGCGCCGCGGGCAACGAAGCCGCCACCATCGATGAGCAATCACCCGCGTATCCCTCTACCACGGCCCAACTGGAGCAGCGACTGGACCACGTTGAGGAAACGCAGGAACTGCTCTCTGGCAAGATCGACGACCAATATCAAACCAAAGTCGAGAGTGCTTCCAAGTACCGCATCCGACTCTCGGGCATCGTGCTCTTCAACCTCTTCGGCAACAGCGGTAGCGTAGACAACCAGGATGTGCCGACATGGGCGCTGACAGGACCTGCGGAGACAACCGGATCCGTTGGCGCCACGATGCGTCAGTCGATCCTGGGCTTCGAGGCATTTGGGCCCGATGTTTTCGGCGCGCACACGAGTGCAGACGTCAACTTCGACTTCGGCGGCGGATTCGCCGCGACCACCAATGGCGTCGACTCCGGCCTGGTGCGCTTGCGGACGGCGGCGATTCGTCTCGATTGGAAGGACACGTCGGTCATCGCCGGACAGGACCAGCTGTTCCTGTCGCCGCTCAGCCCGACTTCCTTTGCCTCGCTGATTGTTCCGCCACTCAGCTACGCGGGAAATCTCTGGGCGTGGACGCCGCAACTGCGTGTGGAGCATCGTTTCGCACTGTCCTCGGATTCCACCGTGACTCTGCAAGGCGGTCTCCTCGACAACCTGACCGGTGAACCGCCGGATGGCGACATGTATACCTGGTACCGCACTCCCACCGCGGGCGAGCTGTCACGGCAACCTGCCTATGCGGTGCGTGCTGCTTACTCTCATCCGCTGTTTGGGCAGACCTTCACTATCGGCACCGGAGCCTACTACAGCCGCGAGAACTGGGGATTCAACCGCAACGTCGACGGCTGGGCAGCAACCATGGACCTGAATCTTCCGCTAGGAAGGAAGTTCGCCCTCAGCGGCGAGTTCTATCGCGGGCAAGCCATCGGCGGTTTGGGCGCCGCGCTGGGACGGAGTGTCCTTTACGACGGCACGCTCTCCGGTCCGAATACCCAGGTCGTTCCCTTGGCCGTTGTCGGTGGCTGGGCGCAGCTCAAGTTTCGCGCCACACCCAAGCTGGAATTCAACGGCGCCTTCGGACAGGACAGCCCGTTTGCCAGCGACATTCGCTACTTCGGCGATCAATCGCAGAGCTATGCCGCGTTCTACCTGACCGCCAATCGCGGAGCTTTTGGCAACGTGATTTATCGGCCGCGCTCCGACCTGCTGTTTTCGATGGAATATCGCCGCTTGCGCACCTTCAACATCTATGACAGCAGCTCGCAGGCGGGACAGATTAACGCGTCCATGGGGGTGCTGTTCTGAGGATTCGTATCGCGATCGATAAGGCGGCGTTCGGCTGTCTCCTGGCGGCCGCGACGCTGTGTTGGGCCCAGGACATCGTGGTTACGGGCAAAGTCGTGCCAGAGGGCGGAAATCCATCGACCGCCGCTGCCAGCGTTGTGTGGCTGGCGCCAAGCGGTGCGGCAGCCGATTCAACTCCCGTGGTTCCGATGCACGCCGTGCTCACGCAAAAGAACAAGGCTTTCGAACCGCACCTGCTGGTGGTGACTCGCGGCTCGACCGTGGACTTTCCGAACCGCGATCCCTGGTTCCACAACGTGTTTTCGCTCTTTAACGGAAAGCGCTTCGAT
>Ga0335081_10009733_pt1 | contig 15491 bp, 10 predicted proteins | sample Lox_Sample_35_FD_206713 | JGI IMG/M metagenome (GOLD analysis project Ga0335081, IMG submission 206713) | Soil microbial communities from Loxahatchee National Wildlife Refuge, Florida, United States - Lox_Sample_3.5 | ecosystem: Environmental > Terrestrial > Soil > Wetlands | place: USA... | reverse complement strand
TGGCGATCTACCCGACGCAAGAGCAGATTCTGGAGGTCGCGAAGGGCTATCGCGACAGGAAGTTGCCTCTCGACGAGATTGTCGTGGACTTCCTGAATATGACCAGGCAAGGCGAATTGGACCTGGATCCGAAGCGGTGGCCGGATCCTGCGGGAATGAATCGGGAGTTGCACGAGATGGGCGTAAATACGCTCTTAAGCGTGTGGCCGCACTTTGCGCCTGGCACTCAGTTTTACGACATGGTGGCGAGCAAGGGCTGGCTGATTCGAAAACCGGACGGAACGCCGGACCCGGGATGGGTGAAAGACACGATTGGACCGAATCTGGATACAACAAATCCTGAGGCAGCGAAGTGGTGGTGGGGTGAGATTCGCGATCGCTACGTGAAGCCGTACGGATTTGATTACATCTGGCTGGACGAGACGGAACCGGATATCGACCCCGAGCACGATATGCTCTCGATCGGCCCGGGCGCGCGCTTCTATAACATCTATCCTCTGCTTCACACGGCGTCGGTTTACGATGGTTTCCGGCGGGACTTCGGAGACAGCAGAAGAGTAATGAGCCTGGCCCGCGCCGCTTATCTCGGCGCACAGCGGAATGGCACAGTGTTCTGGTCGAGCGACATTGTCTCCACATGGGACATGCTGAAGCGCTCGATTCCCGCGGGGCTCAACTTCACCGCCAGCGGAATGCCTTACTGGGACACCGACATCGCGGGATTCTTCTCGCCTTATCTTCCCGCGGACTATCACGCAGAACATAAGCCGCTGATCGATGGATCAGATGCACGCGACACGATTGATCGCTATGAAGACTATCCCGAGTTATTTGTGCGCTGGTTTGAGTGGGGCGCGTTTCATCCTGTAATGCGCGCGCACGGAGAGAGAAAACACAACGAGGTGTGGTCGTACGGAAAGCAGGCGGAGCCGATTCTGGCGAAATATTTGAAGCTTCGCTATCGCCTTCTACCTTATACATATTCCATTGCGTATCGCAGCTATGAAACAGGTGCTCCTTATATGCGAGCGCTCTTCATGGATTTTCCGAACGACGCAAAGGCTTTGAATATCCCCGATGAATATATGTACGGTCCCGCCTTCCTGGTTGCTCCAGTCACGGAGCAAGGCGTGACCCGGCGTGAAGTGTACCTGCCGGCGGGCTTCGATTGGTACAACTACTGGACCAATGAGCGGTTACATGGCGGTCAAACGATTACTGCGGATGCTCCCATTGATGTTCTGCCGTTGTTTGTAAGAGCCGGAAGCATTCTGCCGCTTGGTTCCGAAGTGCTGAGCACGCAACAGCCGCAGGCGATCGACTCAATACGAGCATATGCGGGCGCTGATGGAACCTTCACACTGTTCCAGGACGACGGCAAAAGCTATGCGTACGAAAATGGCGGCGGCTCAATCACAAAGCTCGCATGGGACAACTCGGCGCATCGGCTAAAACATGAAGGTGCGCCGGCATGGAGCGTTCCGGATCAGTCTATAGTTACTGTCATCGGCGAATAAGGCAAAGTGTCGCCGCGCCGTGGCGGTAAGAGCCACGTCTCCTTGCCCCATCGGCGTGGTCCGAAAACAGAATTGAGTGCTGACACCGTTCTCAGGAAAGTGAGGCGAGAATGAATTCTCGGTCTTGTTGGATCGCCATTTGGCTGTTTTTCGGGTTGAACACCTGCGTCCGCGCGCAGGAAGCAGGTTCGTGCGATGCGCTAAAAGGCTTTAAAGCGCCGAAAGTCGAAATCACAAAAACGACTTCGGTAGGGGCGGGTACAACAGAAGCGATTCCATGGAATCAAGAGCGGACAGCGCCGCTTCCGGCGTATTGCCGCGTGGAAGGGGTGATCAATCGCCGGACTGGAGTTGGCGGCGAGGAGTTTGGCATTAAATTCGCGTTGGCGATGCCCGACAAATGGAACGGCGATTTTCTGATGCAAGGAGGAGCAGGCAGCAACGGCGTTGTGATGGCGCCGCTGGGCCTGAACGCTGTGGGAGACACGCCCGCACTGATCCGTGGTTTCGCCGTGGTTAGTACGGACACCGGTCACACCAGCCATCATCCGGGATTTGATTTTGCATTTAGACGTGACCAGCAGGCGTACCTGGATTTCGCCTACCTCGCCAATGCAATAGTGGCTGAATTGGCCAAACAGATCATTGCTCAGCACTACGGGAAAGCGCCGTCGTATTCCTATTTTTCCGGATGCTCGACCGGCGGGCGCGAAGGGATGATCCTGTCGCAGCGTTATCCGACGGTTTTTGACGGCATCATTTCAGGCGATCCCGCAATGCGCACCGGTCTTTCGAACCTAGCGATCGGACAATGGATTCCAGTTGCGTTCAATCAGATTGCGCCTAAAGATGCGGGTGGCAAGCCGATCATCACGCAAGCGATCACCGACAGCGATCGCAAGCTCATCGCCGAAGCTCTATTGAAGAAATGTGATGCCAAGGATGGAGTCGCGGACGAAATGATTTCCGATCCTCTGGGATGTGATTTCGATCCCGCCGTTTTGAGGTGCACGGGAGGAAAGACGGAGTCCTGCCTGAGTGCGGAAAAACTTGCGGCGATCAAGAAAGTGATGGGAGGGCCGAAGACATCGGAGGGCTTGCAAGTCTATCCAGGATTTTTGTACGACACAGGCATTACCGCGGGCGCCCCGTTTCGTGGAATTTTGTCGCCAGGTCCCGGAGTATTTGGGCCGGCAACAACGGCGATGGAAGTTGACGTTGAAAAAGAAGCGATGGCTAATGTCCAGCCTTTAGTCGATTCAATGTCCACCGATCTAACGACTTTTGCAAACCATGGAGGAAAGCTGATCTTCTATCATGGCGTCAGCGATGCTTGGTTCTCCCCACTCGATACATTTGAATATTTCAAGAAAATGGCGGACGCGAATGGCGGTCTGGACACAGTTTCAAAATGGAGCCAGTTTTACTTCATTCCTGGCATGTTCCACTGCGGCGGAGGGCGCAGTCTGGACAGCTTCGATCTGCTGACTCCAATAGTGAATTGGGTCGAGAAGGGAGCAGTGCCGGATGCGGTGATTGCGACCGGCAAGGCATTCCCCGGCCGCAGCCGCCCCCTATGTGCTTATCCGAAGCACGCGCAATACAAAGGACAGGGAAACACTGAAGATGCTGCAAATTTCGAGTGTCGCTAGTGCATCAAAATCCAGTAAGCAAGCGAGCAGCCCGTTAGCGGGACAGACGGCGCCGATCGGGGACCGCTGAGTGCCTTTCGTGACTGGGTCTACTTCGCTTGCTTAATGATCGCGTCCGCAGCGTTGCCGGCCACGACCCAGCTGGCCGACCCGGCCACGACGGCTTCATCCTCAAACCACAGGAATCCGAAGTCGTCGATGCACTCCGGAAAATCCGGCTTGATGACGATGTATCCCGGAATCACTGCACCCGGAATGTAAGAATTGTCGGCGCGATTGTTACTATACGTCTTCGTTTTCGAGACCGTGCCGACTCCTGCCACATACGAAGTGCTCGAGACCGGGTGGGTGCCGAGAATGTAGTTGACGGCCCGAAGCGTGTATTCGGGGCCGATGAGATCGGGAAACGTCTTGTGCAGAAAATACATCCGGACGGCCATATCCATCACCGCGCCCGATCCGCCCCAGGTGCCGAGACTCGGAGGTACGCCGAACGGAGTCGCGTCCAGCCGTTTGTCCAAATCCGCCTTGTATGTCTTTGCCGCCTCGCGCATTTGCTCTTTCGCGCTAGCGTCCAGATAAGGCAATGCCCGGACTGCTGTCCAGCCATTGCGATCCATTTGTTGCGGGGAGATCATCTGCGGGAACAATTCCTTCAGACGAGATTTGTAAGGCTCGGCGCCATTGGTGGCGATGGTCAATTCCAGAGCCGCCGCCCAGTCCAGTCCGACGCCAAATCCGCCTCGGCCGAGGCTTGGCGGCGGAGCTGTTGGTGTATTTGCAGCGCCAGACGTTGCCGTTGTCGGAGCACCCGTGCTGCTCGCCGGACGAGCCCCTTGTGAGCCAGGTGCGCCGGTGACCACGCCCTGGGACGCAGCCAGCACACCACCTGGGGGCGCTGCCGGAGGGCCGCCTAAGGGGCGATCTGTCGGATACTCGATTGGGTGGGCTTTTGTGTCGTTCCATGCTTTGATCGCGGTCGTGAGGCATTCTTTTGCTAACGCGTCGTCCCAGCCTTTCAGCGTATCGGCCGCTGCCGCCAGCGCGGCGATGGCATTCCACTGGAAAAAGGGGTTGTTCGTCGTGAAGATCCAGCGATCATCCGGCCTCCCGGAGTAGTCGCCCTTCACTTCATTCGGGCCGAGCTTCGGGTCATAAATCCTGCCGTCCGTTTTAGACGCTCCGTCGCCCACTTGCGTGTACTGGCGCAAATCAGGCTCGTGAGTGCCGCGGATCGCGTGGCCAATGTTGTGGAACTGCGCAAGGATGAGCAGTGCGCCGTGCTTGACCTGTTGCACGGTATCCGGCACGCCATCGGGACGGTGCATCTCAACCTCACGGGCAGCTTCATCGACCGTAAGCTCGTCGTACCTGAGATTGAACTCGCGGTACGCCAGGGCGAGGCTCTGAATCACGCTCAGCTGCGCAGGCTCCTCCAGGTCGAAGTCGCCGGCATCGTACCACCCGCCCACGTTCATCCCAGGGATGTGATCGCCACCTTTGTACTTCCCGTCCGTCGCTGTGGCCTGATTCCAACCGTCGAATTGCTCCCCGACTACGGGCGCCATGCGGCCATCATCCAGATGCGAAGCGCCATGCCACATGCGGTAACCTTCGCGAACAGAAACGTGATCCATCTGCGCCGCAAGGTGATGATCCAAGCTGTCCTGCCAGATGTTTGCGTAAGCGTCCTTTGAGATGGGAAAGGACGCGGTACGCTGGCCGCCATACTCGATCACATAGAGGCCGGGGTCGTTCACCGAGCTGAAATCGAATTTCGAATAGACGTAGCGCAGCCAGGGTGTTCCATGCGTGATCGGGCCCTCAAACACCTGCTTGTACGATCCGTCTTCCATCAGGCGCAGCACTTTGGCCGTCTTCGGGGCGTCGTACTTGGGGTCCAGTTCGAGCACCGCCACTTTTGCAAAGCCCGGCGCATAGCCGACCTGGCTGTGCGCGATCACCGGCGGCCGAATCCAGTTCGGAATCACGTCGGGCCGGATGTGCCACACGATGGCTCCGGTGGTCTTGCCCGAAGGGATCAGCGAACGCAACACGAACCAGCCGTTCGGCGCGCGGTCGCGTCCGTCGAACAGCATGAGGTTGACCGTATCGGAGACTACGTTTACGCGGGCCAGCGCGTCATCGACTCCCAGCGTAATGCTCTTGCCTTCGGCGAACGGCAGCGGCTGCATGTATCCCTTGGCCTTATCCCAGTCCTCGAGGTAGTAAGCCTTTTTCGGTTCATCCGGCAGGGGCAAAACCTTGGTCATCGGATCATTCGGCGTACGAGGAAAAATTCCGGCCTTGCTTCCGTCCACCAAGTACGCCTTGCCCATGTAGGTCGAGGGCAGAAATTCCAGGTTGAAGCCCGCCCTCCCCGCCAGTTTCTGCGGTAGCGGCTTATCGAGATTGATGCTTACTTTCACGCCGCCCGGCTCCGCTGCCACTTCCAGTGTGTAACTGAAGTCGAAAGTCGGGAAAGCGAGCTCGGCCGTTAGCCGGTTGTCTGCCTTGTCCGCATGGCGATCTTTCAAGGTTGCCACCAGGTCCCACTGCTCCGGCGTCGGCACCAGGCGCACGTCACCGTTGGTGGCGATGCGCTGACCGTGGAGAATCATCTCCATGGCTGCATTCTTTTGGTCCACAAAAACGGGATGGTACGTGCTGTTGTAGAGAAAAACGCTGAAGCCTTGCGTATCGAGGTAATTCTTGTCGGTCACCTTCATAACAAAATCCGCGTCGGACCCGCCGCACAAGCCTGCAGCCAAGGTCAGGGACAACATTAGGGCTAAGACGAGACAAACTCTGATTCGCGTGAACATAGATTGGCATGATACTGCTTCTTTACCCGAACATGATGAAACATCGGGATTTATGGAGCGGGCGATGGGAATCGAACCCACGTACTGTTGCGAGCAGTCGGAAAGCTGGGTCCGTGATGGTCCGAAAGCGTCCGAATCCTTCGGATCTTGGGTTCTTTCTCATCGCTTCGAAATCGTTGAATCGGCTCTCAGCAAACATCTCGCTTTCTCTTGCTTGCCACTTATAATTACATTCACTTTAACAATAGCTTACAATATCACCCGTTAGACATATAGCAGTCGGAAATTCGTTTTCCCAAATAACTGAATGAAGAGAGTCGCTGTACCATACGTAACGATTGCACACCCGGTTTCACTCACTGGGATTGCAGGCTTCGCCCCGTCTAGCGCGCGAGTCACTATTCGGCCCGGTGGTTTGGGTCTTGGGATCATCTTTCGCCGTCGAGATGTGCCTGTGCGCCTTCGACCGGGCATCCTGGCGCGCAATTCAATTCAGCATACGACTTCCATATCAACACCCGCAGGACACATCCACACTGTGGAGCACCTGTTGGCGGTGGTTCAGGGTCTGGGGATTACAGATCTGATCATCGATGTCGAAGAACCGGGGCACGTGCCATTTCTGGACGGTTCGAGCGAGCCGTTCTTGCGGGCCATCACTGATGTGGGCGTCGTTGTCAGCGAATCCAGTCCGTCGATTGGTCTCGCTGTAAATGATCAAGTTGTTTTGACGAGCCAGGGAGGCAGAGCGAGAGCCAAAGAGGGACACACCCTTGAAATCGAGAATCGGATTTCTTTTCCCGAGCCGATCGGGGAACAGAGGATCAGCTATAAACATTCTGCTGACACATTTAAGGAGATTGTCGCTGCTCGCAGCTTCGTCGGCCGATCTTGGAATAGGCACCCCTTTGCGCACTTCCACGCTTTTGACAGACGCGGCAAGGGCCCAAACGACACCAATCTGATAACACATGATTGCCGAACATATGACGTGGACCTGCGAATGCACGATGAGTGCGCACGTCACAAAACGCTCGATGTGCTGGGGGACCTCATGATTTTGGGGGCTCCGATTGTCGGACAGTTTGCCTTCGATCGCCCCGGCCACGCACTTCTGCATGAACTCGTTCGTGCACTCGCTGGGCTTTCTACGCCATCACCTGCTGAAGAAGTTCCCATTGAAGGTGGGATCGAGGAGCTCGCCCGTTTCCCGAACGTACCGTGGATGCCAACCTGTCCAGTCATCAAGGGTTCTTTGTCTGCTAGACGCCCTGAAGACTATCTTGCAATCATCGATCAATTCGCAGTACACACCCGCGAGCGCTATCGCCCACGAGAAGGCAAAACGTACTGCAATATCTTTGTGTGGGATGTCTGCTCGGCTTTAGGCTCAGAGATACCACACTGGCTGAGCGCATCCGGCGCCCCGGCGGGACCAGACACGCCTCTCGCTCGCAGATTAACGATTAACCAAGTATGCAACTGGATCATCGAGTATGGCGCGGATTACGGATGGAAAAAACTCTCATACGATGAAGCATTCGTACGGGCCGGTAGAGGATTTCCTACGATCGCAACTTGGAAGAGCGCAGAAGGTAGCGGACATGCAGCTATTGTGTTGCCACTACGCTCAGACGGTGAACCTCTCGTCGCACACGCTGGAGATCAATGCTTTTCCCGAGGCCGATTATCGGATGCGTTTCGCGACAGGTTACCGGAATTTTGGAGTCACGATTGAACTGTATAGTCTGTCGGCATACATCCTCAAGGTATGTTAACCATCAATGGCGCTGACTTTCCGACACGTCCGGCACGCACGCTGCTTATTAGCGAATTTCCAAGCGGTCCGTCCCCTTTTTTCGGCAACGACTCGTTCGCTCCACTGAGGACGAGCCCTATTCGTGCACGGACTTGCCCCCACAGAATTCCGCTCAGCTGGTAGCGGTCAAGAGCAACTCTGTACGCTTCACATGCCTCGGTGGTATCACCAAGCATTCGAGCGACCTCAGCAAATCCGAACATCGCATGCGTGGCTTCTAGTTCCAACCGCCGATCCCCAATGACGGCAAGTTGAACTGCACGCTGAAAGTGTTTACGTGCTGTACTTGGATCAGTTTTGAGGTTGAATGCTCCTCGACTCAAAGCGCCATAAAGTCGTCCGAATCCATAGTCCGCAGTCTCGGAAACCAAGTCTAGTTCGTCGAGGACTGAGTTCGGATCATCGCCATTGACCCTCATCATCTCGGCTTTGTTTCGAAGTACTCGACCGACGAGTCGGATATTGCTAGTGTCGCGAGCATAATTCTCCACCTCGGTGTAAATGCTCGAAGCGGAAGGTGTGTCACCAAGCATCCTGCAAGCGTCAGCACGAATAAGGGCTGCATATGCTTTAGCTTCGGCTTCGCTGTAGGCATATGACTTATAGATTGTCGACGATATCCGTGCAGAGGCTGCATAGCGACCGAGCAGTAGGAGGAGCTCAGCCTCTTTGCGCCTATCATGCAAAATACTAACTGAAGCCTTTCGGTGAAGAACGGCGGACAATGTAGCGCGATTCGCGGAAATCCAGTCGCCTTGAGATCGAATAAGCGTCCTGACCTCATTAAGCGCACTTTTCACGTCTGCTCTAAGGATGTACTTTTCCAACCATGCTCTTGCTGAAAGCAGGCGCCACAACAACAAGTTGTCGTTCGAACTCAGCCGACGTACCTGACGAAGCAGGTGTTCCGCGTCAGCAAAAAAACGCAATGCGTCCGATGGCCGAAGTGCGTTACGCGCGATTCTCCCTCCAATGTACGCCGCGTGCGCAGCCTTTGCAGAAGCGCCATTTTGCACGTGTTGACTACGGAGTTGTTCTGCGAGTGTGAGCGCCCTTTCAACTTGCCCTTCGCTGGCAATGTGATTGATAAAGTCTTCCATGGCCAGCGGGCTCTGATTCGTCAGGTCCTGGCCGGGGCCGACAACGGAAGACAGAGCATCTGGCACTTCATTTCCGTCTCCATCGAAGAACCTTGTGTGTATGGCACAATGGTCACGCCGTTCATCCCACAGTCTTGGAAGTCGATCAAACTTAACAACAGCGATTCCAGCTTTAGAACCAAAATCAACTCCACGTACAGGTGCACCGAACGGAACAACTCGATCGAGAAGGGGGCTTAACCGATGTATCCCGTGAACTAGGATCTTGCTGCGCCCGCTCGCGGCATGGCCGGGAATACAAGCGTTTAGTAGTACCGCAGATAGGCCACCATGCGCTTGGTACCCGTCATCATAGAGACGCGCTAGGCTCTCTTGAAAGAGTGGATGCTCGGGTGAAGGATTGAACTGAATGTTGAAGAGAAAATCCACAGGACAGTTTTTCTTGAGAAGCTCATAGTCGACATAATCTACTAGCCGCAACGTTGTTCCCTGCGGGCGAGTGAAGAGATCACTGCAGATCAATACAACAAACCTGTAGTGTGGCGCTTGAAAGTACCAAAGCGTAGAGGCTTCAAAAAGAGATTCACCTTCGTATGGCGATCCTTCAAATTTGGAATGAGTCAGCTTCGGCTGCACGAAGCAGGATCACCGGCACTCCTGGCGCAAACCAAGGCAACGTTAGCCGGGATGTTGGCGTCCTTTTGTGCGTTCATTTCAGACGGTAATACCCACTTCAATCGAGATGCGAGCGCCACTAAGCTCGATAGGGAGAGTGTTTCCAAGCCGGCAATCACTAATGTACCAGGCGGAGCACTATCAAGGACGAGATCGCAGAACTCCGAGACATGCTCGCTCGGGAGTGAACATTCGGGAAGCACCAGAATTGACGAACTGTCGCTAGACCATGCAGTACCTTTCACGATCTCAGCGATTCTCCGCCATTGGGATTCTTGATCCTTCAGGCGACGCGTAGCGGGATTGAGTTCGTATTCGATCTGGCAGAGATGCAGCCCGAACGAAGCGCTGTCAGGAGCGTCAATCGGCAACACTAATGGTACGATGCGAATTTGTGTCGACATAATTGATACGTTTCGCCGTGAATCTTACCATTCGCTTGGTCGTGAACAGTATGCTGGTTCGTCCATGAGGTCGGAGAACCCGACAATCATAGCTCACAAACTGTTGGGAACTGTAACCCAGCGGTGCCAGCGACTACACGGGGAAAACAACGGGCTCAGGGTCACTGGATCGCGATTCGAGGGCCAACGGACCGGCCTGCTGGTCCGCGACGCACGGAGGACCATTACCGCAGGTCCGCTTCAGGCCGTCACAGATCAAAGCTCATGTGCTACTTCTAAAGCCTTCAGCATCTGTGGGCCTTGGCACACCAAAAGGCGCTGGGGTGTAATCTCGACGGTAGAGCTTTGAGTGACTCCTTCACCTTCGGTCAACCTGCCTTCTCACATCAGGTAAGCAGCCGCAGGCAGACCAACCATATAGCCAAACCCCGCTTTGAACCCGCTGCCTCTCCCCCTTTGGCCCTGATTGTCGGCTCCTTCATTGGAGTTCAAAAGTAGGCAGAAGAGGAACACTCGGAACGATGCGATCAGTTGTCACTCGTGCCGCTGAAAGAAACACAGAACCGGATCATTGACCTAATCTGCCCCTTTTTGCCCCCGCGTGTTTTTGTTAAGTGTCCATCCATCAGGAAGATGGATGGTAGGGGCGGTGGGGATCGGACTAAAAGCGACGTTGAGGCTGCGTAAGTTATTGATTCTGTGAACCGGCCAAACAGCGAAAACGCATGAATTCGCTTAACCGAGGTACACGCCGGGTACACCGACCTGCGGCGAACTCCTCTCCAGAACACAGAAATAAGTCCTCTAGTTCCGCGCACAAATTTGGTCGAACCTCCTGGCCCCGAACGGAAGACCGACGTTCCTGATGGATCCTTCGGCTCATACCCTGCTGAAACTTTTCCGAAGCCGCAATGTCCAAGTAGGTGCCCAGTTCTTCATTCAACTCGCGGTCCACCTGCTTGCTTCGGAAAAGGGACCGAAGACCGAATGCAATATTTCTGAGCAAGACATAGCTCACCTCTTACGATGCCTCCAAGACTCGGGCGATCGCCGCCGCTTGCCTTCCCCAACGATCCGCTCAACACCGGCATCTTAGAGCCAGCTTCCTTTCAACAAGGCTGTTTAGCGACGCTGCTGTGTGCTCTTCTTCGCGTCGTCCAGCGAGAGGAACGTTGGAACCTCGAAAGTTATATGGCGGTCTTTCACGTCGGTCCCGCGGAGGAAATCTGCTACAAGGGACTGGACCTCGGGAGCCGGCAGGGTTTCGTGAAATCCGTTTTCGACGACGATCATCGTGGACTGGGAGAAACCCCAGCGCATGCGCTCGGCCTTCATGGGAGGTGTGTCTGGGTCGAGAGTGCCGCTCAGAAATAGAGTTGGCACGTCGCTCGAGAGTGGTGCGAAGTACTCCGGGCCGAGTGCAGACCTGCCCAGAGCCTCATTGCAAATTTCCGGCTGCATATCAATTCGACTGACGTCGGCAAAAAGCGAACCGCGGGCCTCGCTCTGGGCTTGTGCCACACGCGCAGGCGGAGTTGGGGCAGCGCAATCCGTGGTTAGACCCATGAGCGTGATGCCCGAATCGAAGTCGTTGTACATGCTTTCGATTCGGCGCTGAAGCAGTGAGTCATCGCCGACGCTGATGGACTTGAGCAGGGCGGGCAGCGTCGAGATTGCGCGGCCGTTGGCGAGCATCTGCTCGACCGTGAATTCCAGCGCGACGGCACCGACCCGCACCTGGATCGGCTTCTTGGTTGCATGCTTGGTGATGGTGAGGGTTGCGTGGTGAGTCTGAAGTCTCTCGATGTCGGCTTGGAAGAATGAGACGAGGTCCGCGAAGTCTTTGCCGACGGTGGGATCGGCGGCGGCGAGCCGAGCGATCTTCTTCAGTTGGAGGTCGAGGATCCACGGCATCGTGTCGTGGTCGCCGGGACCCTCGACACTGGCGAGCACCGCGCGGTCAACTCTATCGCCGTGGCGCCGGATGACACTGAGCCCCAACTCGGTGCCATAGCTGTGACCGAGCAGACTGATCTTGGCAGCGCCGAGGGCGCGCCGGAGGTCGTCAATGTCGTTGGCGTTTTCCTCGGTATTGTAGGCGGTGAGGTCGACGCCTTTGGAGCGCCAAAACGAGGCGCAATCACCGGCGGTCTGGGCGAGAGCGTGGATGAATTTTTCGCGAGTGGCGAAAGCATCGGCGGGGAGCTTGCCGCCGGCGGGGCAGTCATTGAGATTGGGGGACGACATGCCTGAGCCGCGTTGGTCGAGGAGGATTACGTCTCCGACCTGGCGGAGTGTTTCGAACAGGTTGTAGTAGACCGGGACGCGGGCCATGACGATGGCCGGGATGCCCGGACCTCCCGCGAGATAAACGATGGGGCTGCCGGGATTGACGGCGGATGACTTCAAGCGAACGAACGCGACTCGGATGAGGCGACTGGAATTCTTCTGGCGATTTTCCCGGACCCAGAGGTGTCCGAGTTCAGCGGAGTGCGTTTGGCCGTCGTAAGTGGCGAGCGTGTATGGCTCAAGGGAGACTTGGTCCGGTTGGGGCTGCTGGGCGAACGCGGGAATTGACAGAATGGCACACATGCTGAGCACCACGACTAATCGTGAAGACATGCCGGCTCCCTGCTTGAAACTGCGTGGGAGAATAGACGGATAAATATACGGAAAAGTAGGGGCCGGAGTTCCGTTGGCTCGAGCAGAGGCCAGGGTCATCCCCATGAACACCCACTCAAGATCGGCTTGCTCCTCGGACAAAACAAAGCTACGGCAGTTGCTCATAGTCTCGTACTACCTTCCGATTATACTGACGGCGTTGTCAACGAGACCGAGTCTCGCTGCGATATTGGTTGGGCGTCACTCCAACCAAGCGTGCGAAGGAGCGCCGCATCACGTCTGCGCTCCCAAACCCGCACGCCAGAGCGATCTGTTTGAGACCTCGACCCGTTCGCTCAAGCTGATGACGAACGGCCTCTACGCGGGCTTGCAAGACGTATTGGGAAGGTGTCCTTCCTACCTCTCGCGTGAATACGCGTTCAAAATTCCGCAGGCTCATTGCGGCACGGTCTGCAAGAGCCTGAACGGACAACTTCTTTCGCAGGTTTTCAGCGATCCAAACCTGAAGCTCCTGAATTGCCTTCATTTCTGAAGCTTGCGCCGAAAGAGAAACACTCAATTGTTTCTGTCCGCCCGGTCTGCGAAGGAAAAGAACGAGTTCGCGCGCTACTTCCTGGGCAACCGCCGCACCGCAATCCTCTTCAACCCACGCCAGAGCCAAATCGATACCCGCCGAGATGCCCGCAGAAGTGTAAACGTTCCCGTCTTTAACCCACACAAGTTCGGATTCAACCTTCACCCCGGGGTATCGCCGGGCCAGTTCTTTGGTAAATCTCCAATGCGAGGTTGCTCGCTTGCCATTGAGCAAGCCGGCTTCTGCAAGCAAAAACGAGCCGACACAAACTGATCCCAATCGGCGTACGGTGCGAGCGATGCGCCTTAACCAGGCGAACAGTGCCGGGTCACGGGCGTTACGCGTTCCAAGGCCGCAAACGAGCAGCAACGAATCGAAGCCCTGTTTCACAGCCTCGTAGCTGGTACCTGCAAGAAATGACAGCACGCCTCCTTCGCCTTGCACCGTTAGGTCCTTGCCGTTCGTTATGACTTCAACGCTGTAGACGGGTCTGCGTGCCAGTCGGTTCGCGGCGCCAAAAACCTGAATTGGACATACCAGATCAAATTCATCGACCGGAGCCACCGCTAGGACAACGACGCGCCGGCTCGATGCGGCACGCTCCCGGCGCGAATTGCCGTTTTGACTGGCCATAGTTGCAGGGTAACTATGCCTCCCTCAAGGGACTTTTCCAAGTGCAACATGGACATTTGGCTGGAATCGTCTGAACTTTGGCGGAAAACGTAACTGCGTCACGTCTACTATCTCTTACGAAATCACGGCTCTAATTGATAGAAGGTCATGAAGCATCCTTGGCTTGTCATCGTTAGTACCGCACTTCCAGCACTGCTTGTCGCGCAAACAGCGCGGAGTCCGGAGACACAAAGCGAACGCGGTCCCTACACACGCATCGCGATCATGCGTGCGCTCGACGGACATTCGGTTGAGTGGGAAGCGGGGTACGTCCGCCACCTCGAGTGGCACCGGCAGGCCAACGATCCGTTTGCCTGGTACAGCTATTCGGTCTGGGCATTAACCGAGCGGCAGCGGTGGATCATCCACGCGACGTTCGGACACACGGCCGCCGAACTGAGCGACCCGGTGTCGCCAGCTGAGGACGAGCGGAACAACCTGATCAACGTCCTGCCACATGCCCAATTCCTAGGGAACGGGATTTACGAGTTCCTGCCAAACCTTTCGCGCGGGAATGGTGTGCCGACGCCGACCCTTCGGGCCGAATACACAACGGTCGAGCTCAACTACGGTGCGGGCAAGGCGTTCGAGGCGGCGCTTAGCGCCGAGCAATCAAAACTACAAGGAGAGACGCTGTCGTACCGCCTGGTCGTCGGCGGAAATGTGCCTCGCTATGTCCGCCTAGGTCCGCGCGCAAGCCTGTCGACTATTCTAGATGAGCGTGCTGACCAAGCGCTCCCCGACAAAGTGAATAGCTTGGTGTTGAAGATGACGGTCGAGACCCTGAATCTGCGGCCGAACATGTTGGTCAACGTCACGCCTAAGCCCGCGCCCTAAGCAAAAGACTTCAACCTCCATGGTCTGCGTGCAGAGGACGAAATGAACGAATCGCCGAAGCAGTACACCGATCGCATTCTCAGCTACATAGAGGGCAAAGAGCCGCTCGCCCTACAGGCGGCGACAGCCGAGAAGCTCGATCAGCTAATAAAGGGTGTTGCCACGCCTGAATTGCGAAGGCGCCCCGCACCGGAGAAATGGTCGGCGAGTGAGATCGTGGCCCATCTTGACGATGCGGAAATCGTGACGGGGTTCCGTATAAGGATAATTCTCGGCGCCCCAGGGGCTTCTATCTCGGCCTACGATGCGGATTCATGGGTGACCAGCGGACACTATGAGAAGCGCGACCCGTATAAGTCGGTCGAGCAATTTCGCGTGCTCCGCGAAGCCAATCTTGCCTTGCTTGAGTCGCTGACACCCGAGCAGTGGAAACACTACGGGATACATTCCGAGCGCGGATACGAAACGATTGAGCATATTGTCCGCATGGCTGCGGGGCACGATATTAACCATCTCCAGCAAATAGAAAAGGTACTCTCGATTAAGTGACCCAAAGCACGTGCCGTTCGCGTTGCGATAAGACATCGGAGTAGTGAGGGTAATGACACAATTGTGGAGAGACGTTCGCAGGAGCCTGCGCACCTTAACGAAACGGCCGGCGTTTCTAGTCGTGGCGTTGCTTACGCTGGCGTTGGGAATTGGCGCAAACACGGCATTATTCAGCGTAGTCAACGCGGTCCTCTTGCGACAGCTTCCCTTCGCGAATGCGAACCGTACGGTCTGGATCACGGGGA
>Ga0335081_10009732_pt1 | contig 15492 bp, 14 predicted proteins | sample Lox_Sample_35_FD_206713 | JGI IMG/M metagenome (GOLD analysis project Ga0335081, IMG submission 206713) | Soil microbial communities from Loxahatchee National Wildlife Refuge, Florida, United States - Lox_Sample_3.5 | ecosystem: Environmental > Terrestrial > Soil > Wetlands | place: USA... | reverse complement strand
TCCGCATATGCTTTCGCGGGGACAGAAATTCATAAGCGTTCCTATCCCAATTCCTTCGGCGGACAGTACCAGAACAAGGGATACGAACTGATAGACGAGCTGAAACTGGTAGAGAATGCGCGCCGCATTGCCGAGGAGACGGTAGCGCTTCACAAAGCGGACCAGTGCCCCGAGGGCACCTTCGACATTGTCCTCGATTCCTCGCAGCTCGGCTTGCAGATCCACGAGTCGGTGGGCCATCCCATTGAACTGGATCGGGTGCTGGGCATGGAAGCCAACTTCGCCGGGACGTCGTTCCTTAGCACCGACAAGCTGCGCCATCTGCGCTACGGCAGCGACCTGGTGAATGTGGTCGCCGACGCTACGCCGGACCACGGTCCCGGCCTGGGCACATTCAAGTACGACGACGAAGGCGTGCCTGGACAGTGCACACCCATCATCACCCAGGGTCTGTTCACCGGCTATCTGTCGTCGCGCGATACCGCTCCTGCGATCGGTGAAACTCACTCCAGCGGCACCATGCGCGCCGAGGGCTGGAACCGGATTCCGATCATTCGTATGACTAATATCAGCATCCTGCCCGGCGCCAAGCCGATGACACTTGACCAGTTGATCGCCTCCACCGATCACGGCATTTTCTTTCAAACTAATCGCTCCTGGTCGATCGATGACAAGCGCTACAACTTCCAGTTCGGTACCGAAATCGGATGGGAGATCCGGGGAGGCAAGCTGGGACGCATGCTGAAGAATCCTTCGTACTCGGGCATCACCACTGAGTTCTGGAACTCCATGGACGCCATCTGCTCGCGCGACCAGTGGACCCTGTGGGGGACCCCCAATTGCGGCAAGGGTCAGCCCATGCAGACCATGGGCACCGGGCATGGCGCCTCGCCGGCGCGCTTCCGAAGGGTAAAGGTGGGTAGCGCGTATAAGGGAACGTAACGCTGCCAGCCACTGGCTCGGCTAAAAGCTAGTCGCTAGGGGCTCGAAGCTCATGCCAATTCGCGAAGCTCAAAGCCAAATGCTCACTCACGCTGAAGCCGAAGAAATCTTTCTGCGTCTGAGCCGCTATTCCAATGCGGACGGGCTGGAGATGCTGATCGCGGGCGGCCACTCCGCTCTGACGCGGTTCGCCAATAACACCATCCATCAGAACATCGAAGAAGAGAACTACATAGTTTCAATTCGCACCGTCATTGGCCGCAAAACCGCCCGGGCCACCACAAACAGGCTGGATGACGACAGCCTGCGGCGGGCCATGGAGTCGGCGGAGGCCATGACTGAAGTGCAGGTTGAGGATCCCGAGCTGCTTCCCTTGGCGCCGGCTTCGATGAGCGATGGCCCTCCCACCGAACGCTATTTTGAGAATACGGCAGCGCTCACTCCACAGGACCGCGCCGCTGCGGTGGAGAAGATTGTGGGTGTGGCGAAAAAGAACAGCCTCACCACAGCCGGCATATTTTCCAGTTCGCGATCGGCGGACGCAATCCTGAATTCGCGCGGCCTCTCCACCTTTCATGCTCAAACCTCGTCGGAGATCTCGATCACCATGCTGGCGGGCGACTCCTCCGGCTGGCAGAAGGCAAACTCACCCGATGCCCGTAATCTGGACCCGGTAGCGCTGGCTGAAATCGCTGCCCGCAAGGCGCGCGATTCCGCCTCGCCGCGCGAAGTTCCGCCCGGCAAGTACACAGTGATTCTCGAGCCCGCCGCCGTGCTCGATCTGGTGGGCTACATGTTCTTCGATTTTGGCGGATTAGCCGTGCTGGATCAGCGGTCGTTCCTGACCAACCGTGTGGGCACGAAGCTGTTTGGCGAGAACATCACTGTGGATGATGACGTTTACCACCTGCTGCAGTCGGGCGCGCCTTACGACGGCGAAGGAGTGCATCGCCAGCCCATCCGCCTGGTCGAAAACGGCGTGGTCAGGAACCTTGTATATGCGCGCTCCACCGCAGAGAAGATGAAGAAGTCGGAGCACGCCTCCAAGGTTGGCCGTGTCGCTCCCACCGGACACGGGTTCCCCCTTCCGAACGAGATTGGCGAGGCGCCGATGAACATCGTGTTCGAGACCGGTCCCGAAGCTTCCCGACATACGGTCGAGCAGATGATCGCCTCAACCGACCGCGGCATCCTGGTAACCCGGTGCTGGTACATCCGCGAAGTGGACCCGTACGAGAAGATCCTCACGGGCATGACTCGCGATGGCACCTTCTGGATCGAAGGCGGAAAACTGCAACACGGCTTGCGCAACTTCCGCTTCAACCAGAGTCTTATCCAGATGCTGAACAATGTCACTGCGATGGGAACCCCGGTGCGGGCGAGCGGTGAGGAGTCGTTCGACATGGTAGTGCCGCCCATGAAAGTAGAAGGGTTTAACTTTACCGAGGTAACCAAATTCTAAGTTGCGTTACCCTTAAGTAACTTCTCGGAAAGCGCTGTGCGGGTGTACAAAAGATGCAATAAGTCATTATCTTTTAAAGGCAATCCATGACTAGAGTTCGTGAATCCGAAGAACTGCGGAGTTCGACCCGCTTCCCGATCAAGTTACCGGTAGAGGTGCGGGCGGACGAAGCGGCCCAGTTACCCGCGGAAACCAAGGATATATCCGCTGGTGGGGTAATGTTTTACGTTGATACGGCTATGGAGGTTGGGTCGCGCATCGAGTTCAATATTTCCTTGCCGGCGGCAGTCCTAGGCACTCCTAACGACGTAAACGTTCAATGTGTGGGGCGCGTAGTTCGCTGCTCCGATGAAGGTTCGCGGCGCGCCGTGGCGGCCGTGATTGATGAGTACCGCTTCGAGCGTAGCTGAAGGGGATTGAGCCGATCGTAAGGCGGGTATCAGGCACAAATGGGAAACGAACCAGTCAAGCCAAGTACCAATCAGCAGCCGGAAAAATCCGGCGTGCCAGCGGCGCAGACGCAGGCCGGAGTACCCAATCCCATCAAGATCCTGATTGCCGACAGCCAGGCTATTTACCGCGTCGGTATTCGCAAGATCTTCGCACTCGAGGATGACCTGAGGGTGGTCGCGCAGGCGGAGAGTCTGGGGCAGACGCTCGCGGCGGCCAGCAGGTTTGAGCCGGATGTGGTGCTCATGGAAACCGCCATCTCACCCAATCCCGCGGGCGCGGTGGCCGAGGTCCAGAAGCGTGTCCCCAATGCCAAGCTGATTATCATCGCCGGCGAATCGGACGAGGACGACACGGTGGAGTATCTGCGGCGCGGCGTGCGCGGCATCATCAAGCGGTCGGTGGCCCCGGAACTTCTCATCAAATGCGTGCGCAAAGTGGCAGAAGGCGAGACCTGGCTGGATAACCAGGGAGTTAACTGGGTAATCGAGGCCTATCGCACCCAGACTGCACATCCCAGTGCGGCCAAGCCCAAGGGACGTCTTACCGATAAAGAACTCCTCATCGTGGCTTGCGTCACTCAGGGCATGAAGAATAAGGAAATCGCCACCGAGGTCGGCACCACGGAGCAGGTAGTCAAGAACTATCTGCGCAAGGTATACGACAAGCTGGGCGTCTCCGACCGCCTCGAACTGGCGCTGTACTGCATCCACCACCGTCTGCTACAGGGTGTGAAGGTTCCACGTCAGGGCGAGCCCTCACCAGCCAAGCCCGTCGCCGGGGTTGGTTTTGACGCTGCTTCCGCTTCCAGCCACAAGGCGTAAACGCCTCGCACAACCTCACTGTTCGGGAAAAATCCTGATTTTTGCTGAAACCTGAGTTCCCGTAGCTGCGTATCCCTACACATGCGGATGCTGCTGGACATCTTCGCGCAGATCTTCCGGACACTATGGGCGCATAAACTGCGTTCGTTCTTGACCATGTTCGGCATCGCCTGGGGTGTGGGGTCTCTGCTGCTGCTGGTGGGATTGGGGGAGGGGTTTCGTTCGGGAAACAAGCGCGAACTATCGCAGTTCGGAAAAGACATCATGTTTGTTTTTCCGGGACGCGCGCCGGCTGTGGCCGGCAACATGAGTTCAGCGAGAACTTACTTGCTTACTTATCAGGATTACCTTGGCATCCGCGCGGCTCCCCATGTGCGCAATGCGTCACCAGTTTTGTCCCGGCCGGACATCCGTGCTGTCAGCGAGTTCGCCACGGCGAATGGCCAGATCACCGGCGTCGAGCCACAGTTCAACGAGATGCGCTATCTGCCGATGAAGCAGGGACGATGGCTCAACGCGCTGGACGAGGCCCAGCGGCGCAACGTGATTGTTCTGGGCGACGAGATGACCCGCCACCTGTTTCCCGGGAGGCCGGCCGTGGGCGCGGCGGTGCTGCTCAATGGTCTGCGCTTTGAGGTCGTGGGAACCGTGGAGCGGGTTGGGCGCGGCGACAACAACTCCACGAATATGCGCGCCTACATCCCATTCCAGGTTATGGCGGCCAATTTCCCGCTCAAGGACGAAAACCACCAGAACGCGATCTCATTCGTCAACTATCAGCCGCGCATAGCCGCGGAACACCTGATCGCGCAGGATGAGGTACGCCGAATCGTCGCCCGCAACCACGATTTTGATTACCACGATGACAACTCGTTTGAAATGTGGGACACCATCCAGGAATCGAAGATGATCGGCGCCATCTTCGATGCCATGGATTTTTTTCTGGGCGGCGTCGGGATGGTCACGCTGGTTCTCGGCGCCATTGGAGTAATCAACATCATGCTAGTGGCGGTCAGCGAGCGCACGCGCGAGATCGGCCTGCGCAAGGCATTGGGCGCCACCAATCACAGCATTCTGTTTCAGTTCGCACTCGAGGGGACACTGCTTACGCTCGTGAGCGGTTTGATCGGCATGGCTTTTTCCGGCGGGCTGATGGCTCTGCTGGGCACACAGCAGGGCCCACAGGGATTCGATCCGCCCAAGCTGGTCCCGATGTCTGCGCTGATCGCCATCGGCAGCCTGACCCTGGCCGGCGTGGTGGCGGGACTCTATCCCGCGCGCAAGGCGGCAATGCTGCAGCCGGTGGAAGCGCTGCGCCAGGAGTAACGTGATGCTTCGTGATCTGCTTCAGGAAGCCTATGCGGCGATGCGGCACAACCGCCGCCGGACCACGCTCACCATGCTGGGCATGGCGTGGGGGATCGCGACCGTCGTCATGCTGCTGGCCTACGGCGACGGTTTCGCGCAGGCGATCAGCAACATCTTCGCCAATTTCGGCACCAAGCTGATGGTTCTCGTCCCGGATCGCACGTCCATGCAGGCCGGCGGGCAGAAGGCAGGCGCGCCCGTCCGCTTTACGCTGGAAGATATCGATCTGCTCACCACCAACATCGCCGAGATCACCAACATCACTCCGGAAGTGAGTAAGCAGGCCAGTGTCCAGTTCGAATCCCGCACTTTCAATCTCAACGTAACCGGCAACTATGCCAATGTTGTTCCTATCCGCGCCCTGAAAGTATCCAATGGCCGCTTTTACGGGCCCGAGGAAGAGTTGACCCGCGCCCGAGTGGCGGTACTGGGCTCCGAGGCAAAGGAGAAACTGTTTTCCGGGCGTAACGCATTGGGCGAGCACATCCGCATCAACGGCATGACCTTTGAGGTAACTGGCGTGCTGAGCGCGAAGATGCAGGAAAACGACGACAATCTCAATCGTGTCGTCTACATTCCCTTCAGTACCATGAGTGAGTTGACGGACACCCACTATCTAAATTCCATCTGGTACAACTACGAGGTCAACGATTTCGAACGACTGGAGCAGTCCACCCGCGCAGTTCTGGCCACACAGCACCGGTTCGACAAGACGGATCGCCGCGCGGTGCGTGTATTTAACCTGATGAGCCAGGTCTATCAGTTTCAGATCATCTCGCTGGGCCTGAAGATCCTGCTCGGCTTCATCGGAACCCTCACCCTGGGAATCGGCGGAGTCGGACTGATGAACATAATGCTGGTCTCGGTGACGCAGCGGACACGCGAGATCGGAGTGGAGAAAGCATTAGGCGCCGGCCGGCGCCACATCCTGCTGCAGTTCCTGGCCGAGGCCTTGACCATTACTTTCATGGGCGGAGTGTTGGGAGTGATCCTTGCTTATGCCGTGTCGCTTTCCGTCGGAAGGCTTACCCTCTACAGCGCTTTTGCGAAGCATGCCGAGGCCGGTGACATCCGGCTGATCATTCATCCCGGCACGCTGATAGCGGCGACGCTCATCCTCGCCGCGGTAGGCCTGGTCAGTGGGATGGTGCCCGCGATTCGCGCCGCCCGTCTGGAACCGATTGAGGCACTGCGCCACGAGTAGGGAACTGGCGTTTGCCGGCGGTTTACTCCAGCCCGCTCACGGCAGCTGAGGCCGCAGGCTTTTGTGCGGTGAGCGGGCCGCGAATCGCGGCGCCGGAATCTCTCTCGCGAGCCGTCTGCAGCAGAGTCCAGTCCTGCCGGAGTTCCACCATCGTCTCGCGGCCGTGCTTGGGACTCTTCAGCACCCGGCCCATACGCGCCATAAGGACCATATCAGCGAGCCTGGAATTGGAGTCCGAAGCCAGTACGTTACTGGCACTCAGGCCGATACGGTAAGATCCGGTTGAGTCCGCAACCTCCGCCCACACAGCGCCACTGTCGTCGGCAATTAAGGTGGCGGTTTCCTCCAGGTACTTCAGGACGAAGTTCAGGTATTCGCGGTCGGGAATGATCTGGCGCCGCACGGCGTCGTCAACGCTCTCCTCGTAGTCCTGGCGATAGAGCCTCCACTCCTCGGGGGTCCCGCCTACTTCCGCCCGCTGCTCGCGCTCAAGTGCCGTTAGCTGGGTGGCGCGCGCATGGTGCTTTTCCGCTTTGGCGATTCTTATCTGGTTGTTGGTTTCAGTGATCTCGGCGGTCGGGTAGTTCTCCGATTCGCGTTCGGGGTTGAAGCGCCCCGTTACCAGGTAAGACGCGGCGACAACCGGCAACGCATGCTCGGCAAACAGGAGCATGGGGACCAGAAGTTTCTTGGAGTGGTACAACTGCTCGGTCCCATCACGCACCTCGCTGCTGCGTTTGATGGTTCCGGGGACCTGGGCGAAATGAAGCACACGAAAATGCGTTTCCGGATGCCGCAGGGCGTAGCGGGTGAACGAGCGCGCGATGGCCTTTGGACTGGTCATGCCGAAGTCATTGAGGTAGTCCGGGCTGGTGGCGTGCGGAAAATAGCTGTTGATCACACGGTGGGTGAAATCGGCGCAATTGCGCGTCACACCGTTGAAGTGGTTCACGTTAGGAAGAGAGTTGAACTCCGCTATGAACTTGAGGTCCTGCTCTTCGGTGGTTTCCGCGACAAAGATGTAAATGCCGCGAGAGAGATTAGCCGCCACCATCTGCCGCCATTCCGCGCCGTTGCCGGTCTGGCATGAGCGCGTCGTGCAAAATGACGTCAGGTACTTGTCCCGGTATTTTTCCTCGAAAAGGCGCTTGATTCTGGGCGATCCGAACAGGGGGAGATCCTCAGGGTTGTCGACGCCATAAAGGTAAATGCTCAGCGGTACCGCGTTCCACTCATAGGGCTGATCCTCGCCCAGGGTTGTATAGGTACTCAGAATTGAGCCCAGCTCGCCCGCGCGGCACAGTCGAAGTTTTACCGGAGTTTCGGGGCAAACGTGGGAAAGGTAGACGGCACTGTGCCCGGTGCCGGTAATTCGGTCAACGCTGGTGCTGAGCGACTCGTCCAGCACGACGCCAATATCGCTATACGCTCGCAGGGAAAGCAAACAAACCAAGGCCAACACAACCGCCAGTACCGACCGCGCTGTGCCTAGCGCACGTGGTAAGCGAACTATCGACCGCAAAAATGACCACAAAAAGGCACCACGGCTCGGCAAGAATGCTCCGTTTGTTCGAAAATTCTCCCTCTGCGTTAGATGTTGCACTAACCTGCGCCAGTTGTACATCATCGGCTGGCCAAAACCGCGCTCCGGCGGTTGTAATCCCTTGGTGCGTGCGACGATCGATGATGCTCGCTGCGAGGTTCGCAAAGAATCAGGAAAGTCCCTACGAGAAAAGGGGAGCGAACGCTCCCCTCGTCACTTCAGTTTCCCGGCCCTACAGCGCTGTGCACACCGCCTTGACCTCGGTGTAGAGCTCCAGCACATCGTGGCCCATCTCGCGGCCCCAGCCTGACTGCTTGTAACCGCCAAAGGGCATGGCCGCGTCGAAGACGTTGTAGCAGTTGACCCACACCGTGCCGGCGCGCAGCTCTGCCGCCAGACGATGGGCCTTAGAGACGTCCCGGGTCCAGATGCCCGCCGCCAGGCCATACACGGTGTCATTGGCCTTGGTGACGACCTCCTCCGGATTGCTGAACGGAATGGCCGCTACCACCGGCCCGAAGATCTCCTCGCGCATGACCTTCATGTCTTCCCGCGTGTTGACGAGTACGGTGGGCTTCACGAAGTAGCCCTGGTCGCCGTGCCGCTCGCCGCCGACGGTCGCCTTGGCGCCCTGCGAGAAACCTGATTCCAGGTATCCGCAGACGCGCTTGAGCTGCTCCTCCGAGACCAGCGGACCCATATCGGTCGTCTTCTCCCATCCGGGACCGACGCGGATTTTCTTGGCCTTCTCGGAGATGCCTTCGACCACCTTGTCGAAGATCGGCTTTTCGACGTACAAGCGCGAGCCGGCGCAGCAGCACTGGCCGTGGTTGAAGAAGATGGCCATGGACGAGCCGGCGATGGCGGCGTCCACGTCGCCGTCCGCGAAGACGACGTTCGGAGACTTGCCGCCCAGTTCGAGCGAAACTTTCTTCAGATTTCCCGACGCTGCCTGAAGGATCAGCTTGCCGACCTCGGTCGAGCCAGTGAATGCGACTTTGTCGACATCAGGATGCGCCGCCAGGGCCGCGCCCGCGGTTTCGCCGTAGCCAGTAACAATGTTGACCACGCCATCGGGAATGCCGGCTTCCTGAATCAGCTCGCCCAGCCGCAGCGCCGAAAGCGGCGTCTGCTCGGCAGGCTTCAGCACCACGGTGCAGCCGGCAGCCAGCGCCGGCGCCAGCTTCCACGCCGCCATCAGCAGCGGGAAGTTCCAGGGAATGATCTGCCCGATCACGCCCACGGGCTCGCGCAGCGTGTAGGCGAAGTATTTTCCGGGCATGGAAATCGGGATGGTGTTGCCTTCGATCTTGGTCGCCCATCCGGCCATGTAGCGGAACATGTCGACGGCGAGGGGAACGTCCGCGACGCGGGCGATCTTGAGCGGCTTGCCGTTATCGAGCATTTCGAGTTCGGCAAACTCCTCCAGGTTTTTCTCCAGCAGGTCGCCCAGCTTCCAGATGGCGCGGCCGCGCTCGGAGGGCGTCATCTTGCGCCACCGGCCGGCCTCAAATGCGGCGCGGGCGGCCTTCACGGCGCGGTCGATGTCTTCGCGGTCGCCTTCGGCAACGCGCGCCAGCACTTCGCCGGTCGCCGGGTTCGGGGTTGCGAAGGTCTTGCCGGAGGCAGCTTCCACCCACTTCCCGTTGATCAGCATCTTGCGTTCCGTCTTAATGAAGCTTGCAACTTTGCTTTCCAGTTCAGGGCTTGTCAGAGCGGTCGCCATCATTTCCTCCTTGCTGCATACGGTTGAATTCGATCACGGTTCCGAATCGTCCCACTCAGCTTGTGGCCTTTGCCGCAACGCAAGCGTGTGGCATCGGAGAAGTCTTGCGGATAGCAAACGCCGCTAAGGCCAGCTGCGCCCCCTTGCTTGGGGAAATTGTAGCCTATTTCGCGCTTCCTCGGACGCGCCCGGGACCGCATTTCTTGTGGCGCAATTCGGAAGGCGCTTTGGTATTCTTTTCCGTTCCAATTCATCGAGGAGAACCATCGTGAAAGGTGACCCGAAGGTCATAGCATTGCTCAACGAAGTGCTGAAGGCCGAGCTGACGGCCATCAACCAGTATTTCCTGCACGCCGAGATGTGCGAGCACTGGGGCTACCATCGCCTGGCCGACGAGACCAAGAAGGAATCCATCGGCGAAATGAAACACGCCGAGGTCTTGATGGAGCGCATTCTGCTCCTCGAAGGCACTCCCAACATGAGCGATTATTTCAAAATCAATATCGGGACCAACGTCAAGCAGCAGTTCCAGAACGATCTGAAGCTGGAACTGGATGCCGTGAAGCGCCTGAACGCCGGCATCCAGACCTGCGTTGCCGCCAAGGACAACGGCTCGCGCGAGCTGCTGGAAAAAATCCTGGTCGAGGAAGAGGAGCACATCGATCACCTCGAAGCGCAACTGCACGCCATCGAGGAAATCGGCATCGAGGGTTACCTCGCTGAGCAACTGCACGAAGGTGAAGACTGAGTTGATCGGCACAGTTCGCCCGATCTGTTGAGCCTTCGGCAAGGCCCGCTACGAACCGCTTAGTTGCGACACTGCCCGACTGGCCCTACAATCGAAATCGCTGTCGGAGAGCCTGATTCTTCCGGGGCTCGAATCCGCTTGCGGAGAGATGGCCGAGTGGCTGAAGGCGCACGCTTGGAAAGCGTGTATACGGGAAACTGTATCGTGGGTTCGAATCCCACTCTCTCCGCCAGGTTGGCAAAGGTCCTTCGCTTTCCTCAGAAATGTCGGCAGCAGCCTCTGGTTGACTCTCACGCCTGCTGAATGCCGCAACCGCGAATCCAGTTTTTGACTCATCCTTAAAGGTGGCAATCTGCTACAATCTGGCCCGGTCTTACGCACGAACGTCCGCATTTACATCGATTTAGCTGAGTTCTCCCCGTCAGGTGGGGAACATGGATGGTTCTACGCCGCATCCCGAACGGCTTGGACAATATGAAATCGCTGAGACCCTTCGCCTAGGTTCGATCTGGCGAACCTATAGAGGGTTCGATCCCATTCTACGGCGGAACGTGGCGCTCAAGGCTGTCTCCAAGGAACTGGTCCTGGCCCGCGAGCCAGGGGCGTTGGTTCGGCTGCAGGAGGCGGCCAAAGCGGCTATTGCACTCAAGCACCCAGCGATCGTACGTGTGTTCGGCTACGACGAAGACCCGGACTCAGCGTTCATTGTCATGGAGTACGTAGAAGGTCGGAGCCTACTGGAGCGGTTCCTCGCGCCCGTTCCCGATGCGGTTGCAATCCTGGTACAGCTTCTCGAAGGGCTTGATTATGCGCATGGCGCGGGCATCATCCACGGCTCGATCAAGCCATCCAACCTGATGCTCACAAGCCAGGGTCAGCTCAGGATAGCCGACTTCGGCATGCTGAGGTTTGACTCTGCTGCGTCTGCCTACATGTCGCCGGAGCAGTTTATTCGGGCGCAAGTCGACCCCCGCTCAGACGTTTTCTCTGCGGGCGTCGTTTTCTACGAATTGCTGACGGGCGTGAACCCCTTTGCGGGTTCGCCTCAAGACCTTGTAAATCGCGTCTGTAACGACAAGGAAGCCCGCCCCTCGGAAATCGGCCCTGAGCTTCCTGCCGCCTTCGATCCGGTTTGTGCCAAAGCGCTGGCGAAGATCATGAATGAGCGCTATGTGACCGCCCGCGCTTTTAACGATGCCCTTCGAGGCGCATTCGAAGCTGCTTTTGGTTCGCCTCCCAACACGTTGGTCTCCAGTGAAACCGTGCTGGCCGGAACATCTTGCCTTGGCACAGCTGACAACGGATCCCAAGACGAACGCGAATCGAGATCGGGTGGCGCCAGGTGGAATGATGAGGTTTTGCGGGAAGTAGAGAAACAGCTGGCGGTTTTTATTGGACCGCTGGCAAGAGTGATTGTGCAGAGAGCGTCATCCAAAACGCCGGACCTGGGAGAACTCTACTCTCTCGCCGCAAAGAGTCTGGAGCGGGAGGAAGAACGGCGCGCTTTTCTTACCGGGGGACCAATAGGACGAAGCCCGAGCAAGCCGCCTGAAGTGCCGCCGCAGATCTCCAGCCCAGAGTCTACGGTTAAGACGACGCCTGCACCACCAGGCATCATCGCTGAGCCGAAACCGGCGGTCCGGCCCCATCCGCAGCCTGAACCGGCCACGTTGAAGGCTGAATTGAAGTCCGCGGACAAACCGGCCATCAAAGCAGAACCGAAGCCACCGGCCGTCAAAGCTGAGCCGAAGGCTCCCATCGAAGCCAATCCCAGCGCGAGTGTGGAATCAAAATCCAGGCCTGAACCGGTGGATGTAAAGCCGCGTCCAGCACCGGCCAAGCCCTCCGACGACGTAACCGACCGCCTCGAAGAATTGCTCGGGAAACAACCCGAGAGCCTGGCAGCTTGTCTGAAGGACGAGCCCGCCCAGATGGAGTCAGTTCTTCATCTGTTCATGGCAACCGTGGAGGCGCTGGGCGCGGCCTATGCTGCCAACGCGAAGATCGAGCCTCTGACTCCACAGAGTGTTTCGTTTGACAAGATGGGAAAAGCAAACATCCGGAGCGCGCGACCGACCACCCATGGGAGCGGCGGTGTTGTGAGCAATCCGCGTTATGCGGCTCCTGAAGTATTTGCCGAGAAGAGCGCCGCCGACGCAACCGCTGCCGGCGCCGACATCTACGCACTGGGAATGATGTTCTACGAAATCCTGCTGGGCAAAAAGCTTTTTGAGAAGTCCTTTGCCGACCAGCAGTCGGACCTCGACTGGCTGAGCTGGCACGCCGACCTGGAAAAGAAAGCGCCTCCGCTCAAATCGCTGCTGCCGGACTGTCCCGGCGCTTTGTCAGACGTGCTGGAATCGATGCTGGAGAAACAGCGGGACAAAAGGACCACTGAGGTGGAGACCGTTCTTCAACGCTTGCGGAGCGTGGCGCAACGCGCTAACCGGACTGTCGTTTTACCCCGAGCGCCCGTCCGAGCCGCGAAACCCGCGTCAAACGTACCGGTTATTCCGCGCTCTTCCAAGCCGCCGGCCGGCAGCACATCGGAGGCCAGAACACCGGGCGGCGGTCGCCTGGTTTGGATTTTGCTTTTTCTCGTAGCCATGGCCGCCGGGGGGCTTCTGCTTTGGGAGAAGCCCGAGTTGTATCGGGAATTGATCACACGCTTTCACCATCTCACATAGACGCTGCTCGGGATTGAGCACCGGGCGAGAGGTGGGGATACGGTGCAGCCCGCGCCGGCGATGCGCGCCGTTCATGAGCCCATGTAGGTGTACAGCAGGATCAAACCACCCACACCAACGAGTATCAGAAACTTTTCCCCGAAGGTGAAGGACCCGATAAAGCGAAGCACGGGCTCCAGCCGCGAAGCCGGCTGCGCAGCGGGTACGGGTTGGGCCGGCAGTTCTTCTTCGGCGGACAGTTCACGCGACTGGGCGGGCGATTCTGAGGGTGTCTCCGATTCTTTTTCCCGCTGCTCGGCAAGCCGGAACTTCAAGACGTATCCCGGAACTTCAATCGAATCCTCCGCGCGCACACGGCTTCGGATCGATCGTCGCAGTCTCGTTCCGTTCAGCCAGGTCCCATTGCTGCTCAGATCGGTGACGTAGATGCTGGCGCCATCCGCCGTTAACAGCAGGTGTTCACGGGAAAGGTCAGGACCATCCAGGAGAACGCCTTCTTCGGCGCCACGGCCAACGACCAGACCCTCGCCGATGTCACACTTGACCTCGCGATCACCACTGCCAGCTTTTGAGCTTATGGAAAGCTGGATCTCCATACCTACACCAATACCTTCTGCAGATAGGTTTCAATCTGAGTTCGCACCAGGGGATCCTCGGAGAGGAAATTTAACAGTGTTTCTTTCTGCGCTCCGGACAACTGCCCGGTCAAGCTTCGCTCGGAATTGATGAACTCGGAGACACAGGCACGCACCATCACCTGCCGCTTTTCGGGATCCTCGAAGGCGGCTTTGCTGAACTGGGATACAACTACCAGGCCGGATGCCTCCGGAGGCACGGATTCGGAGGTCTGCAGGTTGGCGGTCGCGTCGGCAAAGCTTGCGTTCCCGGCGGGAGGGGACGGCATCTCGGCGGAGGGATCCGCGGACGGCCCCGGCCCTACCGGCGGTTTGATGTTATCGATACCCATGGTGAACTGCTAGTTCACGCGAACGTCACCCGGTCGGCCATTTCCATCAGTCGTCGCGCCAGAGTACCGGACTCGCCCAGTGGATCAAGAGTGAGCGCAGTCTTCAGGTGGGTGCGTGCCGCCTCCTTGTCTTTTCGGAAAAGGCAAGCTTCACCGAGATGGGCATAAGCAAACGCGCTGCGCGGATTGAGCTCCAGAGCTTTGCGGTAGTGGGCTTGCGCGCCATCGAAATTGCCCTGCTGGAATTCAACTGTGCCCAGGAAAATTTCGGGAAAGTCTTGCTGCGGGAATAGCGCCTTCAGACCGTCAAAAACCTCGCGCGCCGCCTGAAAATTCTTGGCGTCGCGGTACATGATCCCAGCTTCCACCAGGAATGTCAGCTCCTCGTGGGAGGGAACGATCGTCCATCGTGCTGGCATGTTCAGCTCCTCCTTTCGCCGGCTAATTGACATTGCGAATAGCAGCCAGGGCGGCGTCGTGGCGCGACTTGATGATGGACGAGGCCATCTCAAAAACCTCCTGCTCCTGGGATATCTGCTGCTGCAATCGCAGGTACTGCATGCTCTGCGCGAACACACCTGCCGGGTTGGTGACGCCGCCGCCGATTCCGCCGCCGCCAATCGCGCCGCCGAGGAGGCCGCCGATGCCCGGGGCAAACATGTTGCCGATGCCCCCCAGCAGGCCGCCCAGAACCTGGCGGAAGCCGCTCGGCTGCGCCTGCGGCTGGGTCGTCTGCAGAATCTGATCGATGCTGTAATTCGGCGATGCGGCCATGTTCAAGAGATCCGAGATCTGAGCCATAGCGTCACCTCCTGTGTAAATTATCGGCGGTCCGTGGCCGGATGTTGCTGCTTCTGCTCCATGGCTTTGTCGCGCACGGCGGTAAGCGCGCGCAGCAGGTCGAGCGAGCGGCCATAAGCGGTCATGGCTTTCTGGGCGCGCGCCTTGTCTGCCTCCGAGCCAGACTGGATCATGTCGTTCAACTCACGGCAAGTCTTCTCCACCTTCGCCAGCAAGGAAGCCGGCTCCGCGGAACCCAAGACTGCCTCGAATGCCGGAAAATGTCGCCACTCGACGTCATCTGCGGCGGGGCTGACGGGCTGCGTTTTAGCGGTGCTTTTCATAGATCGCTGTCCTTTCCTGCCTGTAGTATGTGCCGGTCATGTCTGAAGAACTGCGCCCTCTGAGCGAACGGACCATTACCGACGCGATTCGCGTTCTGAATGAATCGACTCGCGGCATGTCGCTGGAGTGCCATGTCGACTTCTTCGGGTTTCTATCGCTCTGGCGACTCTGGAATTTCTCCCCTGAGTATTCATTGCTCCGCTACGTCGGTGATGAGCCGGCAGCGGTTATTCTTACCAGCATCGACCCAGAGGCGCATGACGCCTACGCGTTTTACTGGGGTACGCTTCCCGAGTTCCGCAATCAGCGAATTGGCTCATCCCTGTTCGAGGCATGCTGCGCGAGACTATTCGAAGACGGCCACACCAGACTCTATGCAACCTCCGCGCCCGACCGACCGGCACAACGTTATCGGTCTATATACATGTATCCTCAGCACGACTTGG
>Ga0335081_10009731_pt1 | contig 15492 bp, 9 predicted proteins | sample Lox_Sample_35_FD_206713 | JGI IMG/M metagenome (GOLD analysis project Ga0335081, IMG submission 206713) | Soil microbial communities from Loxahatchee National Wildlife Refuge, Florida, United States - Lox_Sample_3.5 | ecosystem: Environmental > Terrestrial > Soil > Wetlands | place: USA: Florida... | reverse complement strand
AGGATCAGCGCGATCTTGCCGAACTCGTTCGGCTCGACCTGGAAGCCGCCAGGCAGTGAGAACCAGGCGCGCGCGCCGTTGACCACCGAACCGAGCGGGGTGAGCACGGCCAGCAGGGCGAGCACGGTGCCACCGTAGAAGAACGGCGCCCAGGTCCGCAGCTGCCTGGTGTCGACCAGGCTGACCCCGATCATGAGGACCAGCCCGATCGAGACGTTGAGCAGCTGCTTCTTCAGGTACGTCCGCGGGTCCTGGCCCGCTGCGAGCAGGCCGGGCTCGGTGGCCGACCAGACCAGCAGGGTGCCGATCGCGGTCAGTCCCAGCACCACCACGACCAGGATCCAGTCCATGTGCCGCAGCGGGGAGTTCCTGGCGAAGGCCCGGGCCAGCAGGGAACGCGGCCGGCGGGCGGTGAACGCGCCCCGGCGCGGCGTGGTCAGGCCGCGCGGGCTGTAGCTTGTCGGACGGCCCAGCATTACTTCCCCCCGCCGGACTGGGCGTAACCGGACGGCGGCTTGATAGCCCCGGTCGTAGTGATCTGCGGCAGCGCGGACGGCACCAGGCCGCCGCGCACCGCGGCCTTCTTGCCCTCGAGCCCGTAGATGCCATCCCAGATCTGCCGCACCGCGGGCGCGGCCACGTCGGCGCCGTAGCCCGAGTCCGGGACCATGACCAGCACCACGTACTTGGGGTGGTCGCAGGGTGCGAACGAGGCGAACACCGAGGTCGCGTTCTTGCCGAACAGCTGGGCGGTTCCGGTTTTGCCCGCCACGCACACCTTGTCCAGCGGGAAACCGCCGAAGGCGCCCGCCGCGGTGCCCTGGGTCACCACCCCGGCCAGCGCGTTCCGGATGTACGCCAGCGTCCGGCCGGAGACCGGCAGGTGCCTGATCACCGGCGGGTTGATCTTCTGGACCACCTTGCCAGTGGTCGGCGACACCAGCGCCTTGCCGATCCGCGGGCTGTACAGCGTGCCGCCGTTGGCCAGGGCGGCGTAGGAGTTAGCCAGCTGAAGCGGCGTGGTGGTCACGTAGCCCTGGCCGATCGCGGCGATGGCCGCCTGGCCGGGCTCCCAGATCCACCCGCTCAGGCAGTCCTGGTGCTCGATCTGCTGAACGTAGGTGTAGGAGCTGCTCGGTTTCTTGTATCTGCACCAGTTCTGGCCGGTGTAGGCGTTGTCCTTCCACAGGTAGTACAGCCACTTCCTGGTCGGGATGGTGCCGGTGGACTCCTCGGGCAGGTCGACGCCGGTGTCCTTGCCGAAGCCCCAGGCCAGCTCCATCGCCTGCATCTTCTGCACCGGGGTGTTCGGCGACTGCCTGCCGTTGGCCCAGAGGTTGTCGTGCTGGTACATGCCGTAGCCCAGGTTGTAGTACACGGTGTCGCAGGACTGGATGAGCGCCTGGGAGAAGGTCATGTCGCCCAGGCTCGGCTCGCCGTCGTTACCGAAGGTGTGCCCGGCGATGGTGACCGAGCCGGGGCAGCCGTACAGGCCGTACAGCGGGTACCCGTCGGCTACCGCGGCGGCGGTCGAGGTGACCTTGAAGGTGGAGCCGGGCGCGTACTGGCCCTGGGTGGTCCAGTTGATGATCGGCTGCCCGCCGGACTTGCCGAACAGCGCGTTGAACTGCCGCTGGGAGATGCCGCCCGTCCACACGCTGGGATCGTAGTCCGGGTAGCTGGCCATGGCCACCACCCGGCCGGTGGTCGTCATCACCACCGCCGCGCCCTGGTCGGCGGCGTTCCCCGACGCCCGCGACCGCGCGATGGCGCCGTCGAGCGCGTTCTGCGCTACCGCCTGGACCTGTGCGTTCAGGCTGGTCACGAGGTCGTCGCCGTTGGCGGGCGCGGTCTGGCTCACGGTGCCGGTGACGTCACCGGCGGCGTTGACCGACACCACCTGGGTCCCAGCCTGGCCGCGCAGCTGGCTGTCGTACTGCGCTTCCAGGCCGGCCTGGCCGACCAGGTCCACCCCGGAGAAGCCGGTCACCGGCAGGTGCCGGCTCTTGACCTGCTCCGGGGTGATGGGCTGCAGGTAGCCGAGCACCTGAGCCGGGTTGGCCCCGCCCGGCTTCGGGTACTGGACCACCGGCTGGACCTGGGCGGTCACGCCGGGGAACTGCTTATGCTGCTCCATCACCTGCAGCGCTATCCGGGGCGAGACGTTCTGCGCCACCGGGATGGGCTGATAGGGCGAGCCGGCCCAGCAGGGTTGCTGGACGCCCTTGGTGCACAGCCGGGTCTTGTCCGACAGCAGCTGGTAGGACAGGCCGAGCAGGGGCGCCAGCCGGTGCAGCACCGGCGCGGCGCCGCCGGGCTGCTGGGACAGGTTCATCATGTCCACGGAGACGACCAGGGCGGTCTTGTTGGTGACCAGGCGGTTGCCTACGTCGTCCAGGATCTGGCCGCGGACCGCGGGCACGATCACGTTCCTGGTCTGGTTCGCCGCGGCCAGCTTGGTGAAGGCGGTGTTGTTCATCACCTGCAGGTACCAGAGCCTGCCGCCGAGCGAGATCAGCATGGCGGCCGCGACCGCGTAGAGCACGAGCAGCCGGCGACGCGACGCCAGGTTCATCGGTAACCTCCCGAGCGCCATCTCCGCCTGGACCTCGGCCGCGGCATGCGCAGCCGGGGCGAGCCCGCGTGGCCGAGCCCGCGGCCGACGAGGCCGCGGCCGGCGAGGCTGCGGCTGACGAGGCCGCGGCCGGCGAGGTTGCGGCCGATCCGGCGGCCGCTGAAGGCACGGCGGCCCATTGATGCGCTGCCCAGTGAGCTGCGGCGCGAGGAGGCGGCGCGCAAGGAGGCGCCGCGCGAGGAGGCGCCGCGCAGCCAGCCCCGGGCCGGTGATTTCGGGCCTTGCGAGCGACGCAGGGCGCTAGTGAGCCTGGTCAGCGAGTTACCCCGGGAGAACCGGGGGGCGTGCCCGGTCAGGCCGCCGGCCGCCAGGTTGCCCCGGTGCCGAAGCGGTGAGGCCAGACCGAGGGATGGGGACCGGCCGAACACGGCCGGCCGGCTCAGCGGGGAGGACTTGCGGCTGAACACTGAGCCGCCGAGCAGAGAACGGCCCATGCTCGTACTGCCGAGCCTGGAGATACCCGGTCTGCTGGAGCCGAGCCTGCTGGAGCCGAGCCTGCTGGAGCCGAGCCTGCTGGAGCCGAGCCTGCTGGAGCGCGGCCCGGCGGAGCCGAGCAGCGAGCCGCCGAGCACGCCCTCGCGGCGCCGGCCGCCGAACCTGACCCTGGCCGTGCCCGCGCCGAGACCACGGGCCCCGACCGGGGCGAACGCCGCACCCAGGCCGACCGGGTACCGCTGTCCGGGCCGCCCAAGCTTGAGCTGAGGCTCGCGCCGGGCGGTCGGCCGCACGGCGCCCGGGCCGCGCAGGCCGCCGATCGAGCCCGACCCCTTGTCCCGCTCGGACAGCCGCAGCCGCGGCGCGTTCCCGCCGGCCAGCTGCCTGATCGCGCCCTGGCTCGCGCCCGGGGCCGGCGTCCTCGCCTGGCTGGGCGACCAGCCAGCCCGCCGGCCCTCGTCGCGCGCGCCGCCCAGGCGCAGCGCCGCAGCGACCGCGTACAGCACGAACGGGCACAGCAGAACGTCGTAGGCCACGGCGGCGGGGAGCACGTTGGTGATGGCCGGCCAGGTGACCCGCGGGTCGCTGAGCATGACGCCGAGCAGCGCCAGCAGGGCCTCGCCGACGACCGCGCCGGCCGCCGTCACCACGATCTCGAACAGCGCCGTGTGCCCCTGCTCCGCGTCGCCCGCGGCGTCGTCGGCCAGCAGCCCGCATGAATATCCGACCAGGCAGAAGACCAGCGCGTTCTGGCCGACGAGGTGGCTGCCCGGCGGCGCGACGTCCAGGGCGAGGCCGGCCAGGAAACCGGTCAGTACCCCGGCCATCGGCCCGCCGGCCAGCGCCAGCGCCGCCACCACCAGCAACACCAGGTCGGGACCTGCACCGCCGGGAAAGGCGATCCGGTCCACGACGGTCAGCTGGACGACCACCGTGACGGCGACCACGACGACGGCGATGACCGCGCGCACCTCAGTGACCGCCCGGGGCAGACGATGAGACGGGCGGTGAGGCGGGGGCCGTTGCGGAGTAGGAGGGGGACACGGTGCCCGGCGGGCTCGGCGTCGCGGTGACGGTGACCGTAGGGGCCGGCCGCGGCAGGATCGAGATCCTCGCGCCGTGCCGCGGCACCTGCACCACCACGCCGACCACGCCGAGGGAAGTGAAGCTGACCGCAGGCCGGACCATCGCGGTCTGGGTGAGCGCGCCCGCGTTGTTGCTCACCGAGACGATCGTGCCGACGGGCACGCCGGGCACCTGGGGCTTGTCGCCGACCGAGGCATAGCTGACGACCTGCTGGCCGGGGTGCAGCACGGCGTTCGCGTCGAACAGGCTCAGCCGCAGCATGGCCGAGCCGGACAGGGATTTACCCGTCCCGGTCACCGCGCCGATCTCGCCGCTGTCCGCCAGCTGCACGCCCACCACCGACGAGGCGTCACTGGCCAGCAGCACGGTCGAGGTATTCGCGCTCACCTGGGTGACCAGGCCGACGAAACCCGAGCCGTTGAGCACGGTCTCGTCGACCTTGATGCCGTCGTCGCTGCCCACGTCCAGCGTCACCGTTTCGGAGAAGCTGCCACCGGCCGCGATGACATTGGCCATCACGATCCGGTAACCGCCCGCGTCGAGCTGCAGCAGCTTGGCGAGTTGCTTCCGGGCGGACTTGTTCAGCTGGGCCGCGCTGAGCGCGGCGCGGAGCTCGGCGTTCTGGCGCTGCAGGGAGGTGATGGTGCCCTGCGCCGAAGGACCACCGGTGATCGAGTCGAACACGCTGGCCACCGGGTCGGTCACGTCATGGGTGACCCGCTCGATCGGGCCGAAGATGTCCGCGCCCAGGCCCCGGGCCGGCGAGGCGCCGCCGTCCTTGAAGTCCAGCGTGATCAGCGTGATCGCGATGATCAGGAGCACGCCAAGAACCAGGCGGGTACGCCGGTTGTCGTGCACAGCCGCTCCTCGTCCGCCCGCCGTGGCCGGACGGCGGGTTGTTACGGGGTGGCGCTGGTCTCAGCGCCTGGTGTCGGGCACCAGTACCTGACGCAGGGTCTCGAAGTCCTCGACACACTTGCCGGTGCCCAGCACCACGGAGTCAAGCGGGTTGTCCGCGACCTGCACGGGCATCCCGGTCTCCTCCCGGATTCGTGACTCTAGTCCGCGCAGCAGCGCGCCGCCGCCGGTCAGCGCGATCCCCCGGTCCATGACGTCGCCCGCCAGCTCGGGCGGGCACTTATCCAGGGTGTTCTTAACCGCGTCGACGACCAGGTTGACCGGCTCCTCGATTGCCTTGCGCACCTCGGCCGCGGAGATCACCACCGTCTTCGGCAGGCCGCTGACCAGGTCCCGGCCCCTGATCTCGGCGTGCGGCTCGTCCTCGGCGGGGAACGCGGAGCCAATCGCCATCTTGATCTCCTCGGCGGTGCGCTCGCCCAGCATCAGCGAGTACTCCTTCTTGCCGAAGGTGATGATGGCCTGGTCGAGTTCGTCCCCGCCGACCCTGATGGACTGGGAGGTGACGATGCCGCCCAGCGAGATGACCGCGACCTCGGTGGTGCCCCCGCCGATGTCGACGACCATGTTGCCGGTCGGCTCGTGGATCGGCAGGCCGGCTCCGATCGCGGCCGCCATCGGCTCCTCGATGATGTAGACGCGGCGGGCGCCGGCCTGGTGGCCCGCCTCCTTGACCGCGCTCTGCTCCACGCCGGTGATCCCGCTCGGCACCGCCACAACGAGCCGTGGCTTGGCCAGGTGCGTGCGCCGGTGGACCTTCTGGATGAAATAGCGGAGCATCCGCTCGGTCACGTCGAAGTCGGCGATCACGCCGTCCTTGAGCGGGCGCACCGCGACGATATTGCCGGGGGTACGCCCGATCATGCGTTTAGCCTCGACACCCACCGCGACTATCTGGCCGTTGTTGGTATTGAGCGCAACCACCGACGGCTCGTTCAGCACGATGCCGCGACCACGCACGTAGACCAGCGTGTTCGCAGTGCCGAGGTCGACCGCCATGTCGCGGCCGAGGAACGTCAGCGCGTTACTCATCGGGAACGGGACCTTCCGCGGGCTGTGGTCTGAAACTGTCGATAGGGCCGCCAGGGAACAGCGGCTCCAGTGGTCGTACGTTGACGAACAGTGACGACGGCTAGGCCGGTTCCGGGACGAACTGACCCAGGACCTGTCTACCTCGCGAGCCCGGCGCGTCGGGTCTTATCAGGACGGCAGAATGTTCTGACAAGGACGCTCCTTCACCGGGCAAACACACAACTCGCCGCGGTCGACGATGCGATTCGCTACTATCGCCAGCTTACCCATGATCGAGCGTGGCACCCGCCCCGGGGACCGGCGCGCCGCCCGAGACCTCTCCCGGGCCGACAGGGTGCTGCTCCCGGTTCCGTTCCGGCCTGGCCCCGGATCTAGCCCTCTGTCTGGCGCCTTCCGGTGCAGGCCAGGACCAGTGCGACGGTTCCAGCGACGGCCGCCGCGGTCAGCGTCCAGTCCCCGGCCGCCGTCGCCAGCGCGGCGTGCGCCGCGGGCACCGTGGTGGCGCCGGTAAGCGCGCGCAGCTGCACCGCCCCCGCGGCCAGGTAACCCGCCACCAGGCCGGCCAGCAGCAGGACCAGGCCGGCCAGCGCCCCAGGCGGCCCGACCGCGCGGAGCGAGGCGGTCAGGGCCACGGCCAGGCCGGCCGCCGCCGGCGCGCACAGCAGCATGAGCATGCGGCCCGACGGAGCGGCGAGTCCGGCCAGGTCCAGGGCGGCCAGGCCGGCCGCCGCCAGGACCAGGCCGGCCGCGGTCAGCTCCCGGGGATGCGACCGCTTCGGCAGGGCCAGGCCGACCCCGCACAGCGCCGCCGCCAGGACGGCTCCGCCGGTTTCCGCTGTGGGCTGGGTCGGCGCGGTCAGCGCGGTCACCGCGCCGGCCGCCGGAGCGAGGACGAACCCGGTCACGGCGCAGACTACGGCGAAGCGGCCGGCGCTGCCCGTTCGGGCCGTGATCGCGGCGATGCCGGCCAGCGCGATCGCGTCGGCGATGGCGGCCGCATCTACCGCAGGGCCGCCGCAGTAGGTGACGGCCACGGCGATCGCGCAGATGCCCGCCACCGGCGCGGTGAGCAGGGCCAGGTGGGCGCGTTCGGCCGCCGGGAAGGCGTTCCTGGCCGTCGCCACGGCGGTACCCTCGGCCAGCAGTGCGTACAGCGCGGCGAGGGTGAGTGCGGCGGCCGTCAGCCACGGGTAGGGCTGCAGCGCCCCGTGCCAGCCGCCCGAGCTGATCCGGTGCCGCATCACCTCGGGCGCCACGGCCAGCCCCGCCACCATGACCGCGGCCCACCAGCCGGCCGCGAGCCGGCCCGCCGTGGCGGGAAACTGCCGGTGCCGCTCGCCGGGCTGGTGCCGCTCGCCGGGCTGCTGCGCTTGCCGCTGGTGTGCCCGGCGCTCGGTGATGACCGCGATTACCCCGGCCAGTGCGACGCCCGCGCCCGCGCCGTGCAGCGACCGGTCCGCGCCGATCAGGACGACCGTGCGGGCGGCGTCCCCGAGCGCGTCCGCCGCGGCGAGCAGGAATAGGCCCGCCAGCAGCATCGGCCCGGCTCGCATCCGCCGCACCGCCAGCGCCGCGAGCGACCCCGCGACGGCCATCGCGGGCAAGGCCAGGCCGGATGCCCGCAGCAGGCTGGTCACCGCGTCCGGTCCCCCGGCGGCCAGGCGGGGCGGCAGCGACCAGGCGATGGCGTCCGGAATCTGCGCGACGGCGAGCGGGACCACGGTCGCCACGATGGCTAGCGCGCACAGGCCCGCGGCCGCGGACCGCACCGCCGCCGCCACGCGCGCGGCAAGCCCAGCGCCTCCCGTGCTCCCCGCGGTCGGTGCTGGCGTCGTCGATGGGGCCAGCGGGGCGGGGCCGATGGCCGGAAGCGGCGCGGTAATCGGCTCGCGGCTCCAGATCGGGGGCGGCTCCCGGGCTGTCCGGGGCCGAAGGGGCAACGGAGCCGGAAGCGGCGCGAGGGGGGGCGTGCGTACGGGAGCCGCCGAAGATCCAGGAGGTGCTATAGACGCGGGAGGTGCCGGGTCGGACGCGACGGAGGCGCCCCTGCGACGGAAGCGGCTGGACTTGGCGGCAGCGTGCGCGCCTCCGCGCTGACGCGGGACGGCATCGCCGGTCCGCGCCTGTCCTTTGCCCAGCTCCTCTGTCACCTCAAGCGCTCCGACTACTTATAGCTAACATTAGATTACATATAGCTATCGGCAGCGTAGCGTGCCCGAGGCGATCACGTAGCGAAAAGGTTCCAGAACCTCTTCTCGCCCCAGAGTGATGTCGGAGGGAAGGCGGCGGAGGGGAAGGGGCGAGCGAGGAGTAACGGGTCAGGAGACGTCGGGGCGGGGGGTTACGCGGCGGGCTAGCCAGATGCCGACGACCCAGAGCGCGGCAAAGATAATGCCGAGGATGTACATGGCGGGGACGACTACGCCGGCGGCGATGACCAGGAGCTGCAGGACGGTGCCCGCCAGCAGGGCCCAGGCCATCCGCGGCCGGCCGACTACGCCGCCGATCACTACGGCGCAGACGGCCAGGGCGCCGCCGACGCCTCCGGCCAGGCCGTGGTTCGCGTGCTCAAGGACGATGGCGACCGGGATGGCGAGCGCGATGACGATGGCCTCGAAGACCAGCACGGTGCCGCAGAGCTGCCTGATGCTCTTGCCTTCGAGGGGGATGCCGAGACCGCTCATGACAGTTCGGCCGCGGTGAACGAGTGCCGGGAGGGCTGGCTGGCAGGCGCCTCGGGCGGCAGCTCGCCGCCGGACGGGCCGAGCAGCCTGCGGGCATCGCCCGCGGTGATGACGGACCCGGTGATCAGCACCGCACCGCGGCCGGGGCCGGTTTCCGCGACGGCCTCGTCGGCCAGCGCGACCGCGGCCTCGATCGCGTCGTCGAGGCGGGGAGCGGACCGCACGCGGTCCTCGCCGAAGATCTCGGCGGCCAGCTCGGCGGTCTCCTCGGGGTCCATCGACCGCTCGGAGGAGTTGCGGGTCACCACGATCTCGTCGAGCAGCGGCTCGAGTTCGGCGAGCATCCCGGCCACGTCCTTGTCCCCGCTGGCCGCGAAGACGCCGGCGACGCGGCTGAAGTTAAATGACTCCTCTACCCCGGCCACGGTGGCGGCCATGCCGACCGGGTTGTGCGCGGCGTCGATGAGGATGGTGGGGCTGCGCCGGATGACCTCGAGCCGGCCGGGCGAGGTGACCTTCGCGAACGCCTCCCGGACCAGGTCCGCGTCGAGCCCGGCCGACCCGTAGATGTTCTCGTCCGAGACGCCGGCGAACGCCTCCACCGCGGCCAGCGCGCAGGCCGCGTTGCCCGCCTGGTACGACCCGAACAGCGGCAGGAAGATGTCCTCGTAGGTGCTGCGCAGGCCGCGCAGGGTCAGCTGCTGGCCGCCCACCGCCTGCTCGCGGCTCAGCACGCCGAACTCCACGCCTTCCCGGGCTACCGTCGCGCCCACCTCGACCGAGTGCCGCAGCAGCACTTCGGCGGCGGCCACAGGCTGCTGGGCCAGCACGGCCGTCGCGCCCGGTTTGATGATGCCGGCCTTCTCCGCCGCGATCTCCTCCACCGTGTCGCCGAGCAGCCTGGTGTGGTCGATCGAGATCGGGGTGATCACCGCCACCACGCCGTCCGCGACGTTGGTGCAGTCGAGCCTGCCGCCCACCCCCACCTCCAGCACGACCACGTCAACCGGCGTGTCGGCGAAGATCGCGAAGGCCATCCCGGTGAGCACCTCGAAGAACGACATCGCAGCCGGGTGATGCTCGTCCACCAGCCGGACGTACGGGAGGATCTCGTCGTAGGCCTCGACGAACCGCTCGGCCGAGACCGGCGCGCCGTCGACGACGATCCGCTCCCTGATCGAGACCAGGTGCGGGCTGGTGAACCGGCCCGTGCGCAGCCCGCGGCCGCGCAGCAGCGCGTCGGTCATCCGCGCGGTCGAGGTCTTCCCGTTGGTGCCGGTGATGTGGATGACCGGGCACGCCCGCTGCGGATCGCCGAGCAGCCCGACGAGCTCGGCCATCCGGTCCAGGGCGAGGTCCACGGAGTGCTCGGGCCGGCGGGAGATGATCTCCCGCTCGACCTCGCGCATCCGCGCGTCCATATCCATCGCTTCAGCCTATGTTGTGGGCACGGTACGGCGAGCAGCGCGGGGCGTAGCCTCGCGATCGCGCGGCTTGCGGAGGGCCTCCGGCCCTCTCAACCGCGTGATACTACGGCGAGGACCGCAGCATATCGGGGGGTTCCGGGCGGTCGCCCCCCCGGACCAGCACCGCGAGGCGCTGCTCCAGACGGGCGATGTCGGCCTGGGCTGCCTCGAGGCGCTGACGCGTCTTGTCCACCACCGCGGCGGGCGCCTTCGCGGTGAAGCCGGCGTTGGCCAGCTTCCGCTCCGCCTGCTCGGCCTCGGCCCGGGCCGCCGTGAGGTCCTTCTCCATCCGGCGGCGCTCGGCCGCGACGTCGATGACGCCGGCCACGTCGAGTTCGGCCGTGATGCCCTCGACCTCGATCGACGCCGACGCGATGAAACCGTCCGAAGGCGGGTTGAGCCGCAGCAGCGACCGGATCCGTTCTTCGTGCCCGGCCAGCGGCGTGGCCTCGATACCGGCCAGCCGGGCCGCCACCCGCTGGCTGGGACGCAGCCCCTGATCCGAACGGAACCGGCGGATCTCGGTCACCAGCCGCATCAGCGAGGAGATCTCCGCCTCGGCCGCCCGGTCGGCGAACGTGAACGCCGGCCAGGCCGCCACCATGACCGACTCCTCGCCGGTCAGCGCGGCAGTGTCAGCTCCGGGGGGACGAAACCCTGATCCCCCCTGGTACCCCCCGGCCGCCCGGAGGGCGGTCCATAGCTCCTCGGTGACGAACGGCATGACCGGATGCAGCAGCCGCAGCAGCTGGTCAAGCACGAAGCCGAGCACCTGCCGGGTGGTCTCGGCCTGCCCGGTTTTCGCGGCACTGCCGTCACCCGAGGCCAGCGGCACCTTGGCCAGCTCCAGGTACCAGTCGCAGACCTCGTCCCAGGCGAAGTGGTACAGCACCTCGCAGACCTTGCCGAACTCGAACGCCTCGAATAGCTGGTCGGTCTCGGCGATCACAGCGGACAGCCGGGACAGGATCCACCGGTCCGGGACGGAGAGGGCCGCGGGGTCGAGGGCGACCGCGGGCACGTGGGCGCCGTTGAGGAGGGCGAACCGGACAGCGTTCCAGAGCTTGTTGCAGAAGTTGCGGGAACCGGCGGCCCACTCCTCGCTGATGGCGATGTCGCCGCCCGGGTTGGCCCCGCGGGCCAGGGTGAACCTGGTCGCGTCGGCGCCGAACCTGTCCACCCAGTCCAGCGGGTCCACCGTGTTCCCGCGCGATTTGGACATCTTCTTGCCGAACTGGTCGCGGACCAGCCCGTGCAGCACCACCACGCGGAACGGCACGGCGTCCGCGGGCGGCTTATCACGCATCGCGTACAGGCCGAACATCATCATCCGCACGACCCAGAAGAACAGGATGTCGTACCCGGTGACCAGGACGCTGTTCGGGTAGAAGGTACGCAGGTCGGCCGTTTCGCCGGGCCAGCCCAGGGTGGAGAACGGCCATAGCGCCGAGGAGAACCAGGTGTCGAGCACGTCGGGGTCCTGGGTCCAGCCCGGCGGCGGCTCCTCGTCCGGGCCGACGCAGGTCACCTGCCCGTTCGGCCCGTAAAAAACCGGTATGCGGTGGCCCCACCACAACTGGCGGCTGATGCACCAGTCGTGCATGTCGTCCACCCAGCCGAAGTACCTGGCGTTCATCTCCGGCGGGTGCAGCCGGACGCGGCCGTCGCGGACGGCGTCGCCCGCCGCCTTGGCCAGCGGGCCGACGCGGACGAACCACTGCAGCGACTGGCGCGGCTCGACCGTGGTGCCGCACCGGCTGCAATGCCCGACCGCGTGCACGTACGGCCGCTTCTCGGCCACGATCCGGCTCTGCTCGCGCAGTGCACGCACCACGGCCGGCCGGGCCTCGAACCGGTCCAGTCCCTGGAACGGGCCGTGCGCGGTGACCACGCCGTGCTCATCGAGCACGGTGATGCCGGGCAGACCGTGGCGGCGGCCGATCTCGAAGTCGTTCGGGTCGTGGGCCGGGGTCACCTTGACCGCGCCCGTGCCGAACGCGGGATCCACGTGCTCGTCGGCCACGATCGGGATGCGCCGGCCGGTCAGCGGCAGCTCCACCGTCTTGCCGACCAGGTGCGTGTAGCGAGGGTCGTCCGGGTGCACCGCGACCGCGGTGTCGCCGAGCATGGTCTCGGCCCGGGTGGTGGCGACCACGATCGAGTCGTCGTCCCCCTCCGGGGGGGTCTGGGGGGGTCGTCCCCCCGGGCTAACACTGCCGTAGCGGATCGAGATGAGCTCGCCGTCGTCGTCGCTGTGGTCGACCTCGATGTCGGACAGCGCGGTGAGGCAGCGCGGGCACCAGTTGATGATCCGTTCGGCCCGGTAGATCAGGCCGTCGTCGAAGAGCCGCTTGAAGATCGTCTGCACCGCGCGGGACAGGCCCACGTCCATCGTGAACCGCTCACGGGACCAGTCCACGCTGTCCCCGAGCCGCCGCATCTGGCCCAGGATCTTGCCGCCGGACTCGGCCTTCCACCGCCAGACCCGCTCGACGAAGGCCTCGCGGCCGAGGTCGTGGCGGCTCAGGCCCTCCTTGGCCAGCTCGCGCTCCACCACGTTCTGCGTGGCGATCCCGGCGTGGTCCATACCCGGCAGCCACAGCGTGTTGTAACCCTGCATGCGGCGGCGCCTGACCAGCGCGTCTATCAGCGTGTGGTCGAGGGCGTGGCCGATGTGCAAGGAACCTGTGACGTTCGGCGGGGGGATGACGATGGTGTACGCGGGGGCGGCGGAACTCGCGTCCGCGGTGAAGTAACCCGCCTTCTCCCAGCGCTCGTAGCGCGGCCCTTCGACCTCGGCGGGCGCATACTGGGAAGGCAGCTCGATGGGACCTGGTCTGCTCACGAGAGGTGAGTCTATTGGGCGCGGACCTCCACCGTGTCCCTCACCTTAAGGGCGAGCTTGGGCGCGCCGGTGATCTTGGCCAGCTGTCCGTGGTTCACGAATTCGACTGTGCCGAAGGTGGTCGTGGTGGCCCACGCGCACTCGCTGACCGGCGAGCCGCTCGAGGTGTCATACCCGCAGACCATCTGGCCGCCGTGCGGTCCCGCGTTCACCACCCGCGAGGACTTCAGGTTCTTCCGGACGAGGTTCATCAGCTTCGCGGGGTTGAAGGTGCCGTCGTAGCCGACAAACATCAGGCCCTTGTAACTGGCCGACTTAAACGAGTTCGACGCCCCCATGTCGTAGACGCCGACCACCGGCTTGCCCGGCTTGCCCGCCCCGACAGATGCCATCTTCTTGACGACGTTCGCCGTCGCGCCCTTGATGCCGGACGCGATCACGGTGGAGCCCGGCTTGTTCAGCGGGTACTTGCCGACGGCGGCGGCCTGCCGCAGGACGAACCCCTGGCCCGCGCCTCCGGCGGTGGACGTGGCGCCCGGCGTGGACGTGCCGCTGGCCGTGCCGCTCCCGCCCTTGGCCACGTGGATGACCAGGAACACGATCGCCGCCACGCCGATCACGGCCGCGGCCAGGTACAGGACCATCCGCATCGCGCCGGGCCGCTGCGGGGACCGCACAGCGGAGCGCGGGCCCGAGCGGGACCGGGATCCGCGGCCCGGTGCGGCGAGGCCGTCGTCGCCGAACCCGGCCGCGGCCGGCGCCTCGAAGCCCTGCTGGCCGTAACCCTGCTGGCCGTAACCCTCTTGTTCGTAACCGCCTTGGCCGTAGGCCCCCTGCCCATAGGCGTCCTGGCCGTAGCCGTTCTGGGCGTAGCCGTTCTGGGCGTAGCCGTTCTGGCCATAGCCGTTCTGGTCGTAGCCGTTCTGGTCGTAGCCGTTCTGCGGGTAGGCGTTCCGCCCGAAGCCGCCGTCACCGAAGGCGTGCTGCTGGTAATCGGAGGGTTCGGCGCCCTGCTGCGGGTACGCCTCGGTCTGATAGTCCTGGTCGGAACCCTGACCCCGGCTCTGGCCGCCGAAGCCACCGGGCGGGACGGTGCCGGGTCCGGTCGGCGACGCGTAACCCGGCTGGCCGAAATCCTGCTGCGCGTGGCGCGGCTGGGCCGGCGCCCCGTAGCCGGGCTGGTCGCCGTAGCCTGCCTGGCCGGCGTAGCCCGGCTGCTGACCCGGGTCCGACCACCCCGAACGGGTCGGGTCTTCGTCGCCGTAACGGCGGTACGCCCCGGTGGCGCCGTCGTCGTAGCCGACGACGCCGTTAGGACCCGATCCGGGCGAGGCCTGCGGGACCAGCGACCCCGGGCCGAGCGCGCGCCGGGGGCCGGAGTTGAACGCGCTCCGCGATCCGGTGCCGAGCGGATCCTCCGTGGCCGACCCGATCGGACGCTGCGGACCAGACGCCGACGAGCCGAACGGGCCCGGCGCGGTCAGCGGGTTCGGGGTCGTCTTCGGCCCCTGAGCCAACGGCGCGCTCAGCGGGTCGGAGCCGTAGCCGCCCGGCCCGGTGGCGGGCCCGGTGGCGGGCCCGGTAGTAGGCACTGCGCCGTAGCCAGGCTGCGGGCTGGATTCCGGCCCGTAACTCTGTCCCGGGCCGTAACCGGGCTGCTGGCCGTAACCGGGGGGCTGGCCGTACCCGGGGGGCTGGCCGTACCCGGGGGGCTGGCCGTACCCGGATTGCTCACCGTAACCGGATTGCTCACCGTAACCGGGCTGCTCGCCGTAACCGGGCGGCTGGCCATAGCCAGCGTCCTGCCCGTAGCCCTGGTCGTATCCTGCCGTCTCCTGGTCGTAGTTCTGCGCCTGCTCGTAGCCTGGCAGCCCCCTGCGGCCGGTGCGGATCCTGCCCTCGCCGCCGCGCATCGTACGGTAGCCGCCGGTCGACTCGCCCTGCTGATAGTCCTGCTCGTCGGGGCGGCCGGATTCGTCGGGCTCCTGACGCGAGCCCCAGTTGCCCGTGGGAGCATCCCAACTACTCATCTGCGCTCAATTCCCCGTCGCTATGGAAGACGGCTGCCTTGTCAGCGTCCGAGATCCTGGCGTGAGCGGGAACCCCGCCAGATACGGCAATACTCAGTGAGGCTACATGCGGATAACGATGATCATGGGCAATACGCCCAAAGTCGGCACCCGGTGGACTAGACCTTTACCATCCGAATCCGCAGGCCGACCCCCGGTAGTCGAACACCTGCGCGAATGGTGCGCCCCGAGCTGGGTCAGGCCGACTTCTCGCGCGGGGTGCGCCGCGTGACGTCCCTGGGGACGATGGTCGGGTTGACGTTCTCCAGCACGGCCTCGCGCGTGATCACCACGCGCTCCACGTCCTTGCGGCTCGGCACCT
>Ga0335081_10009730_pt1 | contig 15492 bp, 12 predicted proteins | sample Lox_Sample_35_FD_206713 | JGI IMG/M metagenome (GOLD analysis project Ga0335081, IMG submission 206713) | Soil microbial communities from Loxahatchee National Wildlife Refuge, Florida, United States - Lox_Sample_3.5 | ecosystem: Environmental > Terrestrial > Soil > Wetlands | place: USA... | reverse complement strand
GCCCTGCCAGTCCCACGGCTCGACGACGAGCAGCAGTCCCGCCGCAGCGAGCGCGACGGCGATCCACTGGCTGCCGCGTACGCGCTCGTGCAGCACGGGCCAGGCCAGGAGCAGCGTCCAGAACGGCATCGTGAACACGAGTACGGAGGTGCGCCCTGCGCCGCCGCCCGCGAGCGCCATCGTGGTCGAGCCGAAGTTGATCGTCGTCTGAAAGAATCCCGTCACGATCACCGCCGTCCATGATTCGGGCCTGAGCGACCGGCGCGCGCTGAACATGAACGCGAACAGCACGGCAATCGCGATGAGCGTGCGCTCGATGTTGTACGTCACCGGATGCGCGTAGGCCAGCCCGACCTTCATCACGATCCAGTTCAGGCCCCAGATCAGCGTGAGCGCGACGAGTGCGACGTAGGCGCCGCGCCGCGAGCGCGCGGCGAAGAGGACGTTCGCCACTTAAGCGAGGAAGGGCTCGATCGCCGCGGCGACCGCTTCCGGCGCTTCGAGATGCAGCATGTGCCCCGCCTTTTCGATGGCGACCAGCCGCCCATCGGGCACGCGCTCGAGGCGCGCGCGCACACTCGCCAGGCTATCGGTCGCCGCCTCGCCCTCGGGGTGACGGCCGAGCCACCGCGGGACAAACGACTCGGTCGCGGCGACCCACAGCACCGGGGCGCTGATCCGCTTCCAGATCGCGAACACCTCCTCCATGCGATAGACGATCGGGAACGGGAGCTTGTGGCGCGGATCCGAGGCGAGCCGGGCACTGCCGTCGCGCTCCGTCACGGCCCAGTGCGCCGCAAGGAACTCCGCACGTTCGCGCTCGAGGCGCGGGTTGTTCCTCTGCAGTTGATCGGCGACCGCGCCGAGGCTCGGATAAGGTCGGAAGCCGGGCGGCGTCTTGAGCGCCTCGAGCCAGCGCGCGTACTTGTCCGCGGCAGTCTCCGCCGATTCCGCCGGGATGCCGAAGCCCTCGAGCGAAACCACGCGCGCGACGCGGCGCGGCCGGACGCCGGCGTAGAGCATCAGGACGTTGCCCCCGAGGCTGTGACCGACGAGTCGCGCCGGTTCGTCCGGCGACAAGCGATCGAGCAGCGCATCGAGGTCCGCGAGGTAGTCGGCGAACCAGTAGCCCTCCCCGGCCCACGCCGAGCGGCCGAAGCCGCGCCAGTCGGGCGCGATGACGCGCCAGTTGCCCTGCAGAGCGTCGACCAGGAACTGGAACGATGCGCCCACGTCCATCCAGCCGTGCAGCATGAACAGTTTTGGAGCAGCCGCGTCGCCCCATGCGCGGACGTGATATTGCAGGCCCCGAATCGGAACACCGAGCGATTCCGACGGTTTCATCAATGCTTCTTGCAGATGGCGTTGCCGTCGACCCAGCCGTCGCGGTACTGGCTGTCGGCCTTGAAGCGCGCCGCATCCTTGCGCTCGCTGCCCGAGACGCTGGCGCAGCCGTCCGCGTAGCCCTGCCGATATTCCAGCGGGAAGCCCTGCAGATTGACGTTCGCCGGCGGATTGGGAGCGCCGCGCGGCTGCGCGGGCGTCGGCGTGCCATACGGTTTCGCCGGCGGCGGCCCGACCGGGCTCACGGTCGCGCAGCCGCAGGCCGCGAGAGCAAGCGCCATGACGAGGAGCCGGCGCGACGACGTAGCGATCGTGCGCCGGCTCGAAGCGCAGGGAAGATCGGCGGGGTTGAAAGCGTGCAAGCGGGTAAAATTGTACCCCATGAGCGCGCTCGACCTCCGGTCCGCAACCGCCGTGGCGGTGCACCGCGACGATGCGACGCTTGCCACCGCCACGCCGGCGCCATCGAGCCGGATCGTCGAGCCGGCCGCTCGGTTCGTTCATCTGCGGCTGCACAGCGAATACTCGATCGTCGACGGCACGGTGCGCATCGACGATGCAATCGCCGCGGCAATCGCCGACCGCATGCCCGCCATCGCGCTGACCGATCTCGGCAACGTGTTCGGCATGGTGAAGTTCTACATCGCCGCGCGCCGCCAGGGCGTGAAGCCGATCGTCGGCTGCGACGCCTGGATCACTCACGACGCCGAGCGCGACGCGCCGTACCGGCTGCTTCTTCTGTGCCAGTCGCGCGAGGGCTATTTGCGGCTCGCCGAGTGGCTCACCCGCGCCTATCGCAGCAATCAGCACCGTGGCCGGGCCGAGATCCGCCGCGAGTGGTTCGCGGAAGGCACCGAGGGATTGATCGCGCTGTCCGGCGGTCGCGACGGCGACGTCGGCGGCGCGCTCCTGCAGGGCAACGGCGCCGGGGCCGCGGCGCAGGCCGCGCAGCACGCGCAGCTCTTCCCGGGCCGCTATTACCTGGAAGTGCAGCGGGTCGGACACCCTGACGACGACGCGCTTACCGCCGCGACCGTCCGGCTCGCCGCCGATCTCGACCTTCCGGTCGTCGCCACGCACCCGGTGCAGTTTCTTGCGCGCGAAGAGTTTCGCGCCCACGAGGCGCGCGTGTGCATCGCCGAAGGCTACACGCTCGCCGATCCGCGGCGGCCCCGGCGCTTCACGCCCGAGCAATACTTCACCACGCAGGACGACATGGCGAAGCGCTTCGCCGATCTGCCGGGCGCGCTCGCCAATTCGGTGGCGATCGCGCAGCGCTGCAGCCTCGCGATCCCGCTCGGCAGGAACTATCTGCCGGATTTCCCGCTGCCGCCCGGCGTCACGATCGAGGAGCATCTGCGCAACGAGGCGGTCGCGGGCCTCGAGAAGCGGCTCGCTGCGCTCTATCCCGACCGCGCGCAGCGCGATCCGAAACGCCCCGAGTACCTCGCCCGCCTGGAGTTCGAGGCAAAGACCATCATCCAGATGGGCTACGCCGGTTACTTCCTGATCGTCGCCGACTTCATCAACTGGGCGAAGGCGAACGCCGTGCCGGTGGGACCCGGACGCGGCTCGGGCGCCGGCTCGCTCGTGGCCTACGCGCTGGGCATCACCGACCTCGATCCGCTGCGCTACGCTCTGCTCTTCGAGCGATTCCTGAATCCCGAGCGCGTGTCGATGCCCGACTTCGACATCGATTTCTGCCAGGATGGGCGCGACCGCGTGATCGAATACGTCAAGCAGAAGTACGGCGCGGAATCCGTGTCGCAGATCGCGACCTTCGGCACGCTGCAGGCGCGTGCCGTGGTGCGCGACGTGGGCCGCGTGCTCGACCTCCCCTACAGCTTCTGCGACGGCATCGCCAAGCTCATTCCCTTCCAGCCCGGGCGCACGGTGACGCTCAAGCGGCGCGCGCCGGGCGAAGCGCCAGCCAACGTCATCTACGCGCGCGAGGTCGAGCCGCAGTTGAATGAGCGGGAGACCGCCGAGGAGGAAGTGCGTGAGCTGCTCTCGCTCGCCGAGCAGCTCGAAGGGCTGCCGCGTAACGTCGGCATGCACGCCGGCGGCGTGCTGATCGCGCCGGGGAAGCTCACCGATTTCTGTCCGCTCTACACGCAGGCCGGCACCGACGCGCCGGTGTCGCAGTTCGACAAGGACGACGTCGAGCACGTGGGGCTGGTGAAGTTCGACTTCCTGGGACTTACCACGCTCACCGTCCTCGACTGGACGGTTCGCTACGTGCGCAGGCTCGATCCGGGGTCCACGGTCACGGTCGACAACATTCCGCTCGACGATCCTCGCACCTACGAAATATTCAAGACGGGCAGCACGGTCGGCGTGTTCCAGTTCGAATCGCGCGGCATGCGGGAGCTCCTGCTGCAGGCGCCGCCCAAGCGCTTCGACGACATCGTGGCCCTCGTGGCACTGTTCCGGCCCGGACCGATGGAGCTCATCCCGGATTACATACGCCGCAAGCAGGGCACGGAGCGGCCCGACTACTTCGATCCGCGGCTCGAGCCGATCCTGGCGCCGACATACGGGGTGATGGTGTACCAGGAGCAGGTGATGCAGATCGCGCAGGCGATCGGCGGCTACACGCTGGGCGCGGCCGATCTGCTCCGGCGGGCGATGGGCAAGAAGAAGCCCGAGGAGATGGCCAAGCATCGCGACGTGTTCATCGCCGGCGCGCAGAAGAACGGCCTCGCCAAGGCCAAGGCCACGCAGCTCTTCGATCTGATGGAGAAGTTCGCGGGCTATGGCTTCAACAAGTCCCACGCGGCGGCCTACGCCCTCATCGCCTATCAGACCGCGTACTTCAAGGCGCATCATCCGGCGGCGTTCATCGCCGCCAACCTCTCCGCGGTCATGGACGACACCGACAAGGTGCGGCATTTCCACGACGAAGCCGAAGCGCTCGGCTTGACGGTTCTGCCGCCCGACCTGAACGCCGGGCACTATCGCTTCGAGCCGGTCGACGAGAAGCGCATCCGCTACGGCCTGGGCGGCATCAAGGGCACGGGTCGATCCGCGATCGAGGCGATCGTCGAAGCGCGCAACGCGGGAGCGTTCACGGATCTCTTCGAGTTCTGCCGCCGCGTCGACAAGCGCGCGGTCAACCGGCGGGCGATCGAGGCGCTGGTGCGCGCCGGCGCCTTCGACGCGATCGACGCGCGGCGCGCGAGCCTGTTCGCCTCGGTGGGCGTGGCGCTCGACTTCGCGGAGAAGGCGGAGGCCTCCGCCGCGCAGGTCTCGCTCTTCAGCGGCGAGGCGGACGAGGGCGCCATCGCAAAGCCGAGGCTCCTCGACGCGCGGCCCTGGACCGACAACGAGCGCCTCACCCACGAGAAGGCGAGCCTGGGCTTCTACCTGTCGGGGCACCCCTACGACGAGCACGAGGGCGAGCTCGCCTCGCTGATCCAGTTGCCACTGAGCGCGATCAAGCCGACGACCGCGCCGGTGCGCATCGCCGGCGTGATCACCACGCTGCGCACGCAAGCCTCGCGCCGCGGCAAGATGGGCTTCGTGACCCTGGACGACGGCAAGGACGTGGTGGAGGTGGTGGTTTACAACGAGACCTTCGACGCCTGCCGGCACCTGCTGCGCGAGGACGTGCTTCTCGTCGCCGAGGTCCGTGTCCAGCAGCGCATGAACGAAGACGGGCAGATGCAGGGTTATCGGATCATCGCCGACGCGCTCTACGACCTGCCCGCGGCGCGGCGGAAATTCGCCCGCGGACTGCGGCTGTGCTGCAACGGCTCCGCATCCGGCGAGCGGCTGTTCCAGCTGCTCGAGCCCTACCGCAGCGGAACCTGTCCCATCGTGATCGACTACCGCAACGGTGAATCCGGCGGCGAGATCGAGCTGCCGGAGGCCTGGCGGGTGAAGCTCGACGAGCCGCTGCTCGCGAGCCTGCGCGAGTGGCTGCACGCTGAGAACGTGCGCGTAATGTATTAGGTATTGGCAACGCTGGCGTACGCGTACGTACGCCATGGCCTTCCAGTGAGCCGCGGCTTATCGTGACCAGAAAGCAAATCTACGATTCCGGAGTAATCAGGTGGTCGCCGCGGCAGATCGAGCCTTCAGGGACAACGCGTCCGGCCACCGGCACGGACGAGTCGCCGGGCGACCAGGCGGCTCCGGAAGCGCGTGGCCCGATGCCGGTCTTGGTCGGCTGCCCGCGCTCCGGAACCACCCTGCTCACGGTGATGCTGGACAGCCACCCGCAAATCGCCATGCCGCCCGAAACCGCCTTCTTGCCCGAATTGAAGCGGCTAGCGGGTAGAGAGGGGCCGTCTCTGCGGCGCGAATTCTTCGCTCTGCTCACGACCGATCAATGGGGTGTGTCGAATTGGGATGACATCGGCATCGACAAGGGCGAGTATTGGCGCCGGCTCTGCGCGCTGCGTTCATTTTCGATCACGGCCGGGCTGCGGGTCCTGCTAGGCATGTATGCCGACCGTCTCGGCAAGCCGCTCTTCGGCGAAAAGACGCCCGCCGACACGCACTGCATGCCGCAGATCGAGGAGTATTTGCCGGAAGCGCGCTTCATTCATGTCGTCCGCGACCCGCGGGACGTCGTCCTATCGCTCCGCAAGACCAGCGCCGGACTGCGACGGAGCATCGAGGAGATGTCCGGCATATGGGCTTCCATGGTCGGGATCGCCAAGTCCTCGGCCCAACGCGTCAGGCACTATCACGAGCTTCGGTACGAGGATCTCGTGCTCGACCCCGAAACCGAGTTGCGCAAGATCTGCGTCTTCCTGCACCTTGATTACGCCGACGAGATGCTGGATTACCGCGCCAGCGGCGCGAGGCACATCGGACACCTCGGCGATCGTCCAATAGCGAACGGGCGCGGCAAAGTGCCGCGCCAGCTGCGCGCCCGGCTGCACGAGAACCTCGTGCAGCCGCTCAGAAAGGATCGAGTGCACAACTGGCGACGCGAAATGAGCGCCGAGGACCGTGCGAAGGTAGAGACGATCACTGCGCCCCTGATGCGAGAACTTGGCTACGTGATCGAAGGTGGATCAAGATAGGTTGTTCTCGATTCGCTTGGCCGATCACTGGCTCGATGGGCACGCTGCGTCGTCTCACCTGAGGAAAAGAGGCTAAGCGCGCGGTGTCAGGTCCGGCTCAGAATGCTCGCGACAGCCCTACCACCACCGTGTTGCGCCGCTCGCCCTGCGAAATCGGATAACCCGTGCGGGTCGAACCGACTCCCACCCAGGAGACCTGCACGGCGAACGCCGCGAGCTCGATCGCGATCCCCACACGGCCGTCGAGCACGCGACGATCGGCCGCCCCGTAGGTCGTATCTCGGCCGAGGTTCGCCAGCAGGCCGACGTGTGCCGTCAGCCGAACTCGATCGACGAGCGGCTGAGCGACGTTGAGCTCCGCGTACCAGGCGCCCGAGTCGCGCCCGAAATAGCGTGGCGCATAGTACACGCGCGCGCTCAGCCCCTCCGCGACGATCCCGGCGTAGGCTTCCGCGTAGTCGTACGTGCCGGGACCGGTGAACGCCGCGTAGGTGGCGCCCACCTCCATGCCCAGGCCCCGCTCCAGCCGCGGCGCGTAGCCGCCGTAAGCGACGGCCTGCAACTGCCGGTGCGGCGAGATCGCGAACTGAACGTTGGAGACGAACAGTCCGCCGTAGAGGCCGGACGCGTCGTCATAGGCCACACTTGCTTGCAGCGCCGGATCGCCGCGCGAGAGCGAGATGCCGCGATAGCGATAGTCCGAAACCATGCTCGCACTCGCGGAGACCTGAGCACAGGCGTCGGCCGCCGCGAGCGCGAGGCCGAGCAAGGTCCAGCGAAGGATCCCGCGGCTAGGGTTCCGTCGGGGACCCGGAGTCGTGCGCCAATGCGCAGCCGCAGGCGCAGGTGCCGGCGGTTCGCGCGACCGCGGCGCACGCGTCCACCATGGCGTCTCCACCGGTAGCTCGTCCCCGCGGCGCCAGCAGCGCATGCACTTCCGCCGGCCGCAGGCGCGGATCGAGCTCATGGAGCAGAGCCACGAGCCCGCTGACGTGCGCCGCCGCGAACGACGAGCCGGTGACGAAGCCCCACTTGTGCGCCGTGATCGTGGTCGGTATGTCGCGACCGGGCGCGAGCAACGCGCCCGCAGGCGCATCCTGCCCGTCGTCGCCGGCAACGGCAAGCACGCCGGCGACCGACGCGGGAAAGCCGCCGTCGGGCGTCCGCGGATCGACGGCCGCGACGACGACGGTGCCGCGGTCCAGCGCAACGTCGAGCAGCCGCTCGAGCAGGCGGTCGCTGGGTCCGCCGAGACTCAAGTTGATCACCTCCGCCTTGCGCTCGAGCGCGAACTGGAGCGCTTTCGCCAGCGTGAAGCTGCTGCACAGAGCCGCCGCGTGCGGCGAAGGTTCCCAGCACGCTCGCAGCGCGAGCAGCTCGGATTCCGGCGCCACGCCGGCGATGCCGATCGCGTCGTCGGCGCGAGCGGCGATGATCCCGGCCACGGCGGTCCCGTGCGTCTCGGCGACGCTGGGTCCTTCGTCGACGAAATTGCGCTCCGCCACCACGCGGCCCGCGAGATCGGGATGGTCGATCTCGACACCGCTGTCGATCTCCGCCACGCGCACGTGCCGGCCAGTCGCGAGGCGATGGAGCTCGGAAAGGTGCCACGCCTTGGCGGCCGGCTGGAGCGGATAGAGCGGATCGTCGTGAGCCAACACGTGGAAGAGCTGCATGCGCTGCACCGATTCCACGCGCGGCTCGCCGGCGAGCGCCTCGACGACTGCGGTGAGCGGCGCGTTGTCGAGCGCCTCCATGACGAAGCAGTCCAGGCCCAGCGCCGGCATCGGCCAATCGTCGACCACCTTGAGACCGTACTTGCCCGCGAGCGCTTCGGCGACGCGCCGCCGGGCGTCGCCTCCGAGGCGCGCGCCGTAGCCGCCGCCGTAATTGATCTCGGGGCGGAAGTGCGGCGGCGCGACATGCAGCATCACCAGAATCTGCCGCGGCGATGCATCGTCGGCGGGCGCGGCCGCCGCCTGCGGCTGCGGCGCGGCACAGCCGAAGAGGCACGTCGCGAGCGTGCCGGCGGCGAGCAATAGCCGGCCTAGCGTCACCGCGATCCCTCGGGATCGAGCGCTTCGACGAGCGCGACCGCGCGCTCGGACTTGAGCGTCTCGATCGCCTGATCGCGCCGGCCGGCGGGCACCGCGAGCACGTACGCGTTGCTGCGCGTGGGACCGTCCACCACGCGCGCGTCGGCCTCTCTCATGACGCGACGCAGCTCGGCTTCGGAGGTCGAGGGATCGAACACCACCACCAGGGCACCCGCCGGTGGAGCGACGACCGGAAGAGCGCCGAGCGTGCGGTACGCAGGCTCGCGTTCGGTGTCATGGACCGACAGCGCGCCCAGCGCCACGATCAGTGCGAATTGCGCACCCATCACCCAGCGGGTCCACCGCGCGGGGCGCGCGCCAAGGCTCTGCCAGCGGCTCCGCGGCGCTTCGAGCTTCCGGCGCAACTTGCGGAAAACCGCGGGCGCTTCGGACGCCGCCTCGCCGGCCAGGCATGCTGCATACAGCTTGCGCAGCCAGTCGACCTCCTGCCGGCAGCGCGGGCACTGCGCGAGGTGGCGCTCGACGAACGCCCCCTCCTCGCCGTCGAGCGTCCCGTTGGCGAACCACGGCAGCAGCGCGTCCGCGACCTTGTGCGCCGCCGGATCGATGCGCACGACGCGGTCGGTCATCGGCTCGCCCGCTCCGGGAAGCGCCCCGAGTTCCGAGCGTTCGAGCCCTTGGCCTGCATCCTCATATTCCCCCGCCGGCATGGTGCCCTACGGTAAACCAAACCGGTCGGCGGTTCATTCCCGCCCCTTGGGCTGCGCCAGCGGCGGTCGCGAGCCGGCGCCGCTGGGGCATAATCCGCGTGACGAAGCGGCGTCCAGAACGTAACGCCCGGGCGGCCGCCCTCGCGAGCCGGGCGGCCCTCCCATGCAGCGGTTCCTGAAGCACTACGCCGCTTTCTTCCGGCTCCCGGGTGTCGTGCGGCTGCTGGGGGTCGCCTTTCTGGCGCGCATGCCGATCGGCATGATGTCGCTGTCGATGCTCATGCACCTGCGCGAGCTGTCGAACTCCTTCGCCTTTGCCGGCGGCATGGTGGGATCGTACCTCGTGGCGATGGCCGCCACCGCGCCGATCCAGGGACGGCTCGTCGATCGCTACGGCCCGCGCGGCGTGCTCACCGTCACCGGCGTCGTGCACCCCGCAGCGCTCGGCGTTCTGCTGTTCGCCGGAACCCTGCACCTGCCGCTCGCGGCCATCGCCCCGCTCACCATGCTGGCCGGCGGCTTCGTGACGCCGATCTCGGTGCTCACGCGCACGCTGTGGCGGCACCGCTTCGAGGATCCGGCCGAGCGACGCACGGCATTCGCGATCGACACCGTGATGATAGAGATCAATTTCACCGTCGGGCCGGCGCTGATAGGCCTTGCGCTGCTGCTCGGCACACCGATGCACGCCTTCGCCTTGACCTGGGTGGCCGCGGCAAGCGCGGCACCGCTGTTTCTGCTCTCGGGGGCGACGCGCTACTGGAAGCGCGCTGCCGACGAAGACCGGCATCTGCTCGGGCCGCTCACCAACCGCCGGCTGCTGGTCGTCTATGCGACCAGCGTCGCGCTCACCTTCGCGTTCGGCATGATCGAAGTGGGCTACCCGGGTTTCGCCGCCCAGCTGGGTCTCGTTCCACTCGGCGGCGCGCTGCTCGCGATCTGCTCCATCGGCAGCGCGACCGGGGGATTCGCCTACGGCGGCGCGCACATCGCGCTGCCGCTGGAGCGGCAGTTGCCGCGGCTGCTCGCCTGCTTCGCCGTCCTTCTGGCGGCGCACGCCTTGGCGGGCACACCGTGGGTTCTGGCGCCGCTCGCCTTCGGCGCCGGGCTCACGATCGCACCCGCGCTCACGGTGTTGTCGCTGCTCGTCACGCAGCACGCACCGGCGCGCTACGCGACCGAAGCGTTCACCTGGATGTCGACGTGCATCGTGGTGGGCATCGGCGCCGGCATGGCGGTCGGCGGACAGCTCGTCGAAGCGCTCGGTCCCTGGGCGGCCTTCGGGACCGGCGGCGCGTCGGCGCTGGTCGCCGCGGTCGTGGCCGCTCCGTTGCGCCGGCGAGGATAGGGCCGTCTAAGCGGAGCCCGCCAGCCGCTCGCGCAGCGCCGTCTTCAGCACCTTGCCGGTGTTGTTCTTCGGCAACTCGTCGAGGAACACGTAAACCTTGGGCCGCTTGAAGCGGGCGATATGCTCGAGGCACAGCGCGTCGAGATCGGCCTCTAAGACGGCGACGTCGGCGCCCGCGCGCGGCACGACGCAAGCTACGACCTCCTCGCCCCAATCGACGTGGCGGCGGCCGACGACGGCGACTTCGGCGACGCCGGGATGCCGCTGCAGGACCTCCTCGACCTCGCGCGGATAGATGTTGGAGCCGCCGCTGATGATGAGATCCTTCGAGCGATCCTTGAGCGTGAGAAATCCCTCGCCGTCAACGCAGCCGACGTCGCCGGTGTGCAGCCAGCCGCCGGCGAGCGCGGCGGCGCTCGCCTCCGCGTTGCGCCAGTAACCCCGCATCACGGTCGGCCCGCGCACGAGCACCTCGCCGATCTCGCCGGCGGGAAGCGGCGCACCTTCGTCGTCCGCGATGCGCAGGGCGATGCCGCGCTGGGCCACGCCGACCGATCCCAGGCGCGCATCGTCGCTTGCCGCGATCGCGGTGGCAATTCGCTCGCGCGAGAGCGCCGTGATGGTCATCGGCGATTCGCCCTGGCCGTAGATCTGCGCGAGCCTGGGGCCGAGCGCCGCATACGCGGCCTTGCAATCCTCGACGTACATCGGCGCGCCGCCGCAGACGATCGAGGCGAGCCGGTCCAGCCGCGCGTTGCCGAGCGCGCGATGAGCGACGAGGCGCTTCACCATCGTCGGAGCGGCGAACATCCGCACGTTGCGCCACGCGGGGAGCAGCGCGACCACTTCGGCGGCATCGAATCCACCCGATTCCGGCACGACGTTGGCGGCGGCGCGCTCGACGTGCGGTACGACGTAGAGCCCAGAGCCGTGCGACAGCGGCGCGGCGTGCAGGATCGCGTCGCCCGCGGCCACGGGCTCGACGTTGGCCAGGAAGGCCTCGCTCATCGCCCGCAGGTTGGCGTGCGACAGGATCGCGCCCTTCGGACGACCGGTGGTGCCGCTGGTGTAGAAGAGCCACGCCGGATCGTCGGACGCGACCGCTGCGGGCTCTTCCGTGCGCGCGTCGCCGAAGAGCTCGGCGTAGTCGCGACCGCCGAACTGCACGATGCGGCTCAGGGCAGCGGTGCGAGCGACGCCGGCTCCGAGCGTCGCGGCCCACGCGGCGTCGACGAAAGCCCAGCGTGCCCCGGAATGCTCGAGCACGTAGTCGAGCTCGGACGCGTGTAGCTTGCTGTTGACCGGAACCGCCGTGAGGCCCGCGTGCCAGCAGGCGAACAGCGTCTCGACGTACTCGGGCCCGTTGCGCGCGACCAGCGCGATGCGCTCCCCACGCTCGAGCCCCGCGCCGGTCAGCGTCGCGGCGAGTCGCGCGACGCGCGCCGCCAGCCGGGCGTAGTCATGCAGCGTGTGCGCGCCGACCCCGACGGCGGGCGCGTGCGGATGCGAGCGCGCGCTCGCGACCAGCAGCGCGGCGAGGTTGTGCGCGGGGGAAGCGAAGTGGTCCAGAGAAGCGAAAACGGACGGCGACAGACGATCGATTGTATCCCACGGTGCCTCTTTCCCCGGCGCGGACCAAAAGGCACGCGTCCAAAGCGGCGCGCCGGAGCTATCGGCGCTGGCCGAAGCGGCACCGGGCGTGCGGCCCGCCGAGCCCTACTGGCAGGTCGTACCGCTGCCGAACACCTGGCGAGTGATCGCCTTCGCCTGCGAAACGCCGTTCACGGTGTAGGCGAACCTACCCGTGTTTCCGTCGGTGAAGGTGAGCGTTGCGGTCCCGACGGCCGTGGGAGTGACGCTCGCCGGATTGAATGGTACCGCGTTGAACGCCGGGCCCGTCGTCCGGAAGAGCGTGCCCGCGTAGGAGCCCGGTTCGGTCTTCTGAGCCGTCACGACCAGCCACATCGGTGTACCGTCGAGATCGTACGTGAACCAGGTAGCGAAGATCGTGTCGCCCTCGTGCGCGAAATTGATGCCCCATCCGGACTCCGAGCCGCCGGGCGCGGCCCACCACAGACCCTGGTAGTTGCCGGTCGCCCCCAGATTAGCCACACCCGACGTGCATGTCGGCAGCGGGCCGAACACCTCGCGCGTGATGCTTTTCACCTGCGAGATGCCGTTCACGGTGTAGGCGAACGTCCCGTTGTTGGCATCGGTGAACGTGAGCGTACCGTTCCCGACTTGCGTCGGCGTGACCTGCATCGGGTTGAACGGCACCGCGTTGAACGCCGGCCCCATCGTCCGAAAGAGCGTGCCGGAATAGGTGTTGGGGCCCGTCTTGGGAGCCGTCATCACCAGCCACCATCCCTTGCCGGTGGCGTCATAGGTGAACCAGGTGGCGAAGATGATGTCGCCCTGATGCTCGAAGTTGATGCCCCAGCCCGATTCCGAGCTGGCCGGAGCGTTCCACCACAAGCCTTCGTAGTTGGCGACCGCGGCGCTCACCGAGGCGGATGCGCCGGCGTAGTTGGTGGCGACGTTCGGCGCGACGGCACCCGTGCGCTTGATCGCCGTGACGCCGTCGGTCGGGAGCGAGGTGTAAGTCACCTGATCGACCTCGGCGTAATTGACGGTGCCGTTGGCGAGCGGCAGGAAGCCGTCGGGGATCACGTAGTCCGGCGTGACGATCCCGAGCGCGGCGAAGCCCTGGGTCGCGATCAGCACGCGGGTGAAGGCGGTGGGCGCCTCCATTATGCCGTATCCGTCGTTCACGTCGCCCGGCAGATTGGTCGGGAAGACATACGTCTGCGTCGCGCCGCCGCTCGTGCTGGTCAATGTGTGGCCGGCGAGAAAGTTCTGGCCGTTGGCTCCCGCCGCCTCGTGCAGAACGACGTACTGCACGGTGCCATCGGCGTTGGAGAACATCTCGTCGATCTGATAGGTGTGAAACGTCGCCCACGCGGCGGGCGCGGCGAGCGCGACGGCGAGCGAGCCGAGGAAAACGACGCAGCGTCTCATGGCGACCTCCTGTCGCAAACGTCGCCGGCCAGCGAAGGATCGCTTCGGCGATCGGCCGGCGAGTCGTAAACAGCGAGGTCCGGAAGCGTATTCCTGCGCCCAGCGGAGCGCTTCGCCTCAGTAGGTCGCGCGTCCGCCGGAGAGATCGAACACCGCGCCCGTGGAGAACGAACACTCCTCGGTGCACAGCCAAGCCGCGAGCGCCGCGATCTCCTCCACCAGGCCGAAGCGCGCCATGGGAATCTTCGACAGCATGAAGTCGATGTGCGCCTGTGTCATCTGATCGAAGATCGCGGTCTTCACCGCCGCGGGCGTCACGCAATTCACGCGGATGCCGGTGCGGGCGAGCTCCTTGCCGAGCGACTTGGTGAGCCCGATGACGGCCGCCTTGGATGCGCTGTACGCACTGGCGTTGGGATTGCCTTCCTTGCCGGCGACCGATGCGACGTTGACGATGCGCCCGTAGTCACGTCGCAGCATGACGGGCACGACGGCGCGGTTGCACAGGAACACGCCGTCGACGTTCACCGCCATCACCTTGCGCCACGCGTCGATCGGATACTCCCAGGCCGTCGTATTCGGGCCGGTGATGCCGGCGGAACAGACGAGCGCGTCGATGCGCTCCAGTGCCGCGGTTGCGGCAGAAGCGGCGGCTTCGACTCCGCCGGGATCGGCCACGTCGACCACGCGCGCCTCCGCGGCGCTGCCGAGCGCCGCGCGGGCTCGATCCAGCGCCTCGGCGTCGAGGTCCCACAGGCTCACGCGGCCGCCACTCTCGATCAGGCGGCGGGCGATCGCCAGGCCGATTCCCGCGGCTCCGCCGGTGACGATCGCGGCGCGGCCGCTGAAATCGAGCTGGTTCATCGCTGTGGGAATTCGACCGTTCGGGAGATCGCGGGCGATCGTACCACGCTGCTGCCGAGAAGCCCCTTCGCAGAGCGGTGCTCTAGCGACGCTCTTCGCTCTCCGGGCGGTTGGCAACGCTCGCCGGATGCCACGCGCCCCGCCCCTCGCCCGCCAGCGCTCCGATCAAAGCGAGCACTTGCGAGGTCTCAGTGGTCTTGTCGAAGAAGGCACTGGCCCCGAGTTGCGCGCTCATCTGCCGGTATTCGTCATAGGCGTGATTGGTGAGCACGACCTTGATCGGTGTCGGCCGCGAATCGAGCTTCTGGAGCGCCTCAAGCACGTCGAAACCTGTGCCTGACTTGAGCGCGATGTCGATCAGGACGAGGTCGGGCCGCAGTGTGGAAAGCTCAGCGATCGCGGACTCCGCGTCCGTGCTGCATCCGACCAGCACGCCTCCAGCGGCCTCGATCGCCGACACGAGCACACGCCGCAGGATCGCCGAGTCCTCCACGACGTACACCTGGAGCGGCTTTGGAAATTCGCGCATCGACCGGTCCGATCGGTAGACCGGTTGCAAGATCGGTGCCCGATGCGGACGGCGCCGCGCCTGAGCGCGATGCGCCGCAGCGCGGGGTGGCCTTGTAATTATTACCCGGTCGTAACGCGCCCGCCTCAGTGAAAGAAGAAGTAGATGATCACCAACACCACGGCGGGTACGCCCAGCAGCCATGCCAATACGTATTTGCCCATTGCTTGGTCTCCGCGAATATGGATCGCGAGCCATACAAGATGCGCCCGGGCGAACGGTCGCGCTATCGGCGCAATGCCGATTCCACCGTAGGAGTCGCTGGCAGAGACCGCGGACATTCGCGGCGCGGAAGATTGCCCAGCTCGTGTCCGCGCAGCCGCGCGATAACCTCGACGATGGAATCGAGCCCGCGTCCGCGATGCCCGAGCGGCGCGTCCACGGACTACGGCAAAATCGGCTCGCATCCGACAGACATCGGTTTTGTCGCCCGCTATCGTTGGGGCCGTAACGCGTTCATGGCATGGCCCATCGCAGAAAGCCAGGCATCGACTTTGAACGAGCCCGGTGGCACCTCGCCCAGGCGGAAGAGCGAGTTGCCGCTCAG
>Ga0335081_10009729_pt1 | contig 15493 bp, 15 predicted proteins | sample Lox_Sample_35_FD_206713 | JGI IMG/M metagenome (GOLD analysis project Ga0335081, IMG submission 206713) | Soil microbial communities from Loxahatchee National Wildlife Refuge, Florida, United States - Lox_Sample_3.5 | ecosystem: Environmental > Terrestrial > Soil > Wetlands | place: USA... | reverse complement strand
TCCCCTTGAAAAGGGGAGGTCGGCACGCGAAGCGTGCCGGGTGGGGATCAGGCGCTCTGCAATTGATCCCCACCCCGACCCTCCCCTTTGCAAGGGGAGCGAGCGCGCTGCCGTCGTGGCACCGTTTCAACCTAAACCAATCACGCTTTAGCATGCTGTCACACGTGCGCGCCCCAGCATTATTCGAACGACGGCAAGGGGCTGCAAGCCGTGCCCGAACGGCTCCTATGCGAGCGAGCCTGGATCGGCCTATTGCACCATCTGCCCCACCGGCTCGGTGGTGAATACGGCCAAGAACGGTTGCTTCACCCGCGCCGACGGGCTCGTGATCAATAAGGACCACGCCAGTTGCTCGCCCTGTTCCGGAGGCAAGATACCGAGCCCGAGCAAGACCGCCTGCGTGCCATGCCCCGCCGGCACGCACTTTCAAATCGGCGGCTGCGCCCCCAATCCGCAGGGCGTGCGCAGGACGCCGACGCCCGGCCTTTTGGAAGGCACGCCCGGGCTCGGCACGCAGGGTCCGGCCGCTACCGGCACGCCGTCGCGGCCGTCCGGCGGCGGCGCGACGCGGCCCGGCGGCGCGGGCATCCGATGAGGACCTGCTACCCGTCCCACCCGACGCCGCGGGCCGACGGCCCGTGATCGGGTAATGCGTGCTCACGCGCTTATCAGGGCAGCATCGGCAGCTATCATACGATCAGACCCACGACCTTCTCAGCGAGCAGGGCCGCCATGGAATATTTGCCGGTGTCGACCGTGATGCGCCGCCTTCAGGTGGTCAATCGGAAGTACAGCATGGGTAGCTTTTCAGGCAGCGCCTCGACATTGTCGATTTGCATGAAATTGCGCCGACCGAAAATGCGCGGCAGATAATTTTCGCTCCCCGCGCCCAGACCGACGCAATAGACGTTGATACCCTCATGGGCGAGCCCCTGAACGGCCTTTCGCGCATCCTCGACCAGATAGGTGCGATCGGCGACGTCGACATCGGACGGCTCGCCGTCCGTGACCACGAGGATCAACTTGCGATGAGTTTCTTGATGGGCAATTTCCATTGCCGCTTGTCGCAATGCGGCGCCGATTCGCGTCGACAGGCCGCCGCGCAAGCCGGCGAGCCGCGAGCGCGCTTCGTTTCCGTAGGGTTGCCCGAAATCCTTGATCCGGTAGTAGCGCACTTCGTCCCGGCCGTTGGAGCAGAAGGCGTGCAGGGCGAAGGGATCGCCGAGACCGTCGAGCGCATGCGCAAGCAGTGTCGTGGCCGCACGTTCCACCGTAAGGACGCTGCGGGCGGTGCCTTTTATCAGGTCCTTGGTGGATTCCGAAATATCGAGCAGAACCAGCACCGACAAATCGCGGAAACGCATCTCGCTTGTTTCGTAGACGCGCGGGTCGGGCATGATGCCGTTGCGCAGTTCGATGGCGGCGCGGATACATGCTTCGAGATCCAGCCGTTCGCCCTCGGGCTGGCGGCGCAGCCTCGATGCCCGTCCGACGCGGGCCGAGCGGATCAATTTGCTGATGCGCCGTTCGACGTCAGCATACTCGTCCAGGACATTGTTCAAGATAGCGGCCGGCGCCTTTCGGCATTCAAATTCTAGGATCGTGGTCCAGTCCGCCAGCTCCCGGCCCGAAACGTGATCCCATTCAGGCTGCTTGGCGATAGGAATGCCGGTGTCCTGGTCGACCGCCCGCATTCGCGCCGCTCGACTTGCTTGCGCTAGGTCGTCGAGACTGCGTTGCCGGTGGTGAGGATCTTGCTGGTTTTCCGTTTGCGATATGCGCACGGCGTCAAGAATCGTTTCCGCCTGATCCGATTCCTGCGGCGGCGGCTCTCCGAAATCCCACAGCCCAAGATTATCATCGCGGTAGGTGGGCTCCACGGCATAGGTCTTGGCGTTGAATTGGACACGCATCTGGCCGATGTCGTTTCCGAGCAGGCTGCCGATGAAGCGGCTGATGGCCGGACTGTCCCATTGCGAGCGATGTTCGAAGAACATCAACTTGCCCTTGTTCACCCAAGGATCGGCATCCTTGTATTCGGGATCGATCAGCGCCCGCGAGAGACGCGCCATCAACACTTCGGCAAGATGCGCGCCGTGCGGTTCGGCCACGTGGAAGGGCAGCCAGAGCCGCCGCAGTCCGGGATAGTCGCGCATCGCCAGCGTTTCGATGCGCGCATCCTCGATCAGCGAAGCGATGGCGATCTGCACCGGCTTGAGGCTGCCTGAAGGCAGCTTCTCCCGCGTATAGACCATATGTGCGGCCACATGTGTGAGGGCGGCACGAAACAACTCAACGGCCTCGTGGCCGTGAACGCCCGAATAGACCTCGGGAATTCGTATGAAGCGGCCGTCGAAGCTGATGCGCCGCGGCGCGGGACGGCCGGAAACGATGTTGGCGGTTGTTATGAGTGGACGAACCTGCCAAAGCGCCATCAAATACGCCTTGAGGCGGCGCTCGACATCTGCAAATACGATATCGCTTCCTGCCTGCTGGAAAGCACGCAACGCACTCGCATCAGAAAGCGAGAAATAAGCGATGCGTTTCTGCAGATCGCCGGCCGTCGACCGGACGCCATTCAGGGCCCAGCCGCGCAAGGCGGTCATGTCGACACGCACGAGCAGCGTTTCCGACCGATCGAGCATAAGCTCAACGATTTCGGGCGCCGTCGCTGCAAGCTCGCTGGTCAAATCAAGCCAGCCCTTGAAAGCGTACGCATCATTTAGATGCCGTGCGGCAACGGGGGCGGCGTCGAGAAGAGCATCGGCCGCCCCGGAGCCAGCCGCTCGCCATACTTCCAGCAGCGCGGGCGCCAGGTTCAGCGCAGCATCCGGTCCGACGGCATTCGCACAGAGCGGGCTCTTTTCGACGAAGCCGGTGACGGCGGCGGGACCTAGTCCCTGCGAGACGAGGCTTGCCAGAGCGTCGGCCCAGGCATCGAGCGTCTCGCCGCGGAACGCACGAGAAACATGAGTCCACGAATCCCTGCCGATCGAAGCGCTGATCTGCGACCGTTGTAGGAGCTCACGTAATGCAGCGCTTTGGTCCGCCATGCGGCCTTGTTCGTCCTATATGCAGGCGGCAATGGCCTCGTTCAGCGCATCCCTAATGTCGGGATCGTCGGTGATCGGCAGGACGATGGCGACATTGCAGGCCACCGCCGTGTTTATGCCTTTCGACATCAAGCGGCCAGCCTGGATCAACATGCGTGTCGAGGCGCCTTCATCGATACCATGGCCCTTTAGATTGCGGGCGCGCGTCCCAATCTTGACCAGTCGCGCAGCAAGCACGCTGTCGATTTTGGCCTCGTGGGCGATAATTTCGGTTTCAACGGCGGGCTCCGGGTAACGGAAATCGACCGCGCCGAAGCGTTGCTTGGTGGATTCTTTTAGATCCTTCAGAACGCTCTGGTAGCCAGGGTTGTAAGAAATTACGAGCTGGAAGTCCGGATGGGCATGGACGAGTTCGTTTTTTTTCTCGAGCGGCAATATGCGCCGGTCGTCAGTGAGCGGATGGATGACCACCGTCGTATCCTGACGTGCCTCAACGATCTCATCCAGATAGCAAATGCCGCCGTAACGTACCGCCAAAGTCAGCGGTCCGTCCTGCCATACCGTGCCGTGCGCATCGAGGAGAAATCGGCCGACCAGATCGGAGGCTGTCATGTCTTCATGGCAAGCCACCGTTATCAGCGGTTTGCCCAGACGCCACGCCATGTACTCGATAAATCGCGTCTTGCCGCAGCCAGTTGGGCCCTTCAGCATCATGGGCATGCGGTTGGCATACGCAGCCTCGTAAATCGCGATTTCATCGTGGATCGGCCGGTAGTACGGCTCCTCGCGGATGAAGTAGCTATCCAATTCCATCGGCTTTCCGGTTCCTGCCAACAAGCAAATAAAATCACCCTACCGCGAGCGTCAGGTCATACAGCCATATTGATAGCGCCGGTGGCGACGTTCTCGCCACCGGCGCGCCGGGCCAGTGGGCCTAACGGTGGGCGGCCGTTTTCTGGTTCGGGATGCCCTCGATCGGACACTCGTCGGTGCCCGCGGTCGTCCGGGTGAGGGCCTCGACCATTTCGCGCGTCCCCTCGGGGTCGGTAATCCACTTCTTGTAGAAGTCATACGGACAGGCCGCGACACCGCGCGCGGATTCGCCGGAATTGATCATGCCGGTATAGCCACGATGCAGCAGCTTAAACAAGTGGTTCTCAGACTGTGTATTGCGACGTGCATCGCGCAGCAGCGATTTCGAAAGCTGGGCGTACTGGATGCCCATGTCTTCCTCGCCGCATTCGCCGAGCGTTCGGCCGTCGAAGCCGATGATGGCCGAGTGGCCGAAGTAGGAGTAGACGCCGTCGAAGCCAGACGCATTCGCCACCGCGACATAGGTGTTGTTCGCCCAGGCCATCGCCTTGGCCATGATCACCTGCTGGTCCTTCGCCGGATACATATAGCCTTGGCAGCGGACGATCAGCTCGGCGCCCTTCATGGCGCAGTCGCGCCAGATTTCAGGATAATTGCCGTCGTCGCAGATGATCAGGCTCACCTTAAGGCCCTTCGGTCCTTCCGACACGAAGGTGCAGTTGCCTGGATACCATCCTTCGATCGGCACCCACGGCATGATCTTGCGGTATTTCTGGACGATCTCTCCCTTGTCATTCATCAGCAGGAGCGTGTTGTAGGGCGCCTTGTTGGGATGCTCTTCGTGCTGCTCGCCGGTCAGGGAGAACACGCCCCAGGTTTTGGCTTTGCGACAAGCCTCGGCGAAGATCTCGGTCTCCGGGCCCGGCACCTTGGAAGCGGTTTCATACATCTCCTTCTGGTCGTACATGATGCCGTGCGTGCTGTATTCGGGAAAAATGACCAAATCCATTCCCGGCAGCCCGACCTTCATGCCGACCACCATGTCGGCGATCTTTTTGGCGTTCGCCAGCACCTCCGCCTTGGTATGCAAGCGGGGCATCTTGTAGTTGACGACTGCCACACCCACAGTGTCGTGACTACTGGAAATATCACCATGCAACATAGCAGGTCTCCTGGTTTGGGCTCACCCGACCTAGTTTTTCATCCGCCCCATTGAGCCATAATGGGGAGGACAAGCGATAAACGCTCCTTGGCGTGCGACGCGCCACAACATGCGGCCCGCACGCGCATCACACCAACAGATGACTGTGGACGACGGTCTCATCCATCTCATCGATGTTGCCTTGGGTTAGAATCCGCCCGTTCTCCATGACTGCGAAGCGCTTGGTGACATCACGCACGAAATCCAAGTTCTGCTCGATGAGCAGAATCGCGCAGCCCTTCTCCGCGTGGATGCGGCCGATGATTGCTTGAATCTCTTCGACTACGGAAGGCTGCAATCCCTCTGTCGGCTCGTCCAGCAGCAAAAGCTTCGGCTCCTGCACAAGCGCGCGGGCGATTGCTAGTTGCTGCTGTTGGCCGCCGGAAAGGACGCCGCCTTTTCTGTCTCTGAGATCCCGGAGCGCGGGAAAATACTCGAATACAAGGTCGGGAATCCTGTCGGCCCGCCTCCCAATTCCCAGCAGCGCCACCCCGATGTTTTCGGTGACGGTGATATCGGGAATTATCTGCCGCCCTTGCGGCACGTAACTGATGCCGAGATGCGTGCGCTGGTGCGACTTCAGATGGGTGATGTCAATATCGTCGAAGTGGATCGTGCCGTTCTTCGGCGGATTGATGCCGGTAATGCTGCGCAAAAGGGTCGTTTTGCCGGCACCGTTGCGGCCGAGGATGGAAACAAGCTCCCCGCCTCCCACTTCGAGCGAAATCCCGTGCAGGATGTGGCTTGTGCCGTAAAAAGTATCGATGCCGCTGATAGAGAGGGTCGTCACTGCAGCTTGCCCTTTCCCAGATAGACTTGCTGGACGCGCTTGTCGGCAACTACTTGGTTGAGTGGGCCTTCGACGAGCACTTGGCCTTGGTGCAGCACCGTCACCCTTTTGCCGATATGGCGCACAACCTGCATGTCGTGCTCGACCAGCAGCACGGTGTGATTCTTCGCGATTTTCTGAATGAGCTCAGCCGTCCGCATCTTGCCTTCCTGGGTCATCCCAGTCGTGGGTTCGTCAAGCAGCAGCAGTTTTGGATTGGCCGCCATGAGCATTCCCAGCTCAAGCCACTGGCGCTGGCCATGCGAGAGGGTATCGGCCGGCTCATTCGCCTTTTCTGCAAGCTCGATGAATTCGAGGATTTCCCAGATGCGGTCGCTTTCTTCCGGCGAAACGCGCTTGAACATGTATTTGAAGACTTTGCGGTCGCCCTTCAGCGAGACCATGACGTTGTCGTACACGGTCAGCGTCTCGTACATGTTTGGGACTTGAAATTTGCGGCCGATGCCGGCGCGTACGATGTCGTAAGGAGCCCAGCCTGTGATGTCCTGCCCATCAAAATCGATGACGCCTTCAATGGGCTTGAACTGACCGGAGATCATGGCGATCAATGTGGTTTTGCCGGCGCCGTTAGGTCCGAGCAGAACGCGAAGCTCGTTCTCCTCGACCGAGAAGTTGAGGTTATTGAGGATCGTGTAGCCGGAGACGCGGGTCGTCAGGCCCCTCACTTCCAACAAAGCCATTCCGTCACCTCCACCTGCACCGGTCGTTGTCTTGGCCTCTGGATTGCCGGCTGATCACACCGCCTCTTCGCCGGTCTTTACTGTGCCGGCAGGGGCCCAATCTCGCTGCCGATCGAAGGCGCGCCTGTCTTCCTCTTCGCGGATCTGGGCCATCGTTCCACGACGCCGCTTGCGCAGCCAATCGCCGAGCGTTCCGACGATACCGTCCGGCATCCAGAGCACGACGATAATGAACAGCGCGCCCATGAAGAGCTGCCAGAAGTCGGCCAGCAGCCCGCTGAGCATGAATTCGAGGGCTTTAATGAGAAAGGCGCCAACAAAGGCTCCGATCAGCGTTGCTCTGCCGCCGACCGCGGTCCAGATCACGCCTTCCACGGAGAAGACCGGACCGGCGTCGAGGAAGGACACGATGCCGACCCACGCGGCATACATTGCGCCTGCCGCGGCCGACATGAAGGCGGCGACGCAGAAGACGAAAATGCGGTAGTTCGCGACGTTGTAGCCCATGAATTCCGCGCGAACATCGTTATCGCGAATCGATTTCAACACCGTGCCAATGCGCGAATGGGTAAGGGCGCGCCCAATCAAAAAGCAGGCGACAGTGACGGCCAGAATGAACCAGAGAAACGGCGCGCCGACGTAGTTCGAATAGTCCGTTATGCCGTTGAAGCCGCCTGTGTAGGTTTGATATTCGATGATAAATTCCTGCAAGATAAGGGCTTCAGCCAGCGTGATAACGGCACAGTAGACGCCGTATATATGACGCTTGAACGTGATGACTCCGAAAATGAAAGCGAGGATGGTCGGAATTAGTAGCGCGCATGCGACCGCAAACGGAGTGCTGACCAACGGCTCCATAAACTTCGGCAATGCGGTCAGGCCGTTCCATTCCATAAAGTCGGGAAATTTGTGCCCGTAGCGCGTAGGATGATCCATCGCGTAGTTTATTTTCAGCGAAAGCGCGACGAGGTACGCACCGATCCCGAAGTAAACGGCCTGCCCGAGGCTGAGAATTCCCGTGAATCCCCAAATCAAATCGATACTGAGCGCAAAGATCGTAAAGCAAAGAAACTTGCCGGTCAGAACCAAAACATAGCTGCCACTTCCCAGCAGGTATGGAAATGAGCCAATGACGGCGACGACCAGCGCGCCAATGATGATCGTCGACAACGATATAAGCGGCGTTCGCCGTAGATTCCTTTTGGACTTTAAAATTTGCAGCTGTTTGGCAGACGCGTTCATCCTAACTCCTCATTTTCGCATCGGCGAGCATGGCGCGTTTCAGGCGCGCTCGTAGTAGCCGAAGATGCCTCTTGGAAAGACACGTATGGCGATGACGATGAAAATGAACACAAGCAGTTCGCCGATCACGGAATTGTATTTGAAAGCCAGAAGCGTCTCCGCCTCGCCGATCAACCCGCCGCCGGTGGGCACGCCCAGCAAATTACCGACGCCTCCTAGCACGAGCACCATGTAAGAATTGACCGCGTAGGTGAATCCCATCGTGGTGGAGACCGATTTGATCGGTGCCAGCACGGCTCCCGCGACACCCGCCAAGCCTGATCCGAACATGAAAATCAACATGTCCACCCGCGTGGTGTCGATGCCGAGACACCCGGATATGGCGCGATTGCGCCGCACGGCACGAACCTTTAGGCCGAAATTGGTGCGATAGAGCACGATGAAAGTGGCGGCGACCATGAGTATGGCCATGCCGATCAGAAACAGACGATAATAAGGATAAGGCAGGCGTCCGATGAGATGAACGCCGCCGCTGAGCACTTTCGGCGACCCGACGTAATAGAGCTGTGGTCCGAAGATGAGCTTCATGAGCACTTCAAGAATGATCCCTACGCCCCAGGTGGCGAGCAGAGTTTCCAACGGCCGGTCGTAGATCCATTGTATGACGGCGCGCTCGACGATGAGTCCCAACAGCGCCACGACAATGAACGACGCGGGGATCGCCCAGAACGTATTGCCGCCGAACTGGCCGATGACGGCAGCGGTATAGGCTCCCACCATGATGAACTGGCCGTGAGCCATATTGATCACGCCGGCGACGCCGAAGATCACCGCTAAGCCGATTGCCGAGATCACCAGAATAGCGGCAACGCTGAGGCCGATAAGGACCTGGGAAATGAGTGCTTGTGTCATTGAACTCCGCCCGCGGGGCGCGCTTGTTAAGGGTCGTAACTGCGAACGCCGACGGCGGCAGGACCAGATCCTGCCGCCGCCGCGCGATCGACCTCTAAATGTCGATCGTGCCAGATCTGTTTTTTTCCTGAGACCAGGGCTTCTTCAGACGTTCGAGCACTCGCTTGTCCGTGAAGTCGCAAGACTTGTGCGGATAGAGATATTTTGTCCACGGATCAGGCCGAATGCGCTGTTCTGATTTCCAGACGATATCGAACTGTCCGTCCGGACGCGCTTTGCCGATGCGCGGCCACAGCCAAGTGTGGTGGTTCTTCTCGTCGATCTTCACCGGCCCTCCCGGCGCGTTGAATTCCTGGCCGGGGAGACCCTCGAAGATCAGCGCATCTGCATCGGTAGATTTTACCTTTGCGAGGGCCTGGGCGAGGAAATACGTCGAGAAATAGGCCGCTTCCATCACTGCATTGGTCACCTGGTTCTTGCCGTATTTCGCCTTGTAGCGCTCGACGAACGACTTGTTCTCGGGGGTATCGACACTCTGGAAGTAGTTGAAGGAGGTAAGATGCCCGACCGCGTTTTCCGGCCCCATCGCGGCCGTCTCTTGCTCCGTCGTGATCGGGGTGCAGATCGGGATGTCGTTAGCGGTTATGCCGAACTGCTTGTACTGCTTGTAGAAAGCGACCACCGAGTCTCCAACCAGATCGGAGAACACCACGTCGGCGCCGCTTCCGGAGATGTTATTGATGATGGTCGAGAACTCGGTATGTCCGAGTGGCGCATACTCCTCGCCGACGTTCTGTCCGCCATGCTTCGCCAACAGCGCCTTGACCTCGCGGTTCGTTTCCTTAGGGTAAATATAGTTGGAGCCGACCATGTAGAATTTCTTGCGGCCCAACGTTTTGATGATCCAGGGTATGAAATCGTCGAGCTGCTGGTTCGGCACCGCCCCGGTATAGAAGCAGTTCTTCGAGCATTCCTGAGCCTCGTACAGTGTCGGGTAAATGAGCACGCCGTTGTACTGTTCGAAAATCGGCAGCACGGATTGGCGGCTTGCAGATGTGTAGCAACCAAGCACGGCCGCTACCTTGTCATCGAGCAACAATTTTTTGGCCTTGTCCGCGAAGACCTGCACCATGGATTGGGTGTCTTCGACGACGGGCTCGAGCTTCTTGCCCAGGACGCCACCCTTTGCGTTGATCTCGTCGATCGCGAGCAGCTCTGCATTGTGCAGGGACGTTTCGATGATCGCGATCGTTCCGGACAGCGAATGCAGTATGCCCACCTTGATAGTGTCGCCTTCCGCCGCCTTGGCAATATTTCGAACGAAGTGATAGGGGCCTGTCGTAAGCGTCAGACCCGCGCCAGCGGCAGCCCCTTTCAGGAGCGTGCGCCGCTTTATTCCCGTGCCCATGAAGCCCTCTCCTCTTGCCAAAAAACAAAAACCCCCCGCCTGCGGATTTCCGCACGCTGGGGGGCTTCATCGCCCTTGCATTTGAGCGGCACCGTTGCCGCGACCCGAGTAGTCGGGATGAAAAACGCTAGCCTAGGGGTGCTGCTGAGTCAATAATTTGGGAGGCCAGCCGCACCAAGGTCGTTCGTTTTTTCATGGCCAAGCTACGCATGCGACGATAGGCATCCTGTTCGCTGAGCTGTTCGCGTTCCATCAGGATGCGCTTGGCCTGTTCGACCTCGCGCAACAGTCGCAAATTTTCGTCCAGCCGCTCAATGCGTGCCCTGAGCCTCTTCTCATACTGAAACTGGCCTCGCGCCAACATGAGCGCGGTCAAGATGGCATGCGGTTGAAACGGGCGATAGAGGACGGCTCCGGGCGAGCACTTGTAAACGGCGTTCGGATCATAGGATCCAGATTGCGGAAGGAGGACAACTAGGGCGCAACGAGGCTCGCCCGGGTTCCATGGAAGTCTCGCTACCAGGTCGGGGGCGAATTCGCAAAAAAGCACATCGGGCTCAACCGACAGCGTTCGCGGCATCGGCCACTGGCGGATGACGGTGGCACGAGTACGCCGGAGCTCCCGTATGAGGTCCTCGCTTTCCGTATCGGGCGCAGCGCAAATTGTGATGTTGAGATTGGCGACCTGTCCTCGCAACGATGTGTTGTCGGCTGATTTGTCGGCGGACATGCTAGAGGACTCGCGTTTGAAACAGTTCTTTAGGAGCAGGAAAAGTGTGTCATGTACGGGTCCGCATCGACTGCGGCGACGGATTGACGCAGGATTTCGAACTGGCCCAAACGCGTAACGCGTCCGATGCGGGACCACACATTCGCCTGTCCGCACTCGGGATTGATTGACACGGATCCTTGCGGCGCTTCGATCGTCTGCGTCAGCGCGAGAGCTCGCAAAAGATCGACATCCATGGAGTTTGCGACGCTCAATGCCTGCGCGAACATCTGCACTTGGAAGTACGCGGCTTCCGCGCACATATTGGTCGGTTCATCGTGGCCGAACTGCTTCTTGAACCTGTTCACGAACGTGCGATTTTTTGGGCCGTCCAAACTCTGAAAATAAGGCGCGGACGTGATGTGGCCCTCGCCGACGTCACTGCCCATGGCCCTGATTTCCGTTTCGGTCGTCGTCAAACTGGCGATTGGTATCTGCCTGGGATCAAGCCCCATATCGGCATATACTTGATAGAGGCTGACCGTCGCTTCTCCGACGACGGTTGAAAAAATCACGTCGGGCCTTAGAGCCTTTATGCGGGCAACGACCGGAATGAAGTCGCAATGGCTGGCATTTAGCCGGATGTATGTTTCGCCGACGACCTCACCGCCGCGGCGGCGCAGGAGGTTGCGCATGATGCGGTTCGACTGACGCGGGTAAATATAATCTGAGCCGACGAAATAGAAACGTTTGCCGGCATTCTCAATTAGATAGTCGCAGAGCTCGACACTGTTCTGATTGGGTGCTGCCCCGGTATAGATGACGTTGGGTGAGTACTCGAAACCCTCGTACAATGTCGGGTACCACAGCAATCCGTTGAGCCGCTCGACTATCGGGAGGACCGCCTTGCGGCTGCTCGACCTGTAGCAACCGAATATGTTGGTAATTCCATCCTCGGTGAGCATCTTGCGCGCAAGATGCGCATACAACTCATCCTCGGACGCCGGATCGTATATGAGGGGGACAAGTTCACGCCCGTCAATGCCGCCATTTTCGTTGATTTCTTCAATCGCAAGCAGCGTTCCGCGAAGCTGAGTGTCCTCGATGATCGCCATGTGGCCGGTACGCGAGAACAGAACGCCGACGCGCCACGGTTGGGAAGTTGCTTTGATCCCCGAACTTCGCATGGCCGGACCGCTCCGCTAAGGTCCGAAATCTGCAGCGGACCTTATCCTGCCCCGGGCCTTATAAATAATGCTACTCTTCACATACTGCCCCTGCAATGCTTTGTTTTGCTGCGCAACATGGAAAGTGCTAAGGTTTGAGGCGCCTTTTTGCTCAAATATTGCTTGGATGAACAATTTTTGAGCAGAACGACTTGAAGGTGCGGCTTCATGACCGGTCAATTCGAAACCGAGAATGTGCATGCAGTCGGGTTGCTCGCCGAGCAAGCGGTGCGGACCGTTAGCGGTCGAAGACTTCTGATTGCTGCAGTGCGGGATTTGGCCCAACGGGGTCCCGAGCAGCGGTCGGCGATCCGCGATATTGGCACGCATATTTGTCAGCTGACGAATGCGCACACGCTGCGCAAGATTGCCAGCGATATTGCCGCGGACGGCGAAGCAAGCTCGCTTGTCGCCCACGACGAACTGCTGAGTGGCTTCTGGCATTCGTAAACGCTACCGTACCCGCACAATGGGCGGGACGATTCCAAACTAGGCGACGTGCGGCGTATCCATTTTTTGATTTTGGCACATCATCGATCGTACGCGCGATGTCAGAATTGCGACCGGCGCTGCTGGTTGATGGTGCAAGCCGAATTTTTCGATTGAGCGATACCCGATAAATTGGCCAAGTGGCGATTTCGAATGCCCCAATAGCGTATGTGGTGTTGGCTACTGCCCCGTATTTTTGTCCACACCATTTCTTAACTGGCGCAGCTACATCATATTTGTTCTTTACAACGGCAACCAAAACCTATGCACACTCTCGTCACAGCCGCTGCGGCAGTCGGCCGCAATAAAACTGCCATCCTACGTGCGATCCAGGCCGGAAAAATTCCGGTTTCTCGCGCAGAGAACGGCGAAATGCTGATCGAGCCTGTCGACCTGCATCGCGTTTATCCGCCATTGCGCACCAACGACACGCCACAGAACCGCGTGTATCAGTCGCACCCGCTTCTGACGCCATCAGCCGGATAGACTTCGCATAGGCGAACGACCTTCTCCGCGAAACCTCACTTGTGGCCAGCGATCGTTGTCATTTAATCAAACTAACGGTCTTCTCAGCGAGTAGTGGCGCCATAGAATATTTGCCGGTGTCGATCGTGATGTAGGTTCCGTGCTTGGGGTCGGCCTTGCGCGAGCCGTTCGTGCTCGAAAATTTTTCGACTGAATTTGGGTTCGTTCTGCAAACTGCTCTTCATGATTGTATGTTTCATATATTTATCTATAAGTTGTGGCTCACCCTTTGCGGCTATCGGACTGGGCCATCAGTAGTAAACAGTTCAGCCGCATCAGTGCTTTGTTTCCGCGTGAATAGGCGCGGCGCTCATAGCGCTCAATGCTGCGCAGCGTCGGCAGGGCTTTGATGACCGCGTCTGCCAACGGCGCCTCTTGATCGGTCGGCGAGCTCGCCGAAGAGCCGTATTCTTCCGCCCCCGGATCGGCAGCACCTGGCCGCGGCATGGCTGACTCGATGGCTGCGAGCCGGGCGCGGCGAATGCGCTGAAGTTCCAGCTCGATTTCCGCCACGATGAGTGCTTGGGCCAATAACGCGTCATTGGCTTCTTTGCCTACGAAAGCGCGCGCAATTTTCAGCGCCTCCGCCTGACGCTTGCGATCGGCGAGGATCGGAACGTTGAGCCCATGCTTGCGGGCGTTACCGCGCGCTCGCCGCTTGCCTTGGATACTCGTCGGCCCCCGGCTTTTGCGGCCGTTGCGCCGGTTGGCCTCGATCTTTCGTACACTGGTCATGCGCGAGCGGTATTTGCCGGCGGCAGTGCCGAAGCACTGCCGCTTTTGGTTTTGTTGCGCTGGTTCGGATCAACCTTGCGCTTGGCGAGCATGGTTTAGGCGGCCTCCTCGTCGGGGCAATCCGACTCGCGGGCGGCGTCGTCCGCAGAGGTTTCCTCCACGGCGGCGACATCATCCGACTCCTCGTAGCTCTCGGCGCCCTGGTTGGCTTCTCCCTCATCGGAGACATCTTCCGCGTGATCGGCGGGCTCGGCATCGCCGGCGCCGGCAGCTTCGAGAGCTTCCACTTCTTGCTCGGGCTCGGCCTGCTCACGCTCGCCGGTGTCAGCCTGTTCGTCCCGATGATGGGCGACTTGGGGCGGGCTCTCCTCGTTGTCATTGGCCCTATTCGGCACCACGTTGATGGCTGTCTCCTCATTGAGCTGCCGATAGAGCATCTGCTGACGCAGATCGTTGGTAGCCTGGAACTTTTCCAGCATCTCGATCTCGTTGATGCGCTGGATGAATGCCATGCCATCGATGGCGTCTTTCGAGTAGTTGAACGTCTTGAGCAAGCGCTGCAGTGCCTGCCTTTTTCTTCCGGGGGTGAACCAGGTCGACATGAGGCCCGACATGATGGGCGATCCGAGCTGCTTCTTGACGTCCCCCGGCAAGGATTCCAACACCGCGAGCACGACGGTCTTCTGCGCCGAATCGATGATCGCCGGCTTGATGCGGCTCATGCGTTGCTGTTCCCATACCAGATCATGGAACTCCTTGAGGTGCAGCCATTGCGGCACGGTTGTCGGTTTGAAGAAGGCAGCGAGCGACTTGAACAAGTTGTCGTAGAGGTGCGCGCTCTCGCTGGCGAGGATGTGGCGCTGGCTGACCAGCGAGCGGATTTCCAGCGGCGCCGACGTATAGGCGCCGGAAACTTTTGAGCTGGCCTTTTTGGACCTTTTCCGGTTGCGCGAGTTCTTTTGTACCATGGTGGTTCTCCTTATTTGAGAGGTGGTGGATGTCCTTTCCGTTGTCGCCGGGGCTACTCCCTCTCGGAGATTCGTAGTAGGGGATTAAAAAGGCTTTGCTCGATAACCACAGGGCCTAAAAAAGTAGTTCGTAAGTGGTTACGGACCACTTTGGAACTAATTGCTGGTTACGCGAGAGCACTATAACAGCATTGGCCCACGCACTCGCGGGAGCGCAACGAGATGAAACAAAAGAAGACAAGGGCGCCTAAAAAGCGCCGGCTCGTAATGGGTCTCGATCTGAGTGCATTGTCCGAATACGAACGCGGAGATTTCCGCGAGTACACGCCGGACCGGTGTCGCGAGATTATTTCGATTGTGCTCGAGGGCCATTCCCCCTTTGTGGCCGCGGAAAAAATGAGCGTCGATGTCCCCACTGTTCACCAATGGGCGAAGAAACACCCTGAATTTTCGGACGCACTAAAAAGAGCAGAAGGTCTCTACATCGCACACCTTGAAAAACAATTGTTGACGGCAGGAGACATGCGTACCGTTAGAGCCACAATGCGCGCGCTCAAGCGGGCCTGCCCCGAAGAGTGGGGCGACAAAGTTCGCGTGCCGAAAAATAATCCAGCTACTCGCCTAGAAATCAGGGGCGCGTTGAAACCGCGCGACGACCGCAACGCCGCGACGAGTCAGGAGC
>Ga0335081_10009728_pt1 | contig 15495 bp, 11 predicted proteins | sample Lox_Sample_35_FD_206713 | JGI IMG/M metagenome (GOLD analysis project Ga0335081, IMG submission 206713) | Soil microbial communities from Loxahatchee National Wildlife Refuge, Florida, United States - Lox_Sample_3.5 | ecosystem: Environmental > Terrestrial > Soil > Wetlands | place: USA... | reverse complement strand
TGATCGAAGGCCAGATTCATTCCGTCGGGGTCGGATACCGCGGGAAGGTGGAGATGGCGCGGGCGTTTACACTGGTGTGGTCCGGGCCGGGGATCGCGACGTTCACACCCACTTCCCACCGCCCGGTGGTGGAAAACGAGCCGACACTGGTGGAAATCTGGGTGTGCGCGGACGGCTATTGGACGGACCTGACGAAAAACATCGTGCCGGGAAAACTCACGCCTGGTTACAACGCCCTGCTGGACCAGTTGCTGGCCATCTTTCAACAGGCGGTTGCGCACTGCCGCGATGGGGCCGCACTGGGAGAGATTGACCGCATCATCCGGAAGGGGATTGCGGACGCGGGCTACCCCGGACAGCCGTCGCATCCGGTGGGCCACGGAGTGGGCGCCCGCGCGCACGAACCCCCCTACTGCCATCAGGCCGCTCCCGGCGTGATGCGCGCCGGAATGGTGCTGGCCATCGAACCGGGCCTCTACTGGGAGGGAGGCGGCGGGCTGCGCCTGGAAGATAATTTCCTGATTACGGCGGAGGGTTGTGAGAAGCTGTGTTCCTACCCGGATGATTTCCGGTAAGGCTGAACAGGCCGGAGAGTGATTTGGCAGCGCCCGCATTAACCGCAGACCGCGCCCGCGCCATCCTGGGCGCCGTGGACGAAGAGGCCCTGGCAGCCATGGCCTGCGACGTGGTGAACCTGTGCACCCCCACCGGCGAGGAACTGGACATGGCGCGCTACCTGCGCGCGGCGTGGGAATCGATGGGCCTGCGAGTGGATTGGCAGGAAGTGGAGGACGACCGTCCGAATGTGATCGCCACGTGGACCGGGGCGGGCGCCGGGAAGCGGCTGATGTTCAACGGCCACATGGACACTTCGAACAGCGGGCGCGAGCCGTTTCTCACCGGGATTGGATACAAGCCGCACGCGGTGGTGAAAGACGGGATGATCTACGGCCTGGGCATTTACAACATGAAGGGCGCGCTGGTGTGCTACACGCACGCCGTGCGGGCGTTGCAGCGCGCGGGCGCGCGGCTGGCGGGCGACGTGATCCTGGCGGGTGTGGTGGGCGAGATCGAGAAGACGCAGGTGGGCCAGGAGTTCCGCGGGGCGGCCTACCGCGGCTACGGCGCGGGAAGCCACTATCTGGTGACGCACGGAGTGGTGGCCGACGCCTGCATCCTGGGCGAACCGACGGACATGCAGATGGTGCTGGGACATCACGGCTCGCTGTGGGCGCGCATCGTGACGCGCGGAATTTACGTGCATACGGCGTTTGCCGCAGGACGGCAGGAGCAGACCTCCGTGCGGCGCATGCACGACGTGATGGCGGCGATCTACGAATGGATTCCGGCGTGGGAGAAGCGCGCGGCGTACGGCGGCCGTCCCGGAACCGTGAACGTCGGGTGCATCCGAGGCGGCGCCCCCTGGCGCGCCAGCCGCACACCGGCGGAGACGGAGGTGTGCCTGGACGTCCGCGTGCCGCCGAGCATGGAGATGGGGGAGGCGCGGCGCGCCGTGGCGGAAATGGTTGCCGGCCTCCAGAAGAGATACCCGGACTATGGGATCGAATTCGACACGTACGTTTCCTGTCCAGGAGCCGAGATTCCCGGCGACCACGAGTTGGTGCAGGCGGTGGAGAGCGCGCATCGGCAGGTGATGGGCCAGCCGCCGAAGCGCGACACCGTGTTGTGGAGCTCGGACGCATCGGTGCTGTCGCGCTACGGAATCGCGACGCTGAACTACGGGCCCTCGAGCGGGCCGCGCGATGCGGAAGGCGAAAAGGTGGCCATCGAGACGCTGGTGAATATCACGAAGGTCTATGCGCTGGCCGCGGCAGGCATTTGCGGAGTGGCGGGATGAAGGTGGCGGAGTCCAGGGGCGAATTGCAGGTTCCCGCGGCGGAGGTGGAGCGCCGATTCCGGCTGATTCGCGAGCGCATGGCGCAGGAACGGCTGGATGCTGTCCTGGTGTGCGGCAACCAGTACGCCGGGTACGAAGGCGCGGTGCGTTACCTCTCCGGGTTCGAAATCGTGCACCGCTACGTGTATGTATTGCTGCCGCTGGAGGGCGACCCCGTGCTCGTGTTTCCCAGCGAAGCGCGCTGGATCGGGGATAAAAAGAGGCCATGGGTCCGCCAGCACGTGTGGGCGGACATTCCGGGGCAGTGGATACGGGACTACGGGGAGACGCGGCTGTGGAAGCGCGTAGGCGTCCACGGAATGAGTTACGTGATGCCGGTGCGGGATTATTGCATGCTGGAGGGCGCGTCGTTCGTGCTGGTCCCGTTCGACGGGCCGTTTGACCACGCGCGCGCGATCAAGAGCGAATGGGAGCTGGAAGCCATCCGCCGCGGCGTGGACGTCATTATCGAAGGCTTCTGGGCGCTGGTGCGCGCGTACGAGCCGGGAAAAACCGAGGCCGAGATCATGGCGCCGGCCATCGAGCGATTTTTTGCGCGGGGCGCGGGCCCGCGGATGATGAACATCATCCTCTCCGGCGAGCACGGCGAGGCGGAAGCGGCGTTCAAAGTGCCGGGCGACCGGCGCGTGGCCGCGGACGATCTGCTGCTGTATTCGCTGGAAATCGGGGGGCTGGAGGGCTACTGGGTGGAATTTTCGCGGGCGCTGATCCGCGGGCCGCTCAGTCCGCGCACGGCGGAAATGGCTGCGGTGTATCCGGAAGCGCTGGAAGCAGCACGGCGGAAGATGGCGGACGGCGAGCCGATCGCCGCGGTGCACCAGGCGGCCGCCGACGTGTTCGCGCGGTGCGGATTCGGCCTGGGACACCTGTCCGGGCACTCCATCGGGCTGACGATGATCGAGCGGCCCGCCATCGGCTCGAAGGACCGCTCCATCCTGCGCGAGAACATGGTGTTCTCCTTTCATCCGCAGGTGGTGGACCAGGAAGGGAAGGTGTGCCTGTACACGCAGGACATGTACCGCGTGGGAAAAACGGAAGGTGAGTGCCTGACGCCGATTCCCTGGAAGATATACCGCGGCGACGAGCGACCGGAGGATTGATCCTGCCCCATGGCCGGCCCTCGAATTTCCATTCTCGGTTGTGGCGCCGTGGGAAGTATTTTCGCCGCGCATCTTGCGCGGATGTCAGATGTCGAGGTATGGGCCTACGACGTGAACGCGGAGCACGTCCGCGCCATCAATGAAACGGGACTGCGGATAACGGGCGCGGCGGATTTTACCGCGCGGCTGCGGGCCACGACGAACGCGGACGAGATTCCCCGCTGCGAATTCGGCATCGTGGCCACGAAGAGCATCCACACGCGGGCCGCGATTGCCGCGGCCGCACACGCATTCGGCGAGCGCAGCGCGGTCTGCTCCGTGCAGAACGGAGTGGGGAACGAGGAAATCATCGCGGAGCACGTGCGATACGTGATCCGGGGAACGACGTTTCCGGCCGGGCGGCTCGCCGCGCCCGGCCAGGTGTCCTACGACATCGCGGGGAAGACGTGGATCGGCCCGTTCGAGCCCACGGGCACGCCCATGATCCTGGTCTCTTCTCTGGCCGACCTGCTGAACCATGCGGGCCTGCAGAGCGTGGCGATGGAGGATGCGCGCGGGGCGCAGTGGAGCAAACTGATTTTTAACGCTTCGACGAATCCCGTGGGCGCGCTGACCGGCCTGGACCACGGTTCGGCGACACGGTTTGAACCCACCGGAGCGCTGTTCGACGCGCTGGTGGACGAGGGCGTGGCGGTGGCGAAAGCGCTGGGCATTTCGCTCCACGACGACCCGAAACAGATGATCCGTTACGCGGCGAATGCACCGGGGAAACACAAAGCCAGCATGCTGCAGGATGTGGAGGCGCGGCGGCAGACCGAGGTGGATTTCATGAATGGCGCCATCGTGCGCATGGGCGAGCAGGCCGGAGTGCCCACGCCGCTGAATCGCGCCGTGTGGCAACTGGTGAAAGGCATGGAGGATTCCTGGTCCTATAAGTGAGCTGGCCGAGCTGCGCCGGGATGCAGTTTCTCCAGCGCCGCGGGGCGAACAGCCCCGAGTGAAAGGATAAGTTGCCCGAATATGACCGTGCCCTTCCAAATCGGCGTATTGCAACTGAGCATGGAACCGCTGGCGGAAACCGTGAAGATGGCGCAGGCGTGCGAGCGGGGGGGGTTCGACACGTTCTGGCTGGCCGAGGCGTACCCCTGGTGGCGCAAGCACGGCATGGAGGCGCGGTCGTCCACAGCCATCACGGCGATCGTGGCGCGCGAGACGCAGCGGATTCCCATCGGGTGGGGAATCATTTCGCCCTACACGCGCCACCCGATTCAGATTGCCATGGAAGCGCGCGTGCTCCAGGAGGCCGCGGGGCCGGGACGATTTCTGCTGGGGCTGGGGGCCTCGAAGATTTTCATGAAGGAAGCGGGCGAGGGCGAGAGCGGAGCGAAAACGGCTTCCCCGGCAGTGGTGATGCGCGAAGCCATCGAAATCGTTCGTGGCGCGCTGGGCGGGCTGGAATTCAGCTACGAAGGGAAGGCTTTTTCGGCGCAGTTGCCGCCGCTCAAACCGGACGCGCATTCGCCGCGTGGTGCGGTGCCCCTGTACATCGGAGCCACCGGGCCGGTGCTGCAGCGGCTGGCGGGATCGCACGCAGACGGGCTGCTGACCGCGAGCATCACCACGCCGGAATACTGCAAGTACGCGCGCACGTTCCTGGAGGAAGGAGCGCGGAAGGCGGGCAAAGACCCGTCGCGGCTCGACCTCGGAGGCGTGATTGTGGGCAGCATCGCGCGGAACAGCCGGAAGGGCAGGGAAGGCGCGCGCGAGATGGCCGCCATGTACCTGGCCAACAAAGTGCAAAACATCCGCGGCTCCGCGGACGCGTTGCTCGAGAAGGCGGGACTGACGCGCGAGGAACTCCAGCCGATTGCCGATGCCATGGAACGCAGCGGGCGCAAAGCCGCGGGCCAGGCCGTAACGGACGACGTGCTGAAAAAGGTCTGCCCGATTGCCGGTGATCCCGACGAGTGCATCGCACAACTGGATATGTACCGCGCGGCGGGATGCACGCACATCCTGCTGGAGATCTGGGGCGAGAACCGCCCCGAGCAGGCCCGGCTGTTTGGAGAGGCTGTGCTTCCTCGTTTCCGCCGCTGAGCGGGGAATCACGGCGAGAAGCGCGCGCTGCCGGGATCAGTGGCCGCCGATGGAATCGCGAACCACGCCGTAGCTGCTTCCCCAGGAGTCGGTCATGTGGCTGCGGATTTCCCAGAGTTCGGGGAAGAAGCGGACACGCTGCCCTTCGCGCAGCATCTCCACGGAGCGGCCCTTCAGGGACTTCGCACCCGTTCCGATGCTGCGCTCCACGAGCTGATAGTGGCAGTAGCGGAAGCGCTGGAACAGCTCGTCGAATTCGCACAGGGCTTCGGCCACCATGTAGGCGCCGCCGTGCGAGTACTCCGAATTGTAGATTTTCTCCACGGTCAGGCCGTGCTTGTCCAGGTAGTGGGTTTTGAATGTCTCCCACAGATGCGCGGGCATCTTCAGGATCACGCGGAATCCCGGGGATTCCTGCCCGCTGCCGTTGCCCAGGCGGAGGCGGATTTCCTGATATTCCTTGGGCGACATGGTTTCGAGCAGGGCGAGCTGTTCGATCATCAGCCGCAGGGCCACGTGCGCGCGCCGCATGAGGGTCACCACGCGGTTCGTGTCTTCACGGGCCATGTAATCGTCCACGTCCAGCAGCGTGTAGTTGATCAGCTTCATCCACAGCTCTTCGATCTGGTGGACGATCTGGAACTGCAGCTCATCGCCGTTGCAGAAGTCGTGGAACTCCTTCTGGCAGGAAAGCAGGGCCTTCGTGTTCAGGTAGAGCTCGTAGTCGAGCGTGCCCTCGCCGTTCATGATCGAATAGAAGTGTTCCCTATCCATGGTTTGCTCCCGCCCCGGCGCGGGGCTCAAGGCGCGTCAGGAAGAGCACTGCGCCACGATTTCGCGGAACTCGCTGTCGGTCAGGAGCCCGCGTTTTTCGATCCCGCGTTTCTTGACGGCGGCCAGGACTTCCGGCCCCTTTCCCTCGGGAATCACCAGACCCAGCTCGCGCGCTTTGATGGTGATGCTGTCCACACCGCTTTTCTTGCCCAGAACGATGCCGCGGCGAGCGTTCACCAGGTCCGCAGAAAAGGGTTCGATGGCCTCCGGCAGGTGGAACTGGCTGGCCACGGCTCCGCTTTCGCGAAGGAACAGCGTCTCGCCGGTCACCGGCTTCCACGGCTCCATCGCGTAGCCGCTGGCGGCGCGTACGCGCGCGGAGACTTCGCGGATTTTCTCCAGCCGCAGCGCGACGGGAACGCCGTAGAGGCAGGTGAGCGCCATGGCCACTTCGGCGATATCCGCGTTGCCGGCGCGCTCGCCCATCCCGTTGATGGTGGCCTGAATCCAGTTGGCGCCGGCCCGCACGGCAGCCACGGCGCAGGCCGTGGCCAGCCCGAAATCATCGTGTCCGTGGAAATGCAGGGGCACGCCGGGCCCAATCCAATTCCGCACCTGCGCCACCAGGTATTCCACGGCCTCGGGGCTGCATGCGCCGATGGTATCCACCACCACCACTTCCGCCGCGCCGGCTTCGAGGGCGGTCAAATAGGCGGCGCGCAGATGATCGAGCTCGGCCCGCGTGCCGTCCACCGGGAAAAATGCCACGCGGATTCCGTTCTGCAGCGCCAGCCGCACGGCCTCGCGCACGCGCAGCAGGGAATCGCCGGGGCTGATGCCGTAGGCCTGCAATTTGATCGGGCTGCAAGGGATTTCGATGACTGTGGCGGTGGCGCCCAGGCGCGCCAACTCCTCCAGGTCGCCCTTCACCGCGCGCGCAAATCCCCAGATTTCCGCGCGAAGCCCGGCGCGGGCGATCAGGCGAAAGGCCTCCGCATCGTCCGGGGACACCCGCGGGAAACCAGCTTCGATTCGCGAAACGCCCAGGTCGTCCAGCGCGCGCGCCAGCTCCAGCTTCTGCTGCGGCGTCAGAACCACGCCAACGGTCTGCTCGCCGTCGCGCAGCGTTGTATCGTAAAAGCGGACCGGGGCCGGGGCCGCTCCGCCCGGGCGGATGGCCGCGCGATCGTTCAGCCGGCTGACCCAGATTTTCGCGTCGCTGGCCATGGTCTCTTCCGGGCTCCCCCTGCTCAGCGTGCGCCCGCGGGCTTTGCCCCGTAGGCCTGCTCCCAGGAAATCACCGGATTCCGCAGCACTCCAATGCCCTCGATCTCGCATTCCACCAGATCGCCGGGCTTCAGATAGAGCGACTGGGGATCCGCGCTGAAGGCCGCCACGCCGCTCACCGTGCCCGTGGACACCACGTCGCCGGCGCTGTAGCCCATGGGCGAATAGTGCGCAATGATTTCCGGAATGGTGACGGACATGCGGCTCGAGTTGGAACTCTGCCGAAGCTGGCCGTTGACCCGCAGGCGCATGGAGAGATTCTGCGGGTTAGGCATCTCGTCGCGCGTGACGATCCAGGGACCCAGCGGGCAAAAGGTGTCGATGCCCTTGCTCAGGCTGAACACGCCGGACTTCATCTCCTCGCGCTGGATGTCGCGCGCCGTCACATCGTTGAAGATCACGAAGCCGCCGATGTAGTCCGCCGCTTCCGCCGCGGAGAAATGCTTGCCGGACTTTTTGATGACGACGGCGAGCTCCAGCTCGTAATCCAGCTCGCGGGTCAAATGGCCGGGGTAAATGATGGGCTCGTCCGGTCCGATGATGGCGTCCACGTTCTGGAAGAAAATAATCCAGGGGAGCACGGGATGCGAAAAGCCGGATTTCTGCGCTTCTTCGTGGTGCTCGCGGAAATTTCCGGCGGTATGGAAAAACTTCCTGGGGATGATCGGCGCTTTCAGCCGCGCCTTCGCCGCGGGGTACACCACCGGCTCGCCGCGAACTCCGGCGGCGCCCGGAGCCAGGCCCGCGGCGTGCTGCAATGCCGCTTCCGCGGCCTTCAGGCTCGCATCGCCGCCTTCAAAAAGCTGGCGCATATCGGGGGGAACGCGCGCCGCGGCGATGCGCTGGCAGGCCTGTTCGTGTTCCACGTCGCGGGCGAAGAGGGCAAAGGCGGAGTTCAGATCCACCACGTCGCCGTTGGGGCGCACCGCGCCGATGCGGCTGGTTCCGGCAGCCGGTTCGAAGGTCACCAGCTTCATAAATTTTCCCGGTCCGTGGCCCTCGGGCGGATGGAGATCATCGATTCATCATAATCGCGGAGCGGCGGAAATGTCCACGCGGCGCGCATTGCGGCGCCCGGTTAGACTTTGGGCATCGTTTTCAGCGCCGCCAGGCTCTCCAGCGTGGCATCCGGCAAATATCCGAGGGCATCCGGGGTGGCTCCCGACCGGTTCACCCAGTAGGTGTGAAACCCGAAGGCGCCCGCACCGCAGATGTCCCAGAAATTTGAAGAGACAAACCCGATGGCGGCCCGCTCCAGTTTGGTGTGCGTCGCAGCGAGCTGATAGACCGCCGGGCTGGGTTTGTAGGTTTTCACGGAGTGCACGCTCAGCACGTGCGCGAACGCCTCCTTCAGCCCGGCATTCTCCACCACCGCGTCGAGCATATGCGGCGAGCCGTTCGAGAGGATCAGGAGCTTCCGGCCGGCCAGGGCCGCGAGAGTTTCCCGAACCTCGGGGAACGGCTGGAGCCGGAAGTACTCGTCCATGAGCCGGCTCTTCACCCCGGTATTCAGCGGGAGATTCCGCACGCGGCAGGTATATTCCAGGGCCGCGGCGGTGACCCGGGAGAAATCCTCGTACTGGTGCATCAGTGCGCGAAGCCAGGTGTACTCGAGCTGTTTGGCGCGCCAGTCCCGGCTGAGCGAAGCACCTTGGCCGGGATACTCGCGTTCGCAGGCCTGAATCACCGAGTGAACGTCAAAGAGCGTTCCATAGGCGTCAAAGACCAGGGCTTTCATGCTGTTCCTCCACGCGCCCGGTCCGTCTCCGCCCGGGCCGGCGGAAAAGTGGACGTCACACTGGGCTGTGACCAGCGTCACGGATTGCATCACGAATTCGATGAGAAACACACAAGAATTGAACACAGCCTCAGCGCGCTTCCGCGTGCTTCCTCCGGCCCGCTCCCGTTGACATCCGCCGGGGGAATGCACATGATGGCGCTCTTTGAAGGAGAATTCTGATGGCCACACGTCCACCCGCCGCCGAAACGGAAATCAGCCAGCTTTTGCACACCGAACGCCAGATTGCCCCGCCGGCCTCGCTGGCGGGGAACGCCCGGATGAAGGATTTCGCTGCCGAATACCTCCGCTCCGTGGACGACAACGAGACTTTCTGGGCCGAGGTGGCCCGGGAGTTGGAGTGGTTCCGGCCCTGGGACAAAGTGTTTGAGTGGACGTATCCGACGTTCCGGTGGTTCCACGGGGGCCAATGCAACATCACGCACAACTGCCTGGACCGCAACGTGCGCAATGGCCGCAAGAACAAAGTGGCCTACATTTGGGCCGGCGAAGACGGCTCAGAAAGGCAGGTGACCTACGGCCAATTGCTCGACCTGGTGTGCCGGACGGCCAACGGGCTGAAGTCGCTGGGAGTGAAGAAGGGCGACCGCGTGGTGCTCTATGTGCCGCTGACGCTGGAAGGAGTGGCCTGCATGCTGGCGTGCGCGCGCATCGGCGCGGTCCACTCGGTGGTGTACGCCGGATTCAGCGTGCAGGCGCTGCGCAGCCGCATTGAGGACGCGCACGCCGAAGTGATTGTCACCGCGGACGTCGGCTTTCGCCGCGGCAAGATAGTGCCGCTCAAAGCCATCGTGGACGGGGCCATTGACGGCCTGGAATTTGTGCGCAACGTGGTGGTGCTCCGGCGGCAGAAGCCGCAGATCGAGCTTTCCTCCAATCGCGAGGTGGATTACCAGGAACTGGTGAGCCGCCAGAGCGCGGACTGTCCCCCCGAGGTGATGGATTCGGAGGATCCCCTCTACATCCTGTACACCAGCGGGACCACGGGAAAGCCGAAAGGCGTGGTGCACGTTCACGGCGGCTACATGGTGGGCACCTACTACCACATGACGCGCTTCTGGGATATCCGCGACGACGACGTGTTCTTCTGCACCTCCGACATCGGCTGGGTGGTGGGACATTCCTACATCGTGTACGCGCCGCTGCTCGCCGGGGCCACCACGCTGTTCCGCGAGGGCGCCATCGATTTTCCGCATCCGGCCGTCGCCTGGGAGGTGGTGGAACGTTACCGCGCTTCCGTGATGTTCACCGCTCCCACCGCCGTGCGCATGTTCATGCGCTTCGGCGAGGCGCTGGTAAAGAAATTCGACGTGAGCTCGCTGCGCTACTTCACCTGCGCGGGGGAGCCGCTCAATCCGGAAGCCTACGAGTGGGCCTATCGCGTGCTCTGCGGGGAAGGGAAGTGGGGCTTCACCGCGGACAACTGGTGGCAGACGGAAACGGGAGGACCCTGCCTGGGCACTCCACCGGTGCTTCCCGCGCGCCCCGCGAAAGTGGGCAAACCGCTGCCCGGGGTGATTGCGGAAGTGGTGGATCGCCAGGGCAAACGCATGCCGCCGAACAAAGGCGGGCTGCTGGTGCTGCGCCGTCCGTTCCCGCACCTGTTCCGCACGGTGTACGGCGACGCGCCGCGCTACGCGCGAGATTGGGGCATCGTCCCCAACGCCTACACCACGGGCGACGTGGCCATTTGCGATGACGACGGTTACTTCACCGTAGTGGGCCGCGCCGACGACGTGCTGAACGTGGCCGGGCACCGCATCGGCACGGCTGACGTGGAGAGCGCGCTGGTGAGCCATCCGGCAGTGGCGGAAGCCGCGGTGATCGGACGGCCCGACCCCATCAAGGGCGAAAACATCAAAGCGTTCGTCATCCTGCGCGCGGGACATGTGGTGACGCCGGAGCTCGATCCCGCGCTGAAAGACCACGTGCGCAACACGCTCGGCGCCATCGGAGTGCCCGCCGAAATCAGCGTGGTGGACAAACTGCCGAAAACACGAAGCGGCAAAATCATGCGCCGGCTGCTGAAAGCTCAGGAGCTGGGCCAGGAAGTCGGCGACGTCTCCACGCTGGAAGAATAGGGCGGGAGCGCGGCTTTGGTTTCTTCTGCGATCCGCTGTTCGGGCCGGCGGGCCGACGGCGAAGGCATGTGCTGCTTCGCTGCCGCTCCGTGGAGCAGTTGACTGGCCTCCTCCCCGGAGTAACATCTACGCCCATTCGCAGGCGCTGCCGCTTCCATGCGGGCAGATGGCCGCAGCGCGGAATTGAGGCCGGGCGTGAAGATTCTGCTGAAGTTCAATCTGATTCTGGTGCTGCTGTTCGGCTCCGGCCTGCTGCTGGTATCCCGGCTGGCCTACAACTTCCTGATGCAGGACGCGCGCGCCCACGTTCTGCAGCAGGCCCAGTTGATGGCCCAGAGCGCCCAATCCGTGAGGGATTACACCGCATCGGAACTGGAGCCGCTTCTGGAAGACAGCTCGGACGCCTCTGAAAAATTCCTCCCGCAGACCATCCCGTTCTACAGCGCCACGAGAATATTTGCCGGACTGAGCCGGCAATATCCCGACTATTCCTACAAGGAAGCCGCGCTGAACCCCATCAACCTGCGGGACCGGGCGGTGGATTGGGAGTCGGACCTGATCCAGCATTTCCGGAATCATCCCGGTGAAAGGGAGATTGTCGGCGAGCGCGACACGCCCACGGGCCGTTCGCTCTATCTCGCCCACCCCATTGCGGCGGAGGATGAGTGCCTCGGCTGCCACGGTCCCGCAGATACGGTCATGCCCATGGTGGTGAAGACCTACGGCGCGGTGAACGGCTACGGCTGGAAACTCAATGAAGTGATCGGCGCGCAGATCGTGTCCGTACCGATGCGAGTGCCCGTTCAGATCGCGGACCAGGCATTCCGCACGCTGATGCTGAATCTGGCGGGAATTTTCGTGCTCACCCTTGCAGCCATCGACCTTTCGCTCTATTTCATCGTCGTCCGGCCCGTCCGCATCCTGGCGGCCACGGCGGACCGCATCAGCCGCGGCGAGCTGGACCTGAGCGAGCTGCCGGTGAAGGGGAAGGACGAAATCGCCGGGCTCACACAGTCGTTCAACCGCATGTTCGTGAGCCTGGTGAAGGCGCTGAAGCTGCTGAAAGGCTGATGCCCGCCGGCGCTCAGGCCTTTTTCTTCGACCGCGAGGCCAGGAAGCGCGCGCGATCGCCCGGTGATTCGATCTCCAGCGCGAGCGCGGCGTACAGTTCCTCAACGTCGCGGCAATGCGCCGCGGTCCGCTCCACGATGATGTGCGCAATCGGGCCGATGTATTCGGCGAGCACGCGCGCGATCTGCTGGACCATCGCCGGCGTAACCCAGTCGCCGCTCCGGCTCGAACCGGTTCCCGGCGCCGGGGCTGCGGCCGGCGGAACCGGCATGGCGGCCGCGCCCGCATCGGCTCCGGGAGCAACTCCCCCGCCCGTTCCCGCGGCCTCATCGAGCGCCCGCAGAAATTCTGCGGCGGTCTGGAATCGCGCCGAGGGAGCCTTGGCCATGGCCTTCAAGATGACTCCGGCCAGCGGAATGGAGACGTTGGGATTGAGTTCGTTCACGGGCTGGGGCGGCTGGCGCAGATGACCGTCCATGATCTCGTACTGGCTCGCGCCCTCGAACGGCCGCCGCCCGGAAACCATCTCGTACAGGGTGACCCCGAGGGAATAGAGATCCGAGCGGGCATCCACGCGCGCGCCGCGCACCTGTTCCGGCGACATGTAGTAGAGCGAGCCCAGGATAGTTCCGGAGGCGGTAAACGAGGGATCGTGGCCGCTGACGGCCAGGCCGAAGTCCAGGAGCTTGGCTGATGGCGCGGCGCCCGCGACGATGATGATGTTGGAGGGCTTTATGTCGCGGTGAATCACGCCCCGCTCGTGGGCGTACACCAGAGCCTGTAGAACCTGCCGGACGTATTCCACGGCCTGCGCGATGCTCACGCGTGCCGCCGCGCATTCGCTGCTCAGCGCCGTGCCCTCCACATATTCCATCACCATCACCAGGCGGTCCTCGTGCCGGAATGCGGTGTGCAGCGCGGCGATGTGCGGATGGTTCAGGCTGGCCAGCACGCGGATTTCGCGCACAAAGCGTTCCGCCATCTCCGGTGTGCCGAGCTGGTCCTGCTGCAGGACTTTGAGGGCCTCCATGCGCTGCGAAATCGTGTGCCGTGCTTTGTATACTTTTCCAATTCCGCCCGCGCCCAGTTCGCCCAGGATTTCGTACTCGCCCAGCGCGGAGCCGGATTGCAGCTCCGGAATTCCCCGCGGCGCGGCAGCAGCCACAACGGTCGCCGCGGTCATGCCGGCGGGCGGAGCGCCGGACGGGCTTCCCACGGTGGGCTCTCCCACCCCGCTCGGGGACCTGCGGCCGGTACTCACTGAGGCCGGAATTTCGGCGTTCCCTGCCTCCCCGCTGCAAAAGTTATAAAGCCGCACGGACGAGCCCGCCTTCAGTTCGACGCTTCCCAGATCGGAGAGCAACGGTTTCCATCGCGTGTGCTCGGCCAGCACCTCAGCAATCGCCGCAGAAAGCAGGATGTGGCCGGCGTCGCCACACTCCATCACGCGCTGCGCCGTGGTCATCCCGCCGCCGGCGATGCTTTCGCGCCCTTGCATGTCGCGCATGCGGAACACCGGACCGCTGTGAATCCCCATCCGCAGGCGGATGCCCGGCGTTTCCCGCGCGGCGGCCGCGATGCCGATGGCGGACCGCAACGGCGCCTCCGGGCTTCCGAAAAACGCGAGGGACATTCCGTCGCCGGTGGCGAGCCCGATCAATTGCTGGTTGCGCTGTGCGCTCTGGATTGCCGACGTACTGTTCACGGCGGCAGAAAGGCCTTGCAGGGCGGCGGTCTGTTCGTTGATGGGGAGAGCCGCAAATTCCGCGATCTGCACGCTCAGGATGTGCGCAATTTCCATGTCCTGTTCTGCTTCGCCCATGCGCACCTCCTTTCCCGGCTCGCGCGCAAACCGCCCCGTGAAGTCCGCTGCCGAAGTCGTGCCGGCGGGAATTCTCTCAACGCATCATACGATAGCGTCGGCGGGTTGCCCACCGCACGGCCGCCTACTGGTAGCGTGGCAGCCAACGCTCGGCTGGACGCTCCTCCCGCTTTGCGCACGCATTTCTCCCGTCCGTCTTCTGGATATAATTGGGCCGCCGCGCTCCACGCCGGCGGACACAGGGGGGGCGAATGGGAATTCCGGGAACCGTAGCTTCAGGAATGGCAATTCTTTCCATCGGAGCCGCATTGAGCTGGACGGCTGCCGCTTCTCCCGCGGCCGCTCCGCGTTTCTCCGTCTCGTTTTCCAGGGAGCGCAGCGCTCAGCCGCTCGACGGCAGGATTCTGCTGCTGCTCTCCACCGACCCGTCGGAAGAGCCGCGCATGCAAATCAACGATACGCCGCGCTCGCAGATGGTCTTTGGCGTGGATGTGGACGGCATGGTCCCCGGCCAGGCCGTGGTGGTGGACGACTCGGCATTCGGATATCCGGTGCGCTATCTCCACGACGTTCCCCCCGGGGAATACATGGTCCAGGCCGTGCTCCATCGCTACGAGACGTTCCACCGAGCCGACGGCCACACCGTGAAGCTGCCCATGGACCGCGGCGAGGGGCAGCACTGGAATCTCGCGCCCGGGAACCTCTATTCCACCCCTCAAAAAATCACCATCAGCGGGCCGGGTGGGCCCATCCCCATTCTTCTCGACCAGGAAATTCCGCCTATTCCGGACCCTCCGGACACGCCTTACATCCGCCACATCCGCATCCAGAGCCGCCTGCTCACCCAGTTCTGGGGCCGCCCCATGTTTTTGAGCGCCAACGTGCTGGTGCCGGAAGGGTTCGACGCTCATCCGGAGGCGCGCTATCCCCTGATGATTTTCGAGGACCACTTCAACGCCGATTTCGGGGGATTCCGCACCACGCCTCCGGACCCGGATCTGAAGCCGGATTACAGCGAGCGGTTCCACATTTCCGGCTATAACCGCATTCAGGAGGAGGAAGCCTGGAAATTCTACAAGCAATGGACAGCGCCGAATTTTCCGCGCTACCTGGTGGCTCAGCTCAATCACGCGAATCCCTACTACGACGATTCCTATGCCGTGAACTCCGCCAATCTGGGGCCCTATGGCGACGCCATTGAAACGGAGCTGATTCCCGCCATGGAGAAGAAATTCCGCGCCATCGGCCAGGGCTGGGCGCGGTTCGTCTATGGCGGCTCCACGGGCGGATGGGAAGCCATGGCCGTGCAGGTGTTCTACCCGGACCACTACAACGGCGCGTTCATCGCCTGTCCGGATCCCGTGGACTTCCGCGCCTACACCACCATCAACCTGTACAAGGACAAAAACGCGTTCTACCTGGAAGGAGCGCACACCCGTCTCCTTCAGCCCGCCATGCGCGATTACCTGGGCCATACGCTGGCCACGGTCGAAGGCATGAACCAGTACGAGCTGGCGCTGGGTTCGCACGCGCGCTCCGGCGAGCAG
>Ga0335081_10009726_pt1 | contig 15496 bp, 18 predicted proteins | sample Lox_Sample_35_FD_206713 | JGI IMG/M metagenome (GOLD analysis project Ga0335081, IMG submission 206713) | Soil microbial communities from Loxahatchee National Wildlife Refuge, Florida, United States - Lox_Sample_3.5 | ecosystem: Environmental > Terrestrial > Soil > Wetlands | place: USA... | reverse complement strand
AATTAGTGCGGTTATGAATTGTTGAAATTCATCTTGGTCTTCCGTTCTTGTCTTTGGTCCCGTTCGGCGGGCTTCGCCCTTCTCTGATATCTTGCTGTTTTGGGCTCACTCAACTTGGCCGTAGCGGGGCAAAGGCAAAAGTCGTCCATCATTTCCGCAAAATTCCTAACGGGTTCTGCTTCCCGTACTCCCGGTGCAAACGGATGTCACGACAGCCATCGACGGATCGTTTAGGCTATATGACAGGTCCTTCCCTAGCGTGAATTAACAGCGGGCTCATACTTTGACGAGCCTATTAATTGTCCCCCGAGTTAGAATCGATCTCCCGCATGGTCAATTGGACAAGCCCATTCGAAATGAACATTATGGATCGGTAAGCAGAAATAAAGTTATACAATAACTGAGATTCACGCCTGCCGTTACAATGGGGCGGATCGCGTGAGGCATGCCTCGTGGGGGGGATGCGGGGGCGAGTCATCCCACGGAAAGATAGGACGCCAATTTCCGACACAATAAAATCCGTGGCGGAGAGATAAGTCTACGGCCCCGCATTGGTTGGCGTGCCTGTGTGGCGCCCAAACATTCAGTAAGAAAGGATACGCTTATTGCGCGACACACTCGGAGTTGGGACGGAAGGTAAATAAGACAAGTTGGGGGTCTGCAGCACGCACGGGACCAAAGGTGCTATCTCCTTGCCGTAAAGCTTAGATACCGGGGACCAAAGACGGCACAGGCGGCTTGAGAATAGTGCAACGAGTATGACTATTATAAATAGGGGCGGGACTGTCTCCGACGACCTACAAGCGTCTGCGATATGTTTCATCCCGTTTTGCACCCGTTTGAATTCTCCCAGCTCGTCCTGGTGATTATCAGTATTATCGTACGCGAAAGTCATTACTAATCCATAGCCTGGGCGTTGGCTGTTGCCACTGATGCCAGGATGTTTCATTATTTCAACCATATGGACGAGGTCCCCCAGTCCGCCCAACAATATATCGTCATCCCCGACGTCGTTACGTACGATGTTGCAGTGGTACAGGCCTCACTACCTCTCACTTGAACTGATGGGTTAAGGGCACCGTTACATTTGTCGGATTTATCGTCATGATTATCGCATCGTTCATCAACTTGGTTCCAGCGCAGAATTATTGTCTACTCTCAAAAGTCGAGAATTCTACTAATTATATTAGTGATCGCTGAGTTCATCCTCTTCGTTTTCTATCTGGGCTCGTAAAGACCTCGTCCCATTGCTCTAGTTAACGACAGATTCATTCAACTCACCACGAGCGATCTCACCCACAGCAATTGCGACAACCTCGCCGGCCTCGGTGGTATCACCACCGCATTCTGTACCCTGCCCAAGGTCAACATGGCATTTGCGATCATCATGTGGTACGAATCCCTTTCCAACTCGCGGAATTTGACCCCCCGTTCAGGATTGTTGCGCTTGTCGGGATGGGGTTATTCTACAAATATGGGTTTTCTGGATACGATATTCATGCAAGGTCGATCAAATCGGTCAAGACGGAACATGAGAAGGGTGCGACGCCAACGGGCTCGCAAACCCCAGCGCAAGTTTAATTTGAATCAAAATCTCTGTCGTGAGTTCTATGCATATATAATCCTAGTTAGTGGTAACTCCTAATTTCGTTTGTCTGTATGGATATTGTCGGGTCCAGAAATTCATCAGCTGCATCCACATGCCACAATCGCATTTCAGTACATGTGAGACGCTGCGAAAATAGGTGGCGCCTTCTCCAGATTTCCCCCCGTGGTTCGTGTCTGGATGTTTTCCTTGAAGATATTATGGAAGAATGAGCTGCTCTAAGCAAATTGCAATATTAAGTTGAAAAGTAGGTAAGGCCTTAGGGACCGCTAAGCCGTGCTGATGTCCTTTGGAAGAATTGGCTAATTCAACTTGCTTCAGACACCAACGAAGCCGCAAACACCTTCCTGCCCCGACCGCAGAATTGAGTGCGAAACGGAAGCGAAACGACAATAGCCAAAGAACGGAAAGGTTGCAAGGATTATTGGACTATGAGAATGCATGCCCTTGTTTGCTTGAGATTACTCTGTGCATTATCTCATCCGAGCGCATTTTGCTCCTCCTTACGCGAATCAGTACAAACGACTAGTTGTAAGCTAAAGGAAAACTGGCTATGTCAATAATTAAACTGAAAACCGACTATCTCGTACAATCGAATTGAACACTTGGCCGACACTCAAAAAACGCTTCTAGCAAGCGCTCTTGAACTTGACTCCCCTGACCTATCCTGCCTCTTTCGCTTCGTGTTTCGAGCCGAAATGGCTCCATTGTTGGAAAAACGATTTTTTTGACTTGAGATTCAATACGTTTATCGACTGTTTGGAGGAGCGGGCCGACGTTGACCATAACATACTGGGCAACCCAACCTTCAACCTCTTGAAAAAGCTTCATCTTAGACCAGGGTCCATCGTCATCTGGAACTTCATCGTCATCCCAAGGAGCGCTATCATACTCGTCCACCTCTTTTCCCTTTCCCTTTTCGGTATTCTTGTGAGTGGGAAAAATGTAGTTTTGCTTTCTAAAGCCTTCAAACCGATCAGGAGGTACAACAAAGATCAATTTGACTTTTGTTCCCGGTTGTCTCGAAGAATCTCCTGAGTGGACGGAGATGAATTCCCTTAATGGCATAGGTCTACGCCGATGTAATTTGATACATCTCGCCCAGGGCTGGAGCGATCGCATCGACGGTAGCAAAATTCTTGCGATCGGGGACATTATAACTGTCGACCCGAATCTGACTGTGGATATGGAAGTGGTGGAGTCCTTGAACAGGGATCGAGTGTTCATGCACTTCAGCGGTATGTTTCTTTCCCCAGTGCCAAGCACGTTTGGTTTGTGGAGCGGTCGCAGAGATGATAGAAGGGACATGTGTAGGGTTGTTCTGCGATGGCGTGAGTCTACGAATTCTGCCGGCGTACCCCTGTTGAGTCACTCTCGCATGGAAGTAGGGTTCAAATAGAAGACCGTAAAATGTCCCGAGATGGAGACCAACTCCGTCATGAAGGAAAGTCTCGATGTTGCTCTTCGATACCCGAAACATTGTTTTGAAGGCCGTCGCCATGATTGCAGTTGAAGCCAATTGATACGACGTTTGCCGAAGTGTACTGTCGGGCATTAAGTGAAGGGTCATTCCAGACGCTAGTTGAAATATATGGAACGAATGCAGCAGGAGTAGAAATAGACATATATTGATTGGTTTTGATGCAATGAGCAACAAATTTCCAAGAAATGTGACTGTCATGGCCATCGCATATAGGCAAGCAAATTGTATTCACTGGCGGCGGAGTAAATGGATCGACGAACCATTCAAATCCACGCGCATTTGAGGTCCAATCCTTTTGACTGGCACCAAAATGCCAATTCAAATCGATCCTCCGGAACCGGCAAGAGGGCTACAAATACCTCGTCGCACCCCCCTTCTCTCAGCACAATTGCCAAGAACTAATGAGCGCCACGGAATTCGCGCCGTCGCAGCTGAGCTACACAGCCCAGACGTCCCCCTTTACCTTCCGTCTCTCCCCATTTCGTCTCCTCTGGCTTGATTTCCTCCTCATCCTCAAACAGGCAAAATATGCACCATTTGTTCTCAGCCCCTTTTGGACAAGCAACCCGATGGGCGAGTTGTACCTTGGCCGGTGGGGAAATGTGATTTCCATGTTATTGAATGTGTTTCTGTTCATTTTCGCTGCGATTGGAATTGGTGGAGTTTTTGTCCTTGTGGGGAGTTTTGTGCCGGTTGCGGGGGTGTTCGCTTTCGTTTTGGCTGCGGTTGTTGTTTGCCTCCCAGGTTAGAGACCGGCGATTCGAGGAAATGCTGACACCCATTAGCTACCTTTTATTTGAATTTGGGGTTGGAAATTGTGCCTTCAACTCTTAAGACTGATGAATTTCCTGATGAAAAATGGTTTTTCATTAATGGGATTCTTGTCGGGGATTACTGGCTCGAATCTGCCATCGATAAATTATCCATGCTCTTCAAACGCAAAGTTTACGGGATTCGCAATAAAACGTAAGGGCCTCTATCACATGTCGAATTGACGAGAGTAACGGATTTATTTTGGATATTATTGAATGTTTTATCCAACGAGATCTTGGGTATACGACTCAGGATATCCGCGAGGCCTACCAGGGAATCAGAGATGCATTATTGGACGATAAGATCAAAAGAGTCGTGGTCATTGCGCATTCGCAAGGAGGAATTATCATCAGCAGTGCTCTCGATAATCTCCTCGCTGATTTACCAAGGGAATGTATGTCGCGTCAGACGTCCGGGGACGTTAATTTTAGATTTTCAGCAATTGGAGATTTACACATTTGCTTCGGCGGCAAGTCACTTTAACAATCCAAGATTGCTGAGAGACCCATCGTCGAAAGCCGCGGTTTCGTAAGTTCAATTCTTGGGCATTGGTTAACTCTAAGATACATCGAACATTATGCGAATGAAAACGACTTTGTCGCGCGGTTTGGCGTTCTCGAGTTTCTCCCGTCCGAAGCGGAGGATCCTAAGAATGTGTATGCGGGACGATTGTTCAGGAGACCGAATGCGAGCGGACACATGTTTGTTCAGCATTATATGGATCCCATGTTTGGGCCCGGAAATCAGTTTCTCGATAGTCGTGTGGTGGTGAAGCGACTACGGAACCCTGATAAGACGGAGCCTGTTCCTCCGGGGCAAACGGTGAGAGAAGTTAGCCGACTTGCTGCATATCTTGCAGGTGGAAGACCAGAATAGCGAACCATAAGACACGGGGAATAATATCGCTAGGGAATAGTATCTATATTGGAATCGATGATTGAGATTGTAGGGCCCGATTGAATTGTAAGCTATGCACATGGGAATTGCATTTGGGATTCCTGTATGCTACGATGCTCTATTCTAGCATGCCCTTGCGCTTGAAATACGTCCGGAGATAAACAATCTGCCAAACTGTCAACCCCATTAATACGAGACCTAGAGTTAGTGAAACGTCATCAAAAAGGAAGAATACTGGTGATGATAGCGAATAACTTGACGCGATCGTTCGTGCTTTCATTTGTATTTCTCATAGTCTGTTCACGAACTTTGAGATACTCCAAATCTTTCACAATCCCATTAATGACATCCTCAATCCGTCGCAATTCGACCTCCATTGGTTTCAAATTCTCAAGTCAGCGCAATCGGAGGGTGATTATCAATACCTCTGACTTTTGAAGGGCAGTGTAATCGAATCCTGAGCTGCCAATGTCAACATCCAATTCCACAGAGCGGTAACTTCCAGGCGCGTGTCCTACAAATTTAACACACCGAGAAATCCATTCATTCTACCCTCGGTGAGAATATTTTCAAAGCAGACGTCGACAGCGGTGTCCTCATGGGGTGTAAAGGCCATCTTCGTCTCGCCAGCAACATCCCTCGGCCGGCCATACTCATTGCCCTCTGTATCCCGAATCTACCCATCAACACTCCGCTCAAGACGGAGATAGGAGTACGTCGATGTTGACACGCTGGCCATCGCCTCTGCTTCCGCTTACCGTTGCGGTGACGACGACGAGGATCTCGCGGTTGACAAAGTTGCGGATGCACCGTGGCTGCACATGCTGCGGGTCCTGCGCTGGCAGTTCAAACCGCAGCGTCTGCGAGGGCCCCGCGAGGAGCAAGAAAAGGAGAGAAAGGAAAAGGGGCCGAGATTGCATCGGACACTCGAGCGAAGAGAGCTCCGTGGGAGAATAGAGGAGAATGAATGGGACGCGAATTGAAAAAAGGGAGAAATTTCGAACCAGACGCATCGTGGCGGTGTCGCATCGGCATCCCGCACATTAAGGATGGATTCCCGGGTCTAATTGATCAAAATGTTGCCGCGTCTGACTCACCGCGTGCATGCCCTCATGGCAACGGCAAATGCAGGCTCTCGTCAAAGAAACAAGCAAGCTCACGTCCGACAAACGGTCGTCGAGGATCCAGATCGACGGATCCATCCTTGAGGGAGGAGGGCAGAGTAAGAACCTTCCATTTACATCACCCGGGAAACTTAACGGCAGTCCTTCGGAATGCAGCCGCATACGCTTGCATCCGTCGCAAACCCGTGCAAATCAGGAATATCCGTGGAAAACGTCCTATCCCTGGACTAAAGCAACAACATCTGAGTGGTCTTCAACTTCTCGAACGGGTCTCCGGTGGCTCGCTGGATGGAGGACGCATCCAAAGCTCGGAAATCCTCTTCCGGCCTGGGAAGGACGGTATCATGGAAGCGGAATTTACAAGTGATCAAGGCGGAGGAGGGTGCACAACCCCGAATTTTAGTCTTTCTAATTTCATAGTTCCACGATGTTAGTCTTCCAGTCGGCCTTGCCAGTCCTGCTTTTCGCGGGACATCAGACCAAATTGATTTTACGCGGCGGAACAGATAGCATGTCAAAAGCCCCTCCTATCGACTTCACAAACCACATTCTCCTGCATTTTCTACAGAGACATTTCGGTATTAACTGTACCCTCGACATCCGAAAGAGAGGATTTTCATCCTACGGTGGGGGAGAGGCGTTCGCTACAATTCAACCATTAGAGCATCCGTTGAAGACTATTTCTTTGCGCGAAAGGGGACAAATCACGTCATTCACTGGCATCATTTGGTCTGCCCGCCAAGAGTATCCATCTGTGAGCAAACCATTATTTGCATTGACGATTCTGATTGGAACTAGGTCTCCGCAGCACTGGAGAAATCCGTTGCAGCCGAGATCAAGAAGCGCTTTGCCAAAACACCGTTGAATTTCAGCCGCAATCCACCAACAAAGGCTTCCGCTCCAGGAGTTGGCATGCTTCTGTACGCAGAAACATCAAATGGTCATCGAATTGCATCCTCGACAGTCGTCGAAATCCCCACCAGGGCACAACCGGGAGCTCTCTCGAAACAAGAAGTCAAGGCCCGTGATCGCGGAGTTGAGCTTGTCAGACAAGTCAATGCGCAGATCTCGCTAGGCGGGATTACGGATGAGTATCTCGGCGATCAGATTGTCATTTTCATGGCCTTGGCGACAAGTGGGATTGTCCCTGCACTTGCGGTAGAACGGGGAGTTACTGTGAGAGACGGGAGGAGGAAATGTGAATTGTTAGTTGGGGAAATATCTTTGCATACAGAGACGGCGATGAGGATTGCGGAGAAGATGCTAGATAATATTGCTTTTTCCACCCAGAAGGTAGATGGAGGTGGAGTTGTCATGACTTGCGAGAGGAAAGATTGAGTGCTCTGGAATTGAATTTGGGGATACTACCATGGCGTTAGGTTGAGAGATTGAAGTTGGGGATGCTATCATGGCACTAATCGGTTGGTGACGGGTTATTGGCTTGAATGGAATCTCTTCTCCGATATCCAGTCGACTCGATTTCCTACTTCCCGCATGTAAACTCTTTTCCAGTTCTAATCCGGAAGTTCTGCCTGCACAATCACAGATTCTGCACAATCTCACCGGTATGGAGATGAGTTCCTTCAAGGTGAAGAATTACGCAATTTCCAAGGTGACAACACCCTCCAGGTAGTTGACGTGTCAATTAACACGTGGGATTTGTGTGAGATTCAAATATTTATGTGTTTAAGTAGCTTTTCTATCCTCTCGTTGTTTGAATCGAATTTCGTTACACGAAGCTATCTACGGCTCCAATTGCACCTTTCCCTAAAATTGAAAAGGCGATTGAGGTTGCCCGTCTTTCGAAACTTTGAGTGAATGGCTGCAATTATGCCGAAATATCTCGGGGACGTCCGAAATCGTCTTCTCGCGAGAGAACTGCTCCCTGAAAAAGGCATTGAGCCCTGGTGCATTTTGCATTAACCTTATAGAACAACTCGCACGTTTTGATGAACGCATTGGAACTTTTCAGAAATTGGTGGCATCGAAACCCCGCGTTTCGAGTATCCGAGCGTCCTTTTAGTGCGAAGAAATACTAAATAGGAAGATAACATTGAGATGGCACTGTGTGAGGCAAAAAAAGATCATCCCTTCAAATGAGATACTCCATGACGCGTCTGGATTGTCGAGAATCGCAGGCGCCAAAGCAGTCCCAACTGAGGACGCGGATTCAATGTTGGGGTTTGTAATTTGCACATCGCTCTTAGATGTTTCAGACCATTCCCTCATGTGGTTGCCATCATCAAAATTTTTTCAAATCCATTCATTGTACAAACGTTACTGTTCAGCATCTTGAAAGTGGAGATGCCTCTTGAACGGAACGGAGGAGAAGGAATTACACCTTGTTTCGATGGGTAGAATTGCGTCGACTCAATTTATTCCATCCCATTGTATATCAAACGAGCAACGATATCTCACGAGACTATTCTGTCATAAACGGCACTACAAGCCCCGCCGAAAACGACCGTTTCCTCACAAAACACCTTCTTTCGTCCCCCATTTGCGGTCAAAATTTCCACTTTGCGCCGCGGCTGAAGCATAAGCCGTTCCGCAGTCATGTCCGCCATGCGTCCGCCAATCGCGCCAAGCGGATTCTGCGGCGTGGGCACGTTCAAGTTATTTCTCTATGCCATGATTAGGGAATGAACAAAGGTGACGAGTGGTTTGAGGGGTACCTTGCCATGGCCTAATTGATATGCTTCTCCACAACCCCAAACGTAGACATCCCGTCCGCCGATACCACTCGACACATCATTATCCAGCACTGCAGCGACGTGATTCTCCCCCACTGACATATATCGAATCCCAATTTTCACTTTTCTGTCCAGCTTCTCGTTCCACTCCGAAAGCCCACGAATCGTCTTGACACGGACAGGATGATGTTGGATTTGATTCCAAACGCCATTCCCCAATTGTCCCCACATGCCTGACCCGGAAGCGTAGACCTCGATATCATCATTCGCAGTGCGCGCCACAAAAAAGGAATTTGCGCCGCCGGCGTACACGGCGTGGACGGATTTGACGCCGGGCACCAGTTTATTGAGGGGGACGAGGGTGGGGGTGGGAGTGGAAAAGTTGTTGTCCACGTATCGTTGGAGGAGTTGCCCTTGGGCGTTGGAACCCCACGTATATACATCCCCGCGGGATGTGAGGGCGATGGAATGTCGTTCGCCAGCTGCAATGGACGAAATTGGGTCGCCGTTGGGGAAGGAAAGTTTGTACAGGTGGAAAAGGGGGGAACCAGTGGCTGTTTCAACGCCAAGTTGACCGAATGTGTTTCCGTCGGGAGTCGTTGCGGCGGTGTATATTCCGCCTGACTTGGTCCGGAGGACAAAATGATCGTTACCTGCAGAGAGGTGGGTGATTTTCTCGGGAACGGACAGCAGGATATATGAGATATTGGAGGTGTCGGCCCAGAAGGGCAGCCAGGATGATTCGGTGGGTTTAGGGCCTGAGAGGAGTTGTGTTTTTGAGGCGGGGACGACGTAGACTTTTCCTGATTTCGAAAGGCAGATTATGTTGTCGCCACTGTCGTAAGCTAGGGTATACATACATTAATGGAACCTGATAGCTGCCTGGATAATGTTTTTGCCTTTGAGGGTTGTTTCTGGTTTGAAGGAAGGTGAATATGCTCTCCCCCACTGGATTAAATCTCCGTTTTCATCGACGGCGACTATTGTTAGATCGGAAGGAGGGGAAAGAAACCTCCGAGATCATTGCTTAGTTGCAGATCTCTGAATGCACGGCCGTCGAGCGGTTCTAGGCGCGCTGCTACCTTGACAAAGTCTTTTTGTGAGCCTGGGTCGGTCACATTTCCACTAAATTATCAGGTAGAACTCGAGCATATTGTACCGATTGGAACCCCAGACAAACACGCCTAATCTTTTCTGCTCATCTTGTGGAGCGACCGGAACCTTCACCTGCTTCTTCGGTCGATCTACAGGCTCCACCGGACCTTCAGCTTGAGTCCTCTCCATCATAACCCATCCCAGCATCGCCCCCATCGAAATCAACATCCCCCAAGTCATGATCCGTTTCACTCGCTCTGATATCCTCCACGCCGTCCCCGTCCCTCCACTCCCCAACATCTTTATATCCCCCCTCTGCAACAACGCATACGGCGACGTTTTAGCGACGGGCCCACTCCACGCATCCACAGTCCCCATCGTCCGCGCCAATTCCCGACTCTTGCTCCCAGCCCAATCCAGCAATTTCTGCCTTCGCGACCGGGTTTCAAGGTAATACCGTGCCTTCTCTGTTCTCGGCAAGTTCCGGATTTGTGCCTTTTGGACGTTTCTTCTTGTGCGAATTTGCCATATTGATTCAATGACAGTCGGTTGCGGGGCTGGGGTGAGAAAGCGGTTGTGGAAGGTAATGTCGCGGCGACGGCCGGAAGGAGTGGAGGGGGCAGCGGCGGATGATTGGGGAGGGGAACGTGGAATGGAGTCAAAGGGGATGGAAGATGGAGGCGGACGACGGGCGCCTATGAGGACCCGCCTGAGCATCCCTTCCCGCGATCAAGTAACTTGGCGATGTCCCTGGGTTGCCTTGCGATCGATCGGCGAAAATCGTCCCCATATTTTGCAAAACCGGGAATCACGATTTTCGTGGATCCCCCATTGAGATGAGGCAAAATATCCAGCAAAAGATGCGTTGCCTGGTATATAAACGACCCGCCCTAGGATATTTTGTTTTATCACTGACAATTTCTGAACCAGCTCAAGCGTGGTTCAATATGGGTTCCGTCTCGTCGAATCTCTTCTGCTCGTATTTTCGAGCGTTTGTGTGGAAGCATTATCTCCATCATTATGACGCACTCTGGAAGCTTGTTCAACACAAACCTGAATGGACAGAACACTGTAGGTTCTATCCCCTCATGGGGCTTTTGTTTCTCACAGGCGTTGTTGTTACATCTATAGTCGCTACAGTTACAGCACCCCTGAGACTTTGGTTTTGAAGGGTTTGGGGTCCAAAATGCATGGTTTCAAAACGCGATGGGCAAGACAGACCGTCGGGGGGTTAGAAATTTGAGCAAGAAGTATGGATCTATCTACTTCTTGGAGCCAATAAGTTTAAGACGCGCATTTGTATTAGCAAGAAGTAGAACCCATAAAATGGATCGAGTGAGGCGATAAGTTAGATACGTCATGGATGGAGTAGTTCCGTGGTTACGCTGAATGATATTTCTCGATGTTTCTCCAAATAAATTAAACACGATCATGCTTCAATTATCATCCCAATTACTTGTACGATCTCGGATCCTACTCGGTTACAAAACATGATTTTGAATTTACGAGATCACACTATATTCGAACCTTAAACCCCTCCTAGTGCCCCGCAGAAAAATAGAGAATAAGGTATAGACCATCTACTATGAACAACCTAGTCCGTCCTATGATATCTTTAAAAATGCTGTCAGAGGTTACTTTTCCCGGGAAATGCGCCGAAGGACGTACGGTGCTACATCTTCTCTGGTCCAACAGGTTCAAGAGAATGAACCATAGGACGCCCTCATCTCCCATTTGGCGTTGCAAAAGTGTCGATCCCTTCCCCGAGTGGCTGGAAATAATTTTCCCTGTCATCAAAACTCGCCAACCCCGCCTCTAATTTACCCCCTTTTTCGAAGTCGACTGTTTTGCCCGTGTGGGCCATGTCGTCTGCGGTTACTCGCCCTTGACATGCGACTCTCCCTGTATTAATTCATTGGTCGCTCGATCCCACCGAAATCGCCCCCGAACAACGACAGCAATACGTCGGAAGGCGATTTCGCATCGACCCGCTATCGTCGGTCCGTCAAACGTCACCCCGAACGTGAGAATACCCAAAAATAGCTAAATCTCTCGTTCCACTCTCGTCTCATCCACGCCAATGGACACCGTCACTAGCCCACGCCAAGCCATCCCCACCCCAACCTGGATCCCGTCCCCCGAAACAACAACCTCCCAAACACTTGTGCCCCCGCCGTCGCCACATGACGACTCCTCCTCGCTTACGGCACCAACTTGCGCTATCACAGGCACAAGCTCTTCTTCTACTCACGACCTTGGCAGCGGTGGTGCTGCTTCTGGTGAATCAATGCGCACAAGCAGCTTTGCCATGTCCGACATGGAAGAATTCGCCGTGAAAAGCACGACCCAGCAGCAGCAGCAGCAGACGCTCCGCGAACAGCAGAGTACGCGACGCATGGAATCACTGCATCTACGCAAGGCTTATTCCCAGCAGAAAGGAACGAGAGAAGCACCGATCAAGAAGTGGCGTAATGGCTCAGAAGACGCAACAATTCCTGAAACTGAAAACTTAGATTACCTTGATGAAAAGGATTTCCGTAATACCGATAGGTAGCTTCTGTTCTTCATCGGGGGGGTTTAGTGGCTGATCCGTGGCTAGATATGGGTTTCTGCAGATTCCCAGTTCGAATTGTGAGGCTCCTGAGGCCAGGAACCGGGCTGCCCTTTCTTCGGGTGTGTCCTCTTCCAATGGAAGTGAACGGATGGGTTCCTCTTTCAGTTCGCATGCAAGTATAAATAATGGGATTTCAACAGCGAAACGGAAAATTCTGGCCAAGGTAAAAGATGATATCCTCGTGTCACCACGGAAATCCGATGAGGAGAAGGTTAGGGCAAAGGAAATGGAACGGACCAAGAAATGGAGGAACATGGCTGTGATTGAGAGACCTAACGGGACAATTCAATATCGTTTTTCGATGACTAGAAAGGTTTCTAATTCGTGGGCTTTCTTGGAGGCTGATGGAAGTTGGTGCAGCGGACGTTCAAAGGCATTCCCGATTGTTGGAGGGCGACAGTTTGGCATGAATGGTTGGAGGATCAAGCCAAGGAACTAGGAAACCGCGAAACGAAAGTCGAATTGATACAATCTTATCACGTATGTACCCTCCAAAAGCCGGAGGATCCTAATGGTAGACGCTACTGGACCAAGATTGTGAGGATGACGCACAAATCGATCTTGATGTTCCTCGGACAATAAGCGAACATATCTTCTTCCGCAAACGATATGGCGCGGGGTCAATTCCCCCCCTTTATATTTTCTCATGTCTGTAGACAACGCCTCTTGTTTCGAGTGTTACATTGTATATCCCTTAAATTCCCAAAACAGGGGTATGTCCAGGGCATGGCGTCCATCGCAGCTACGCTTTTATGCTACTATCCTGACGACATCGCTTTCGTCATGCTCGTCCGTCTATGGCAGGACAAGGGTCTGAAGAATTTCTTCTCGCAAGAGTTCGATGGGTTAATGACTGCTTTCAAATCCCTCGACGAAACCCTCGCGAACCGCCCCGTTGGAAAACAGTTGGTACCTGCTCCCCAGAAGCAATCCCCGTACCTTTCTTGTTTTAGCGTTTTGCATGTTTTACAGTTGGTTAATAAGATAGTCAGCGCTGGCAATTGATCCACCGAATTATGCGACAAGATGGTATTTAACGCTATTTAATTATTCGCTTCCGTTCCATACGCAATTGCGGATCTGGGATGCCCTGATGATTTCCACAAACGGACCCGCAATGTTACACGCCACCGCCCTCGCCTTGCTCACCGGCTTACAAGGTTCATCCCCTACCCCACCCAACCCCCAACGTCGCCGTCCCGAGTTTAATGGGGGCTTAGACCGACTGCATGGTATGGATTTTGAAAAGGCGATGAAGTTTGTGACGACAAGGATTGATGTCCAAGACGATGATAAGTTAATGCAACTCGTCTTTAAGGAGGCAAGGGAAATCGGAGCGTTACGATTTGCCCCTTAATCCCCGGGTAATTTATTTGCGAGCGGGAGAGAGATTAATATCGAAGATAATGGGGGAGGGGATGCTTAGAATCCCTGATGCTTTTGCGATTGCATCGTGGGGGTTTTCCGTAATACCCTTTTGTTTGCACGAGAGTGTGTTTATGGTGGACTATAGCATGAATGGAACGACTCATTGGATGGGTGGCATAGTTGTTTCCTAGGGAGACAATAATTGTAGTAGTTTTGCATCCGTAGATGGCTTGCTGATTCATCGATATCAATACCTTTCAACCTAATGAAAAGGAACTCAAATTTTGCACGTTTAATACCCGTCTGCGATTTTGAGCTCGCTTGTCTTAACACTTCACCGTTTGCCTTCAATAACATTCCGACATTAACGAACAAATCTGAGAGTTTGAACCCAATGGACGGACGCAGTTATCATGTTAAGGGCATGTTGGCGCGCATCAATATGCCCACTAACATAAGACGTCAGAAAAGGTCAAATCCCCATGAAGAAGTGCCAGTCTAGGATTAGAGACGACTTGCAACTTATCTCCCTCTTGCAGGGTTCAGATCTTCCTTGACGAAGGTCTAATTGAACGAGGGGAACAGGCTGCAGCCAAGCTGATGCCAGCAAATGTTTCGCTCCCGCTTTATATCCCCCTTTCTGTACCTTTTGAGGATCGTAGACGCTACAGCACATCGTTAGTGAGTGAGAGCAATGAAAATGCAGTGGATCCAGTAGACTTCGACGGTCAACCTCCAAAATGGTCAGAACATGCACCGGGGAAGGTGGTTTGAGAGGTGACCGAAGCAGCGAAGGCGAGGCATTAGACATCGAAATAAATTCGAACTCTGAGCTGTCATCGACCATGCCAGAAGAAAAATTGTTCCAGGTTTCAGAGAAACTCTTCAGAGTTATTTGTGCGATTGCAAAGAAAGTCCTACAATGTAATGAACCGCCACGGTGACGTTCGGGTTGAAGCAACCCTGCTCATACTTAGGAAGATCTCATGTCAATATTTCACCGAAGAAGAGGGTGGAAAGGTACCGTTTGCCTTCTGTTTGACCTTTTCGATTAATTCGATCATATTTGGCCCATTATAGGTTGACCGCGGCCAACAATACTGCCGATCTCTGGTGTTCTTTTCGAAGCTTGCAAGCCAAAAGAGGTAGTCAATCCAGTAGACCGGGAACATACGACATGGGTTGAGATTCAACCAGGTTATTACATCATTTGAGGACCGCTTGTCCTGGAGAGAAGCGGAGCCAGCGGACGGCTCGCTGCAGTTGGAAATAAATACGATATATATATGTATATTCCTTTGGGATATATGTTCGTGAAAAGAAAAATTCGAGGATTCTTCATGCACTCGCAGTACATTGGGTGCAGCTCAACAGCAGACACAAAGCTGAGATAAACTGGGGAAAAAAAAAATTGGATTAGGGATTGTCTGCTCCTCAGGCCCGCGAATTGGCGCATCTCAGCCTGAGATTGTCCGCTGGAGGACGTTCGGCATCCTTTTGACTTTAGACCACAGGGTAACAAACCACATCTCCAAAAAATCACACAACGAGCAGCCATCCATTTGCTTAAAATCTCTTCACTGGCAATCCCACAGACCACATCACGGCTAAAGAATCTCCTGCTTCACCATTATTTTTCCGAATTCAAGCACCACAGGGAACAGGGAATGTTGGAAAACAAAAAGAGGCGGGAAGGGTTCCATGTAATGCTCTCTCTTTCGGTCTGGCTCAATCGCAATACACCTGCTATAAAGAGGTGATGGACTTTCATTTCAAACACACCAGGCGGAAAGTCAAGGAAAA
>Ga0335081_10009725_pt1 | contig 15496 bp, 17 predicted proteins | sample Lox_Sample_35_FD_206713 | JGI IMG/M metagenome (GOLD analysis project Ga0335081, IMG submission 206713) | Soil microbial communities from Loxahatchee National Wildlife Refuge, Florida, United States - Lox_Sample_3.5 | ecosystem: Environmental > Terrestrial > Soil > Wetlands | place: USA... | reverse complement strand
GGAGGTTCTCGGCGACGGTTGGCCCCGGAGCCGCCGCCGGCGTCTTGCTTGTGTCGGCCCCATCGGCCGTGTCGGGCACGCGCGCGGAGAACATCCAGTACCACACCACAAGGGCGATGAGCAGCGCGACGGGCATCAGGAGTGTGAGCAGCGCGCCGGCGAGGAAGTCTGCGATGGGAAGCACTGACAAGCTGTCTCCTCCTCAGGTCGTGAACGCCGCCGGGGCTCGGGCGGGCGAGTTGTCCGGCTCCAGCCACCGGTAAAAGCCCAGGATGAACGTGATCGCGTACGCAGCCGATCCGGGGACCCACATGATGCCCGCGGCGATCTGCTGATCGGTCAGGGCGCTGAGTCCACCGGGCCGACTGGGGAGCGACGAGTAGTAGCCGTAGATTGCGTGCGGCTCCAAGGCCAGCACGATCGCCAGCACCCAGCCGACGATCATCGCGCTGGCCGCATAGGCACACCGCACGGGCCAGACCAGCCGCGGGCGCAGCGGCCCCGGGTCGACCACACGCGCCCAGAACAGAAGCCCGATGAAGAAGAACATCGCGTGCTCGAGCGCGTGGATCACGCCGGATGTCAGCGTGGCGTCATAGGCGGCCGGGATATGCCAGCCGACGATCGTGACGTTGAACAGGATCCAAGCCGGGACGGGCCGCGCCAGCGCGCGCACCGGTGCCACCCAACGCGCACGCGCGACCGTCCGCGCAACCTTTGTGCGCGGGCCAAGCGGAAACGCCCGCCACATTCGCGGCCATGGCCGCCCGAGCAGCATCAGCGACGGGGCGGTCGTGAGCAGCAGGATGTGCTGCACCATGTGCACCCAGAACAGATCGTCGGCGTAGTAGTCGATCGGCGAGCAGAGCGCTATCACGATGACCAGCAGGCTCGCGAAGAACGCGAGCGCCTGCAGGGGCTGCGGCCGATCCCGTCCTCGGCTGCCGAGCACGTATAGGCCTGCGGCAAGCGCGACGTATAGCAGCGACGGGTCCAGCGACCAGGGCGTGAGGGGCATGGTCAGCCGACGAGGTACAGAAGGATGTAGGCGAGCACGCCGATCGCGACGAAGAACGCCCAGTAGAACGAGGAGGCCTCGACCCCGGCAAGGAGCAGGGCGGTCTCACTCGTGGGCACTTCGGTCTCGCGCATCTTGCCCTCTCGCCGCACCCGCCACAGGCTCGCCACCTGAATCTCGATCCAGTACAGGCCCATCAGCGCCGCGATCGCGTACGTCGCCGTCCATCCGAAGAACACCGCGGCATAGCCGCCCTGGGAGGCACCGAAGTCGAGGACGATGTACTCGACGAACTGGAGGATGATCGCGGCGAGTCCCATGAGAACGGCGATCATCCCCGCCGCCATCGAGTCGCCCGCTGGACGCCTCGCCGCCAGCCGATAGATCACGGCGCTGAACAGGAACAGCGCCGCGATCGCGATCCCGAAGCCCCCGTCGGGCACTACGCGGCCGATCTTCCAGCTGTGGTTGGTGTCGAGCGCCTTCAGGTAGAAGAACGCGAACACGAACGACAGGAAGAAGAACGAGATCGTGCCGCACAAGAGGCGCCCGCCGACCCAGATCGCGCGAGGCTGCCACTCCGGGGGCTCGGGCTCGATGTGACCGCCGACGGGAGCTGAAGCAGAGGCTTCCATGGCTTACGCACTCCCCCCGGCGGGCGCGAGCGTAGGCGCTCTTGCCGGCGCCGGCTCGACCCCGTACGGGTACGGGTCCGCGTCGAACACGGGGATCCGGTCGAAGTCCTGCACGGGCACCGGCGTGGGCAATGTCCACTCGATGCTCTTGGCGTGCCACGGGTTGATGGCGGCGGGTTCGCGCTTGATCAAGAGCGACCAGACAACGTTGAACAGGAACACCAGCATCGATAGTCCGATCACGTAGGCCGAGATCGACACCCAGACATTCAGCCCCTGCCATGCCGGGTTGTAGGTCACCACCCGGCGCGGCATTCCCATGAAGCCGAGCGCGAAGAGCGGCGCGAATGTCGAGTTGAACGCGATGAACAGCGTCCAGAAGTGGATTTTGCCCAGGCGCTCGTTGAGGTTGTATCCGTACATCTTCGGCACCCAGTAGTAGATCGCGGCGAAGAACGCGAAGACCAGGCCGCCCATGATGGTGTAGTGGAAGTGCGCCATCACGAAGAAGCTGCCGTGAGTGGTGACGTCACTCGGGACGTCAGAGTTGAACACGCCAGAGATCCCGCCCCACAGGAAGTTGAAAATCCAAGCCAGGCAGAACAGCATCGGCACTGTCAGCCGTATTCGCGCGCGCCACAGAGTGCCCAACGCGCACAGGAATATGAACCCCGTCGGTAGTGAGATCAGCTCGGTGGAGAGCATGTAGAACGGCCGCAGATCGGCGTTGATGCCCGACACGAACAGATGGTGTTGCCACACGAACCAGCTCAAGAACGCGATGCCGAGCATCCCCGCTACGGCCAGCCGGTAGCCCCACAGCGGTTTTCGGGAGAAGACCGGCATCAACTCGAGCACGATCCCCATGCCGGGCAGCGCCAGGATGTACACCTCCGGATGGCCGAACACCCAGAACAGGTTCTGAAACAGGTACGCACTACCGCCCTGCCCCGGAATGTAGAACGCGGTCTGCACGGTCCGGTCCATCGCCGCCATCAGGAGCGCGGCGATCAGCATCGGCGCCGCCAGCATCATCAGCCAGGCGGTCGTATACGCCCCCCAAACGAAGATCGGCAACCGCGACCAGGTCATCCCCCGGGCGCGCATGGTGGTGATCGTGACGATCAGGTTGAACCCGAACAGCGTCATCGACAATCCGACCAGCGCGAAGAAGCAGATGTAGGCGTCGTAGCCGGCGGTCCCCTGCGCCCCGAGCGGCTGGTAGCCGGTCCAGCCGGTCTGGAAGCCGCCAAAGAAGATCGTCGTCAGCAGGATCACCTCGCCGGCCATCAGCACCCAGAACGTGAACGCTGAGAGCCGCGAGAACGCCATCCGCCGCGAGCCGATCATCAACGGCACCAGGAATGTGGCAAACGGCCCCAGCAGCCCCGAGGTCATGGTCCCCATCATCATCGACCCGTGCATGCCGACCAGCGTCAGGTACTGGTTGGCGCCGAACACGTGCACGTCGGGCTGAAGCAGCTCGGTCCTGATCAGCATCGCGTTCAGCCCCGCGACGAAGAAGAACAGCCCGATCCCGACCATGTACTGCTTGGCGACGACCTTGTGGTCGGTCGACAGCGTGAAATACCGGAAGACGCCTTCCTCCTCGGACTCGTGCTCGGCCAGCGACGGCGGATGCCCGAGCAGCCGCTTGATCGGATAGTTGGCGAAGCCCAAGCCCACGAGGAAGCCGACGACGCCGAGGAAGTAGCCGAGCATGATCGCGATGTCGTTCTCGCCCGCCTCCGCCGAGAAGTAGGCGAGGTTCGCGCCGGTGATGCGATCGCCGATCCAGTGTCCGACATACCACCCGACGATCCCCAGCAGGATCCCGGTCAGCATGTTGAAGCCGATCAGCTTTCGCCAGCCGCTGCGTGGAGCGGTCGTCGACACTGCAATCGCGCTCATCCGCCTCTCCTCAACGGTTCCGGGAAATAGGTCTTCGAGTACGGCGGCAGGGTCTTGGTCGCGGGCGCGAACTTGACCCTCTGCTGGGCGATCCACGCGGCGAACTGCGCCTTCGGGACGACCCGGCCCTGGTTGAACATGTAGCCATGCCAGACGCCGCACAGCTCGGCGCAGCGCACGTGGAAGATCAGCGGTCCCTTCGTCGTCACGTAGGCGACGTTGTTGACGCCCGGGTTCGCATCCGCCTTGACACCGAGCTCATAGGCCCAGAACGAGTGGATCACGTCGAGCGAGGTCACGTTGAACTGCACCAGCGTGTTCTCCGGCAGCTCGATCTGGTTGGTCTCGACCCCCCCATAGCCCGGGAAGCGGTAGTTGAACTGCCACTGCTGCGCGACCACCTGCACCACCAGTCGGCTTCCGCCCGCGGGCACCGCAGGTCTCGCGATCGGGTTCGGCCCCTGACCTCCGCCAGATCCGTCGGCCAACAGCCTGACCGTTCCATAGCCGGCCAGGAACAGCACGAGCGTCGTCGTGACGATCAGCCACCAGAACTGGACGCTCGAGTTGCCCCGAATCGGCGGTCCATCGACGACCACCTCGGGGGTGCGCTCGCGGAACGCCCACAGCACGTAGCCGAGGTAGACGAGCACCCCGAGCGCCACCGGCGTGGCGAGGGACAGCAGCACGATGTTGTCGGTGACCTGCCCGGACGCCTCGACGCTTCCGTTGCCGGGCGGAAGACCCGGGCCGAGAACGAACACCACGATCGGCACCATGATCACGTTTGCGATCAGCCACAGCACTACCACGTTGCGCCAGTGGCGCGGTCCTTCCACGTTCAACGTGCCACCCTGCTCGCTCATACGACCTTGATGAAGCCGTCCATGTACCCGACGGTCTGCATCGGGCCGCCGAAGCCTGCGATATAGCCCGCCGCGCATGGCACGAAGCACTGCCAGCGGTACAGGCCCTTACCGGGTGTGCGGAACGTAAACGTGGTCGTGGTGTGGTCGTACGACAGGCTGCACGGCGCGTTGCCGCACGGGTTCTTCGCGTTGTCGGATACGCCCTCGAGAGGCACCGCCAGGCCGATCTGCGGAATCGAAAACACGTGCGAGGCGTCGTCGGGATCGATCGCCTTCGTCTGCTTGCCGTTGAGCGTGATAGTGCCGCCAATCGTGCCCGTGGCTTGACCGAACCACGGGTTGCGCAGCCCCGAGGCGCCGTCGTAGTTGTAGATCGTCACCGTCACGACGGTGTTCGCCGGGAGCACGTACGTCGTCACGTGCTGCCAGTTGGCGGAGTTCGCGTCGACCGCGTAGTAGGAGACCCAGGTCGGGTGGCGGTCGGTCGTCTCCGCGGCCGGGACGGTCCCCAGATACAGGTGCGTTCCCGAAGATGTCTGCGTCGCCGCCGCCGAACCGGGCACGTTCGTCAGGTACAAGCCGATGTACAGCCCGATCACGACGCAAACGATTGCGGCAAAGACCGTAATTCCGACGATTCTCTTGCCTGCCGCAGTCATTTGCCTCCGTCTCCTCGGCGCGGTTATATCTCGTGCAGCGGCGTCAGCAAGAGCAGATGACCGCAATGTCATCAAGCTGTCATTTGCGCGTCATCTGGCGGCGACGTTGGGAGGACGTCTGCGAACGGTCTGCGCGGAGGGGAATCCGCAGAGCGACCGGCCGGAGCGCGCCCGGGCGCGGGCGCGTCGCGTCGCGTGTCTCGCACTCAGCCGCCCGGCCGGCTACCGACGCTTAGAAGCTCCGCGAGATCGCCTGGACGACGGTCGCCGTGTCCGAGACGTCCTCACCGAACGCCTGGTAGCAGCCCGCGTTGATCGCGTTGACCACACCCGTCGGCGTGGGCCCCCAGCGCGGCGAAACCGGACCATGCTCCTTGACGTACAGCCTGGCGTAGGCGTCCTGCGCGGTCACGTTCGTCGAGCCCCACTGCGCGCAGGTCGTGCTGTCGGTCACCGCCCCGCCCCTCGGACCGAGGGCGACCAGCACGAAGATCGCGACCGTCGAGACGCACAGCGCGGCTATGACCAGCGATGCCACCTTGTGAGACGCGATCAGACCCCGGATCGTCCACGGCACGAACTCCGCCGTGGCTTGTGTCGCCGAAGGGGTGGTACTCACGATCAGAACATTCCTCGATTGCCGCCGGTGCCGGCGCCGCCTTGCCGTAATGAACGCAACGGCCACCTGCCCCGCGTGCGATGGGGGCCCGACTTATAGACCATGAATCCCCGAACCGTCAAGACGAACCGGCGGAGGGTCAGACCCGAACGTCGGCTGCTCCTCGGATGCTCAAGGGCCCGATCTCGTGCTCCATCCTGCATTCGATTGCAGTTCCGTGGGCCGTCGAGCTCCCACGGATCTCGCAATCACGCCCGATCGTGTTGTAGCTTTCCAGATCGTGCAGGGATCTGATGACGGCGATGTCATTTGGCGGTCATTTACAGGTCATCTTTTGAGAGCTATCGTCTCGGCGCAGACGTGGGGGCTCGAGAGAGCTAATGCGCATATTGATTGTGGAGGATGAGGCGCGGATCCGAGCCTTTCTGGCTCGGGCATTCGAGGCCGAAGGATTCGGCGTGGACGTGGTGTCGGACGGCGAGCAGGGGCTCGTCCGGGCGCTCGCGGGGAACTACGACCTCGTGATCCTCGACCTGCTGCTGCCCGGGTGCAGCGGGCTCGACGCGCTGCGGGAGCTCCACCGCGAGCGGTCCGACCTACCCGTGCTGATCTTGTCGGCGCGCAGCGACCTCCCGATCAAGTTGCGCAGCTTCGAACTCGGCGCGGTCGACTACGTCGCCAAGCCGTTCTCGCTCGACGAGCTGCTCGCTCGGGCGCGCGTGCAGCTGCGACGGGCGCGCGTCGCCGACGGCAGCACCGTGATCCGAGTCGGCAGCCTCGTGCTCGACCTCGCGCGCCGGCAGGCCCGCGTCGGCGACGTCGTCGCCGACCTGTCCGACCGAGAGTTCCGCCTCCTCCATTTCCTGCTCGCGCACGTGGGCGAGGTGGTCAGCCGCGAGCGACTGCTGTCCGAGGTCTGGGGGTACGACTTCGATCCGAGATCGAATGTCGTCGATGTCTGCATCAGGCGGCTGCGCCGGCGGCTCGGCCCGGACGCTCCGATCGAGACTGTGCGCAATGCGGGCTATCGCGCCGCCGCCTGACCTGCTCCGGTCACTTCGTCGCTACCGGGTCGAGGTGCTGTGGGCTGCCGTCGTCGCCGCGAGCTTCTTCGCGATGCTCGCCTGGCCGACCTGGGAGACGATCCCGTTCTACTTGGTATGGATCAGCCTCACGCTCCTCTACGGGTTGCGCCGCTGGCCGGTCCGACCTACGCTCGTGGTCATCTTGGGCGTGATGGCGCTGACCGCGGCGCCGATCGCCGTCGACGTGGTCCGCGGGATTCAGCCGTGGGAGCGCTTGGTCCGCGTCCCGCTCGTCGCGATGATGTTCGTCGCGATGGTGTGGCACGCGCGCCGGCGCGTGGACGCCCTCAAGATCGCCGAGGGCGAGGCCGAGGAGCGCCGCTCGATGCTCGAGAGCCAGGAGCGGTTCATCCATGACGCCTCGCACGAGCTCCGCACCCCCGTGACGATCGCGCGCGGCCATCTCGAGCTCCTGCTCGGTAACCGCGGCGACCAGCCCGAGCTGGACGTCGCCCTGGACGAGCTGTCGCGCATCGATGCGATCATCGGCCGGCTGTTGCTGCTCGCTTCGGCCGACCAGCCGGACTTCGTCCAGCTCACCGAGGTCGACCTCGAGCCGTTTCTCGAGGATCTGTTCATGCGCTGGTCGGAAGTGGCGCCTCGGACGTGGCGGCTCGGCCCGCTCGTCGCCGGGCACCTGCAGGTCGATCCCGACCGGCTGCGCGCGGCGCTCGACGCCCTGTTCGAGAACGCCGTCAAGTTCACGCAGGAGCGCGACGCGATCGAGCTGAGTGCGGTGGCAGACGGCCCGGGCCGGGTGTGCATCGAGGTGGACGACGAAGGCTCAGGCGTCCAGCAGGAGGCGCTCGAGCGGATCTTCGACCGGTTCGCGCGCGCCGACGCCGCCCGCACGCGATCCGCCGGCGGGGTCGGCCTCGGGCTCGCGATCGTCGACGCGATCGCCAAGAGCCACGGCGGGCGGTGCACCGTGCTCAGCACCGATCACGGGTCGAGGTTCGCGCTCCAGCTGCCGGGCTTCGCGCCCGCGGGCTCGCCACAGCCCACCGGGGCGCCACAGCCCGCTGGCGCGCCTCAGCCGATGCGCGCGCTCAGCTCCGCCGGCAGCTGATCGCTGATCTGGCCGGCGTAGCGCTGTGTGCCGGCGATCAGCGTCGGCGTCGTCACGATGCCACCGCGGACGCCGGCCTCGAAGTCCTCGCGGATCCGCGCGCTCACCGTCGGGCTCCGGCGATCGGCGTCGAACCGCTCGAGGTCGAGCCCGAGCGTTCGCACCCGCGCCCAGAGATGCGGATCCTCGAGCCGTCCCTGGTCGGCGAATAGCAGGTCGTGCATCTCCCAGAAGCGGCCTTGGAGAGCGGCCGCCTCAGCCGCGCACGCCGCCGGCCACGCCCGAGGATGGCTCGAGCGAACCGGGAAGTGGCGGAACGCGATTCGGAGCGCGAACCCGCTGAGCTTCGCCGACGCGGACGCGCAGTACGGGCACTCGAAGTCCGAGTAGACGATCACGAACGGAGCCTCCTCGGGACCCCTCACGTGGTCTTGCGCGCGCAGTCCGGGAAGCGGAGCCGAGCTGAGCTCGCTCAAGCGGTCAGGCCGCCGACCCGGATCTGGCGGCGGTGGCGTCGAGGCCGTCGAAGATCAGGTTGGCCCCGGGCAACTCGGTCGGTGCCGGCGCCTGGTAGCTCCAACCCACGACGGCGTCGGGTCCGACGATCACGAGCGCGCGCTGCGGGAACCCGGCGGGGTGATAGACGCCGAACGCGCGGCATGCCGCCCCTTTCGGCTCGAAGTCCGACAGCTGCGGGATGCTCACGCCGAGCTTCTCCCGAAACGCGGTCTGCGACCAGCGCGCGTCGCAGGACACGCCGTACATGGTGACGTCGCGCTTGGCCAGATAGTCGCTGAGGACGTCCTCGTAGAGCGCAATCTGATCGGTGCAGACCGGGCTGAACGCGAACGGATAGAACACGAGCACGGTCGTGTTGCCCTCGAGATCCGCGCGCGTGAACTCCGTCCCGTCCTCGCGCGCCAAAACGAACTCCGGGGCGGGAGTCCCGGCCTGGATCGGGGCGTCGGAGGAGGCCTCGCTCACCGGCGCAGGCCGAGCTCGCGGAGGATCGTGCGGTAGCGCTCCAGATCCTCGCGTCGGAGGTAGTTGAGCAGCCGGCGCCGCCGCCCGACGAGCATCAGCAGCCCGCGGCGGGAGTGGTGATCCTTGCGATGCTCGCGCAGGTGCTCGTTGAGGTCGTTGATTCGCGCGGTCAGCAGCGCGATCTGGACCTCGGTCTTGCCGGTATCGGCAGGACTGTCTCCGTACTTGGCGGTGAGCTCTTGCTTGCGTTCTTGGGTGATAGCCATCGGCTCGATGAGGCTAGCAGGCCGCTCGTTAGTGGTCTTCCTCGTAGTCACGTCCCCGGCAGAGCTCGCGCGCGAGCTCGATGTCGCGCGTCATCTGCTCGACGAGCGCCTCGGGCGACTCGAACCGGCGCTCGCCCCGCAGCCGCGCGAGGAAGTCGATACGCAGCGTCTGGCCGTACAGGTCCCCCTCGAAGTCGAGCAGGTAGGCCTCGACCAGCAGCGCGCGTCCGGTCCCAAACGTGGGCCGGACGCCGATGCTGACCGCCGCGCAGGCCTCCGAGGTGCGGGCAGCGTAGATCCCGTGCCCAGGGCACACGAGGGCCTCGTCGGGCACGAGGTTGGCGGTCGGGAAACCCAGCGTGCGGCCGCGCTGGTCGCCCACGACGACCTCGCCCCGAAGCTGGAAGGGCGCGCCGAGGAACCGCGTGGCGATCTCGACCTCGCCGGCGAGCACGAGCCCGCGGATGTGGCTCGAGGACACGATCTCGCCGTCGACCTCGACCAGCGGGACGACCCGCGTCTCGAACCGCTCGTCCGCGGCCAGCATCGCCGGGTCGCCGGCCGCGCGATGGCCGAACCGGAAGTTCTCGCCGACCGAAACGCGCGTCGCCTCGAGGCGCTCGACCAGCACATGGTCGATGAACTCCTGCGGCGACTGGTGTGCGAAGCCCTGGTCGAAAGGGATGACCACGAGCTCCTCGACGCCGAGTTGGGAGATCAGCTCGGCCTTGGCCTCGAGGCTCGTCAGCAGCTTCGGCGCGGCCTCCGGCCGGATCACCTGCAGGGGGTGCGGTTCGAACGTGAGCACGGTGTCGCTGCCGCGGATCACCTCCCGGTGTCCCAGATGGACGCCGTCGAACTCGCCGACCGCCACTCGCCGCGGCCGCTCCCGGACCTCGGAGAGCATCGTTACTTGCATCGGCGCGGAAGGCTAGCCATCAGCTTCGGAACCCGACGATCGGGGCGAGCATCCCGGCGCCTCGCGGCGCTGCCAGCGCGATCAAACCGTGATCGTCGGTCAGACGGATCACCTCGGCACTCCCGGCCTCGCCCGCCACCGCGCCACCGTGCGCGGCTCGCCTCGAAGCCTCGGGATCGAGCCGGACCTCGGGTATGAACGACAGTGCCTCGTCGAGGCCGATGATGCGTTCGGGATCCGCATCGGCGACGTCGAACTGCCCGATCGCAGTACGGCGGAGCTCCTCGCAGTAGGCATCGCCGAGGTCCGCGATCAGGCTTCGCACATACGTCCCCGACGAGCACTCGATCACGAACCCGCGTTGATCACCGGCACGCCAGCGCTCCTCGAACCGGTACACCTCGACCACCCGCTCGGCGAGCTCGACCTGCTCCCCGGCGCGCGCGAGCGCATACGCGCGCCGGCCGCCGACCTTGACCGCCGAGAACGCCGGGGGCCGCTGGCGCACAGAGCCTGTCGGAAGATCGAGATCGCCGGAAGGGACCACGCCCGTCTGCACCACATCCCCCTCCGCATCCCCGGTCGACGACACCGCACCGAACCGGGCGACCGCCTCATACCGCTTGGGCAGCGCCATCAGGAACCGTTGCACGCGAGTGGCCCGACCAACAAGGATCAGCAGGAGCCCGGTCGCGAACGGATCGAGCGTGCCCGCGTGACCGATCCTGCGCCGGCCGAGCGCGCGCCGCATCCGCGCGACCACGTCATGAGAGGTGATGCCGGCCGGCTTGTCGTACAGGACGATGCCGTCGAACTCGGCCGTCACTTCGAGAGCTGCTGCGCGACTTCCTGGCGCAGGAACGCGACCAACTCGTCCCACTCGAGCGACGTCGAGAAGCCCGCCGCCTGGCGGTGACCGCCGCCACCCTGGGCGCGGGCGATCGCCGACACGTCGACGCGCTCGTCGCTGGCCCGGAGCGACACCTTGCGGGCGCGATTGCCGTCGGAGTTCCCGGTGCGCTCGCGGATCAGGGCCGCGACCGCCGTGCCCTCGACCGCGCGCAGGTGATCGATCACGCCTTCGGAGTAGCTCTCCTCCGCCTCTGAGTCGGCGAAGTCCTGCGCGTCGAGCTCGGTGACGGTCAACCGCCCGTCGTCGTAGCGATGAACCTTGGCGAGACCGCGCGCGAGCAGCGCGAGCTTGCCGTAGGGCACGCCCTCGTACACCCGGCGGTAGATCTCGTGGACATCGACGCCGGCCTCGATCAGGTCGGCCGCCATCACATGCGCGCGCGGCCCGGTGTTCTCGTACATGAAGCGGCCGGTGTCGGTGATCAGGCCGACGTACAGCGCCTCGGCGATGCTGCGCGTCGGATCGACCCCCAACCCGTACATCAGGTCCCACACGATCTCGGCCGTGCACGACGCCTCGGGAAGCACGTAGTTGACGGTCCCGAACCGCGTGTTGTCGTGATGGTGGTCGATGTTCACGATGTGAGCGCCCGGGCGGCGGAACGCCTCGGCCGGGTTGCGCTCGAGGTTGCCGCAGTCGAGGAACACGATCGTCCGCTCGTCGAGATCGTCGGGCGGTGCGCTGACCAGGCCCGGGAGCTCAAAGAACTGATACTCGTGCGGCAGCGGCAGATCGCCGGCGTCGATGAACATCAGGCAGTCGTGGCCGAGCGCGGTCAGGATCTCCTCCGCCGCGATCAACGAACCAAGCGCGTCGCCATCGGGATTCTCGTGGGTTACGACGATGAGCTTGGCGGCGGAGCGGAGCTCCGCCAGCACTTCGTCACGGTCCGGCCCCGCACCATTGTCATTCATCTGGCCCCCCACCCGGTCCCTCGTCGATCAACTGTGAGATCCGCATTCCACGATCGATCGACTCGTCGTACTCGAACGTGACCGTGGGCGTGTGCTTGAGCGACAGCTCGGCCGCGACCCTCGCCTGGAGGAAGCCGCGGGCGGAGCGCAGGCCCTCGAGCGTCTCCGTGCGCGCCTGCTCGTTCCCCAGAACGCTGACATAGACACGCGCGTGGCGCAGATCGGGGCTGGTCTTGACGGCGGTCACGGTCACGAACCCAACACGTGGATCCTGGAGATCTTTCGCGATCGCGTCACTGAGAACCGCTCGTACGGCTTCGTCGACGCGGCGCATCCGGCCGACCGGCATCCTATCCACTCGCTGAGCATCGAGTCATCAGCTTGTTAGCGCTCACGAGCACAAATCCTCCACCGACGTGAGGATTGTTTCGACGCGAACGTTGTCCGGCCACCGGGCCGCGAGCCACCGCTCCACGTTGTCCGCAGCCGCCGCGAGCACGGCGAGCGAGCCGCCGGTCAGCGCGGCGGTCAGCCGCGCGCGCTGCCAGAGGTCCTGATGTTCGACCTCCGCCACGGCTGCTCCGAGGCGCCCGTGGAGCTGCGCCTTGATCGAGGACAGCTCCTTGCGCTTGCCCTTGAGGCTGCCGGCGTCGGGAAAGTGAAGATCGATCACGAGCACCGCGACGAAGCCGCTGTCCGACATCGCCGACCACCCTAGCTTGTTCTCTAGACGAGCTCGCGCTCGACCTGGCGCGTCGTGTACGTCTCGAGCACATCGCCTTCCTTGACGTCGGCAAAGTCTCGGAGCACGATGCCGCAGTCGTATCCGGCGGCGACCTCGCGCACATCCTCGTTGAAGCGGCGCAGGCTCTGGATCTGCCCGTCGTAGACGACGGTGCCGTCGCGGATCAGGCGGACCTTCGACCCGCGCGTGATCGTGCCGTCGGTGACGTGGCAGCCGGCGATCGTGCCCACACGCGAGGCCCGGAAGATCTGGCGCACCTCGACCGAGCCGAGCGGCTCCTCGACCTCCTCCGGCGCGAGCATGCCCTGCATGGCGTCGCGCAGCTCCTCGATTGCACGGTAGATCACCGCGTAGTGACGGATCTCGACGCCCTCGCGCTCGGCAACCTGACGGGCATCCCCGACGGGCCGAACGTTGAACGCGAGGATCACCGCGTCCGAGGCGGACGCCAGCATCACGTCGGACTCCGTCACGGCGCCGACGGCGCCGCGGATCACGTTGACCGAGACCTCGTCCTGCGGCAGCTTGGCGATCTCGTCCTCGATCGCCTCGAGCGAGCCGGCGACGTCGGACTTCAGCACCAGGTTCAGCTCCTGCACGCCGCTCTTGAAGATGTCCTCGAGCGAGACCTTCTTGCCCGAGCGCCGGGCCAGTGCCTCGGCCTTCAGGCGGGTGGCCCGCTCGCCCGCGAGCTGGCGCGCGCGCCGCTCGTTCTCGACCGCGCGGACGCGCTCCCCGGCCTCGGGCACACCGTCGAACCCGAGCACCTCGATCGGCTCGCCGGGCAGGGCCTGGCCAACCCGGTGGCCCATGAAGTCGTTCATCGCCCGGACCCGGCCCCAGTGCGCGCCGGCGACGAGCGAGTCGCCGACCTCGAGCGTGCCGCGCCCGATCAGGATCGTCACCACCGGGCCGCGGCCGGGGTCGAGCTTGGACTCGATCACCGTCCCTGACGCCGGGGCGTCCGGGTTGGCGCGGAGCTCTTCGACCTCGGCCATGACCAGGATCGTGTCGAGCAGATCCTCAAGACCCTCCTTTGTCTTGGCCGAGACGTTCACGAACTCGGTCTCGCCGCCCCACTCGACAGGCTGCAAGCCGAGCTGCGCCATCTCGGCGCGAACGCGATCGGGCTGCGCGCCCTCCTTGTCGATCTTGTTGACCGCGACCAGCATCGGCACGCCGGCTTCCTTGGCGTGGTCGACGGCTTCCTGGGTCTGCGGCTTCACGCCGTCGTCGGCGGCGACCACGATCACGGCGATGTCGGTGACCTTGGCGCCGCGGGCGCGCATCGCGGTGAACGCCTCGTGACCCGGCGTGTCCAGGAACGTGATCTCCTTGCCGTCCTGCTGGACCTGGTAGGCGCCAATGTGCTGGGTGATGCCGCCGGCTTCGCCCGCCGCGACCTGCGTCTGGCGGATCGCGTCGAGCAGCGAGGTTTTGCCGTGGTCGACGTGACCCATGATCGTCACCACCGGAGGCCGCTCGACGAGCTCCTCCTCGGCATCGGCGAACACGGGCTCGACCGGGGTCTCGTCCTCGGAGTGAACGATCTCGACGGTCTTGCCGAGCTCGGCGGCGAGCACCTGGATCGCGTCGTCGGACAGCGTCTGCGTCAGCGTCTTCATCTCGCCGAGCGCCATCAGCTGCTTCATGATCTCGGGGACGGGGACGTCGAGATATTCGGCGACGTCCTTGACCGTCGAGCCGGAGTTGATCCTGATCGTGTCGGGCTCAGCGAGTGCGGTCTGTGAGGTCGACGGACGCGACTCGGCCTCTTCGTCGTACACGCCGCGGCGCCGGCGACCCCGGCGTTGACGGCGCGGAGGCTGATTGGTCTGCGCGGGCGGTCCGCCGGTGGTGCGGCGAGAAGCTTGCGAGTCGATCACCACACGGCGCCGACCGCCGGCGTTGCCGGGCGCGCGCTCGCCCTGAAGCGAGTCACGCGTCGGGCGCTTATGGGAGGTCTCGCTCTCGCTGCGGCGCGGCGCGTCTGATGCCGGTGGCGCGGCGGACTCGGGCCGGGCCGCGGGCGGAGCCTCGGACCGGGGAGCGGGCCTCTCGGAGCGCGCCGACGACTCTGCGCGAGCCGCCGGAGCCTCGCCACGTCCCTCGCCACGCGGTCGCTGGGCACGATCGCCACCGTCGGCGCGTTGCGGGCGCTGGCCGCCGCCGTCGCTGCGCTGCGGGGCCCGCTCCTGGCGCTCACCGTCGGCGGGGCCAGCGCTCTGACCGTTGCCGGCGCCGTCGCCGAGGACCCGGCGAGCCTCGGCCTCGTCCACCGAGGACGACACCGCCTTCACCTTCAAGCCGCCCGCCTGCAGTCGCGCCAGCACTTCCTTCGGCGGAAGCCCGCGCTCCTTGGCGATCTCATGCACACGCTTGCTCATCTACGTTCCAGTGTAGGCGCCTAATCGCTCCCGTTCGCGGCGGCCTGGACCTGATTGGTGTCCTGGCCCTCGAGCGCCTGGTGGGCCTCGATCCCGCAGTAGCGCGAGCCGGGCAACGCGGCGTTCGGGCAACGCCGGCCGTTGGAGAGGATCGCGTGGCAGCGGCCCTGCGTCTCCTCCTCCTCGTAGCCGTGCTGCGCCTCCTCGGCCGCGAACTCGGTCTCGGAGCGGATGTCGATCCGCCAGCCGGTCAACCGGGCGGCGAGGCGCGCGTTCTGACCCTCGCGGCCGATCGCCAGCGACAGCTGGTCGTCGGGGACGATCACGGTGGCCTGCTTGCCGGCGTCGTCGACCAGCACCTCGCGCACGCGCGCGGGCGACAGTGCCTTGGCCACGAACCGGGCGGGCTCGTCGTTGTAAGGGATGATGTCGATCTTCTCGCCGCGCAGCTCGGACACGACCATGCGCACCCGGGAGCCTCGTGGCCCCACGCAGGCCCCGAC
>Ga0335081_10009723_pt1 | contig 15499 bp, 15 predicted proteins | sample Lox_Sample_35_FD_206713 | JGI IMG/M metagenome (GOLD analysis project Ga0335081, IMG submission 206713) | Soil microbial communities from Loxahatchee National Wildlife Refuge, Florida, United States - Lox_Sample_3.5 | ecosystem: Environmental > Terrestrial > Soil > Wetlands | place: USA... | reverse complement strand
TCATCGGCCCGGGGCCGACCGCCCGGAGACGCGACCCGGGTCGCTACCGACCCGCCGCCCGCCGGTAGCGCGCCACCGCCAGCGGCGAGAACACGGCCGTGATCACCATGGCCCAGACGAAAGCGCCCCAGACGTCGTTGTGCGCCGGCGGTCCGATCCACAGGTGGCGCATCGCGTCGACGGTGATCGTGAACGGGTTGACCTCGGCGAACGTTTGCAGCGGCTCCGGCATCGTCGCCACGGGGACGAACGCTGAGGAGATGAACGTCAACGGGAAGACGGCGATGAAGCCGACGGAGTTGGCGGCCTCGGGCGTGGACACGAGCAGGCCGAGGAATGCGAACACCCATGAGAAGGCGTAGCCGAAGACCAGCAGCAGTACGAACCCGAGCAGGATGTGCGGGACGGTCGAATGAAAGGCGAATCCGATGATCAGACCGGTGATCGTGAGCACGACCACCGACAACGCGTTCGTGACGATGTCGGCGAGCGTCCGGCCCGCGAGAACGGCGGGGCGCGCCATCGGCAGCGAGCGGAAGCGGTCGATCAAGCCCTTGTGGACGTCCTCGTTGAGCCCCAGACCGGTGACGAAGCCGCCGAAGGCGATGTTCTGTACGAGGATTCCCGGGATCAGGAAGTCGACGTAGCTGATGCCGGGCGGGTGGATCGCGCCGCCGAACACGTATCGGAACAGCAGCACGAACATGATCGGCTGGACCGTGAACGCCAGCAGCAGCTCGGGTGCGCGCGGCAGCCGGATCAGGTTGCGCTCGGCGATGATCAGCGTGTCGGTGACAAGCCGCCTCATCGCGCTACCCACCAACTGGCCGCCCGGCCAGCCGCCCCAGCGCAGACGACCAACCAACTCACAGCCCGACCAACCCCGCCGACGATCGCCACCGGCAACCGCCTCATTCGGCCTCCCCCGCCTCCTCGGCGACATGCCCCGTGAGCTTCATGAACACGTCGTCGAGCGTTGGGCGACGGAGGGCGAGGTCGTCGACGCCGACGCCGGCGTCACTCAACCGCCTCACGGCCTCGACGATCGCGCCGCTTCGCCGGCGCACGTGCAAGCGGACGATGCGGCCGCTGTCGACGCTCGGCGGTTCGTCGGCCATCGGCGCCAGGGCGCTCGCGGCAGCCAGGATGTCCGCTCCGTCGTCGAGATGTACTTCGAGCCGTTCGCCACCGACGCGATCCTTGAGCTCATCGGATGTCCCGTCGGCGATCACGCGCCCGTGGTCGATCACGGCGATCCTGTTGGCGAGCCGGTCGGCCTCGTCGAGGTACTGCGTTGTCAGTAGCAGCGTCGTGCCTTCGGCGACGAGGCCCTCGATCACCTCCCAGAGACCGAGGCGGCTGCGGGGATCGAGTCCGGTCGTCGGCTCGTCGAGGAACAGCACGGGCGGCTTGGCGACGAGCGCTGCAGCGAGATCCAGCCGCCGGCGCATGCCACCCGAGTAGGTCTTCGTCGGACGCCCGGCCGCCTCGACGAGGTCGAAGCGCTCGAGCAGCTCCCGGCCCCGGTCCCGGGCGGTGGCGCGCCTCTGGCCGTACAGCCGACCGACCATCGTGAGGTTCTCGAGCCCGGTTAGGTTCTCGTCGACCGCGGCGTACTGTCCGGCGAGGCCGATCTGCTCTCGCAGGCGCGCGGCGTCGTGCACGACGTCGAGGCCGAGGATCGATGCGCTGCCGGCGTCGGGCTCCAGCAGGGTCGTCAGCACGCGAACAACCGTCGTCTTGCCGGCGCCGTTGGGGCCAAGCAGGCCGAGGACCGTGCCGCGTGCGGCTGACAGATCCACGCCGGCCAGCGCTTCGACGTCCCCGAATGATTTCGAGAGGCCGCTGACCTGAATCGCTGCGTCGTTGCTCGCGGATGGCGAACCGCGCGGCGCGGAGTGGCTGCCCGACGTCCTTTGAGCTAGTGGCTGCATGGTCCGCACACATGTGGCGAAGCGTCCCGCGGGGACTGCCTGCCTGACGCCATCTGTGTCCCTCGCTGCATGCTCATCACATTACGAAAGACGGGCTGGCGTCCAAATTGACGGGACGCTCGCTGCCGCCGATACACCGAATCGCCGGCTGCGATCCGGCGCCGTGACAGGGACGCAGGGATCGCCGCCCGCAACGCGCCGCGAACGGACGCAGACATCGCCACACCCCGCCGCGCCAAGGCCGCGGTCGCGGCACTGCACGTCGAATCGTCAGACCTGACGCGACGACCAGAGGATCGCCGAGAGGATCACGCTGACGAGCGCCACCACCAATCCGGTGATCCAGCCTCGCACGTTGCTCGAGACCAGAATCGCGCCGAGCGCAGTCCCGATCCCGACCACGCCACAGGTCGCGACCAACCGCACCAGGAGGCGCTCGATCAGAAACCGCCGGCGCTCGCGCCCCGGCAGCATGTTCCCTGAATGCTCGCGGCGCCGGCGCGACCGCACCGTTTCCAGCTCGCCGAGATCCCCGTCCGCCCCGGCCTCGCCGAGATCCCGGTCCGGCGCGAGCTCGGACTCGCCACGGCTTACCCCACCACCACCGTCGCTCGCCTCACCACCACCGAGATCTGATCTCCTGGCAGCAGAGACCTGCGGCTCATCGTCCGCCGGAACTTCGCGATCCCGCGGCGCGCGCGATCGGTCCTGCCGACTCGCGTACTGATCGGAGCGCACATCCGAACCAAAGCTCATAGTCGGGTTCTCCCCGGTTTCAGGATCTCGGAAACGCCACGGGCGCGACAGCGATCGCAAACCGCCACCGCTCACCTCGACCCACCACCCCCGACCCCAGGTAGGATGGCCGCTCTGTGTAAGCCGGAGGGGTGTTCGATTTGATCGGCGTCGCGGGCCACCGAGCGAAATGACGGGCAGCGGTCAACAGCAGCGCTCAGTCGCGGACGTGGTCGGCGCCACGATCGCGAGCCTGGGTGTCAAGGACGCGTTCGGCGTGCTCGGCAGCGGCAACCTGGTCGTTACCAATGCGCTCGTCGCCGGCGGCGCCCGCTTTCACCACGCCCGCCACGAAGGCGCCGCGATCTGCATGGCCGACGGCTACGCGCGCGTCGCCGGTGGCGTCGGCATCTGTACCGTGCACCAGGGACCCGGCCTCACGAACACGATCACGGGACTGGCCGAAGCGGCAAAGAGCCGGACGCCGCTACTCGTGCTCGCCGGAGACGCGCCTGCCGCTGCACTGACCTCGAACTTCCGCATCGACCAACACGACCTCGTCGAATCGGTTGGCGCGATCGCAGACCGCGTACATAACCCGCGAACCGCAGCCGACGATGCGCAGCGGGCATACCAGCGCGCCGCGCTCGAGCGGCGCCCGGTCGTGCTGATGCTCGCGGTCGACATCCAGCCCAAGCCGGCCGAGAGAATCGCGCCTAGGCGCCTGCCGGTGCCGACGCTCGCGCCTCCGCAACCAAATCCGGTCGCGATCGCGCAGGTCGCGGACGTGCTTGCCAGCGCCAAGCGCCCGGCGATCATCGCCGGCCGCGGCGCGGTGCTGGCCGGCGCCGGCCGCCAGCTCGAGCAGCTCGGCGAGCAGATCGGCGCGGTCCTCGCGACGTCGGCGCCGGCCAACGGCCTGTTTCACGGCTCCCCGTACGCGCTTGGGATCTCCGGCGGCTTCGCAAGCCCGTTCGCGGCGCAGCTGCTCGCGCAGGCCGACGTGGTGCTCGTGTTCGGCACGTCCGTCAACTACTGGATGACCAAGGGCGGCGCGCTGATCGCCCCCGACGCGAAGGTTGCACAATTCGATCTCGAGGCTGGCGCGATCGGACGCATCCAGCAGGTCGACGTCGCTGTGATCGGCGACGCGCGCGCGGCCGCCGCGGCCCTCGCCAGCGAGCTCGAGTCCCGCAGCCACGCGAGCACCGGCTTTCGCACACCTGACTTGGCGCGCGAGATCGAGCGCCGGCGCTGGCGCCACGAGCCGTACGAGGACGCGTCGACCGATGAGTGGATCGACCCGCGGACGTTCTCGATCGCGCTCAACGACGCGCTGCCCGCCGACCGTGCGATCGCGGTCGACTCCGGCCACTTCCTCGGGTACCCCTCGATGTACCTCGACGTTCCGGACGCGCGCGCGTGGGTGTTCGCGAACGGCTTTCAGGCCGTCGGGCTCGGGCTCGGCAACGCGATCGGCGCCGCAGTTGCGAACCCCGACAGGTTGACGGTCGCGGCGATCGGCGACGGCGGCGCGTTCATGGCGCTCGCGGAGCTGGAGACCGCGGTGCGCCTGCACCTCGGCAACCTACTGGTCGTGATCTACGACGATGCGGCATACGGCGCCGAGGTTCACCACTTCGCGCCGATCGGCCACGACGTCTCGATGGTCCGCTTCCCCGACGCCGACCTCGCCGCGATCGCGCGCGCCGCCGGCGCAAAGGCGGCGACCGTCCGCACCATCGAGGACCTCGAGGTGGTCGGTGAGTGGCTCGACGAGCGTTGGGGACACCCCCTCGTCCTCGATGTCAAGGTGAACCCGGCGATCTGTGCCGAATGGCTGGAGGACGCGTTCCGCGCCGGCTAACTCACCACTGTTCCCGATCGGACCCTGAGGAGAAATCGCAATGTCAAGCATCGACACAACCGGGGTCGGCGGTCTGCTTGACGGCCTCACGTCGGGCTCGGTCGAGATCGTCGACCTCACGCAACCGCTGAGCGAGTCGACGCCCGTGATCAAGCTGCCGCCGCCGTTCGCGAACACACCGGGCCTGTCGCGGAGCGAGATCAGCCGCTATGACGATCGCGGGCCCGCCTGGGCGTGGTACACGTTGACACTCGGCGAGCACGTCGGCACGCACCTCGACGCGCCGATCCACTGGGTTACCGGCAAGGACGGAGCGGACGTTGCCTCGGTGGCGCCTTCGTCGCTGATCGGGCCGGCTTGCGTGGTTGACAAGACCGCGGAGACCGCGGCTGACTCCGGCTATCTCCTGACAGTCGCCGACCTCGAGGCGTGGGAGGCCGCGCACGGCCAGATCCCGGACCGCGCGTGGGTCCTGCTCAGAACCGGCTGGGGCGCTCGCGCGCAGGACGAGGCCTCGTTCCTCAACGTCGGCGCGAGCGGCCCGCAGACACCGGGCCCGGATGTCGAGGCGTCGCGGTGGCTCGCCAATGAGCGACAGATCTCTGGTTTTGGCACCGAGACGGTCGGGATCGATGCGGGCTGCGCCGGCGGCTTTGACCCTCCGTTCCCGCTGCACAACTTCCTGCTCGGCGCCGGCCGGTTGGGACTCACCCAGCTGGCGAACCTCGACCAGTTGCCGCTCACCGGCGCGCTGATCGTCGTCGCGCCGCTGAAGCTGGTCGGCGGCACCGGCAGCCCGAGTCGCGTGTACGCGTTCATGCCGAAGTCCTAGTATTAAAATAACTAGACTAGATCCGCCACCGAATGCCCCACCGCTCGCGCGGCCCGAATGGCCGGCGCGGTCATCGAATGCGCGTGGCTGACCGCACCCAGGCCGCGTCGCGCGAGAGCCGGTCAAACAACGCTACGCGCTCGCGGACGGTCATCCGCTTGATCCGCCGCATCATCTCGAGCCTCGACTCGTCTCTCGGCGACAGCGCAGCGCCGATTCTTAGAATCGCGCAAAGAATGCTCCGCCGGCATGAGCCGGATTGTCGCAGCGGACTGCCGCGGCGCAAGCCCGTCGACCGGCGCCCACCTCCGTCCACAAACCCCGCCGGCGATTGCGCAGCTTGTATTTATGGGCGCGCTACGCGCGCTTGGTTTGGGCCTTGACAAGCGTGCGCGATCGATGCCCGGTCGAGCGGACGTGCCAGCAAGACTCCCCCGAAGCACCCGCACCCGCCGCGCCACAGCCACCGCCCCGCACCCGGCCCGCCACCGAAGCGCCACGTACCCGCCGCGCCACCATCACCCCCCACGCGCCAGCACCGCCGCGCCCTCGTCGAACGTCCGGCGCAACTCTTTTCGCTCCGCCACATCCCGGCCGCTCGGCGGCCTGCGCGACCCGGCCTCGTACTGCGCCACCCACGGCACCCCGTCGTAACCCTGTTCGGCCGCGGCGTGCAGCGTCCAGTGCGGGTCGTAGAGGTGCGGGCGCGCGAGGGCGCACAGGTCGGCCCGGCCGGCGAGCACGATCGTGTTGACGTCGTCGTAGCTCGAGATCGCGCCGACCGCGATCGTCGGAATCCCGGCCTCGTTGCGGATCCGGTCGGCGAACGGCGTCTGGAAGCTGCGCCCGAACGCGGGCCGCTCGAGTGGCGACACCTGACCGGCGGACACGTCGACCAGGTCGCACCCGTGCTCGAGCAGCATCCGCGCGAAGCGCACCGCCTGGTCGGGGTCGAAACCGCCGTCGACCCAGTCGGTCGCGGAGATCCGGACGCTGATCGGCTTGTCGGCGGGCCACACCGCGCGGCACGCGTCGAAGACCTCCAGCGGGAATCGCGCCCGGTTCTCGAGCGAGCCGCCATAGGAATCCATGCGCGCGTTCGCCAGCGGCGACAGGAACGACGAGAGCAGATACCCGTGCGCACAGTGCAGCTCGAGCAGATCGAACCCGGCCTCCGCAGCGCCGATCGCGGCGCTCTCGAACTGCCGGCGCACGATCACCATGTCCTCTCGGCTCATCGGCACCGGCATCTGGTTGCGCGGCGAGTACGGGATCGGCGACGGCCCGATCACCGGCCAGCCGCCGTGCTCGAGCGGCTCGTCGATTCCCTCCCACATCAGTTTGGTCGAGCCCTTGCGCCCGGAGTGGCCGATCTGCGCTCCGATCGCGCAGCCCCCGTACTGATGCGCGAAGGAGGCGATCCGCCGCCACGCGGCCACGTGCCCGTCGCAGTAGATGCCGGCGCACCCAGGGGTGATGCGGCCGGTGGCGGAGACGCAGATCATCTCGGTCATCAGCAGCCCTGCGCCGCCGAGCGCCCGCGAGCCGAGATGGACGAGGTGGAAGTCGCTCGGCGTGCCGTCGACCGCCGAGTACATGTCCATCGGCGACACCACGACGCGATTTCGCAGCTCCAGCGAGCGCAGGCGAAGCGGCATGAACATCGGCGGCCGCGGCGATGCTCCAATCCGCGCGGCAAATCGCCCGTCGACCTCGCGCACGAACTCCGGATCGCGTAGCCGCAGGTTGTCGTATGTCACCCGGCGGCTGCGGGTCAGCAGGTTGAACGCGAACTGAGTCCGCTCCTGGTCGACGTGCCGCGAGACGCCCTCGAACCACTCGAGTGACGCCTGTGCGGCGCGCTGGGTGCTCTCGACCACCGGCCGGCGCTCGGCCTCGTACGCCGCGGCCGCCGCGGGCACGTCGTCGCCGCAGCTTCGGAACGCCCACGCGAGCGCGACCGCGTCCTCCATCGCGAGCTTGGTCCCCGATCCGATCGAGAAGTGCGCGGTATGGGCCGCGTCGCCCAGCAGCACGACGTTGCCGCTGCGCCACTGCCGGCAGCGGACGGTGATGAAGTGCAGCCACTTGGAGTTGTTCGCGATCAGCCGATGCCCATCCAGCGCGTCGGCGAACAGGTCCGCGCAGAACGCGACGCCGGCGACGTCGCTGGCTCCCGGGGCGAGCGCGTCGCCCAGCCCTGACGCGAGCCCGGCCCGGCGCCAACCATCCTCGTGGCACTCGACGATGAACGTGCTCATCTGCTCGTCGTACGGATAGGCGTGCGCCTGGAACACGCCGTGCGCGGTCTCGGCGATGAAGAACTTGAACGCGCCGAATGAGACGTCGGTGCCCAGCCACATGTAGCGGCAGCGGCGCGACTCGAGCGACGGGGCGAACTGAGCAGCCAGCTCGCGCCGCACCGCACTCGCGGCGCCGTCCGCGCCGACGACCAGATCAGCCCAGCCCAGCGAGCCGACCGCCGGCGCCTCGCAGCAGAACCGCACGTCGACGCCGAGCGCCAGCGCCCGCTCCTGCAGGATCGCGAGCAGCTCCCGGCGCCCGATCGCCGAGAATCCGTGCCCGCCCGATCGCGTCACCGACCCGCGATGGTGGATGTCTATGTCGGTCCAGTGCACGAACCGCTCGGTGATCGCGGAGTAGCTCTGCGGGTCGGCGTGCTCGAACACCGTCAGCGTCTCGTCGGAGAACACGACACCGAACCCGAACGCGTCCGCCGCCCGGTTGCGCTCGAACACGGTGACCTCGCAATCCGGCGCGACCCTGCGCATCAGGATCGCGAAATACAGGCCCCCCGGACCACCACCTGCGACCGCGATCTTCACGGTGCCACTCGGTGGACCTAGACGCCGAGATCGCTGAGGTGCTCGTACTCGAGCGCGAGGCTGGTCACGACGGTGTGCATCAGCACCAGCGCCGCCCGCACGTTGCAGTGCGCAACAGGCGCGAGATCCTCCGCGCAGAGCGCCTTGAGCTCCTCGTAGACGCCGAGCAGGCGCTCTTCGGACTCCGAGATCGGCAGCCCCAGCAGGTCGCTGGCCACGAGGCCGTCGGTCACTGCGGCGCCCCGACCGGTGTCGTGCGCAGATCGACGGTGCGCTTGGCCTTGAGCTCGAACCGGGGCAGCTCGCCGGCGCCCGCCCGCTCGACACGGAAGTTCAGTCCCTCGTGCGCGTGCGCCAGGCGCTTGTGCAGCGTGTCGGACAGCAGCGGCCATTTGGTCATCGACCAGCCCGGCTCGAGCTCGACGCGCAACGTGATCTCGTCGCGAATGCCCACGTGCTTGATCACCGTCTGGAACTCGGACACTTCGGGAAACTCGCGTACGATCGCCTCGATCGCGCGCGGGAACACGTTGGTCCCGCGGACGATCTTCATGTCGTCGACGCGGCCGAGGATCCCGCCCTCGTAGAGATCGAAGCCGCGACCGCAGCTGCACTGCGCCGCGGGCATCTTGCACACCAGGTCGCCGGTGCGGTAGCGCAGCAGCGGGATCGATCCCCGGCCGAACGAGGTCACGACGCGTTCCCCCGACTCGCCGTAGGGGACGGCCGTAAGGTTGTCGGGGTCGATCACCTCCTCGATCAGGTGATCCTCGATGATGTGCGTGCCGCCGGGCTGTTGCTCGCACTCGAACACCATGATCGTGCCGATCTCGGTCATGCCGGCGGTGTCGAAGGCCTTTGCGCCCCACTGCGCCTCGATCAGCGCCTTCGTCTGCGGAATCGACCCCGCCGGCTCCCCCGACAGGATCAGTCGCCTGACGCTTGATGCAGGCAGATCGACCCCCAGTCGCGATGCCTCTTGCGCGAGCCTCAATGCGTAGGTGGGCGTCGCGGCGAGCACGGTCGCGCCGAAGTCGATCATCTGCAACACGCGCTCGTCCGTCGGCCGGGCGCCGCCGGGAATGTTGAGCGCGCCGATCTTCTCCATCGCGTAGTGCAGGCCCCAGAACCCGATGAAGGAGCCGTATCCGAACGCGATGTACGACGTGTCGCGCGCCCTGACGCCGCACCCCCACAGCCCGTAGCACCACATCTCGGCGATCCAGGCCCAATCCTCGCGCGAGTCCAGCGCGCGCAACGGCCCTCTTGCGGTCGTGCCGGAGGTCGTATGGACGCGGATCGCGCCGTCGCCGCCGATCGCCGGAAGCTCGCCGTACGGCGGGTAGTCGAACTGCGAGGCGGTCCACTCGTCGCGCGTCAGGAACGGGATCCGCTCCAGGTCGCGAAGCGAGTGCAGCTGGTCGGGCTCGAATCCCTCCTTGGCAAAGCGCCGCTTGTACCACGGGCTGCGCGCGACGGCCCACTCGCACTGGCGGCGCAGCTTGGCGAGCTGTAGCGCCGCGAGGCGCTCGCGATCGAGCGTCTCGGTCTTCGGATTCCAGTAAGGACCGTGGCCGGACAGGCGGCCGATCATACCTGCGGGCTTCCCACTATCGTCGCCACACGTGCACCGGATCCTCAATCCGCCCGAGCTCGCTCCCCCCAGCGGCTTCTCGCACGCCGTGCTCGCAGCCGGCACCGTCTATCTCGCCGGCCAGATCGGCGAGGGCGACACGCTGGTGGCGCAGTTCGACGCGGCGGCAGTGAAGCTGCTGGCTGCGCTGGCCGCCGCCGGCGGCGCGCCGCGCGAGCTCGTCTCACTGCAGGTGTTCACGACGGACGTCGGCGAGTACAAGGCCAGCCTTGCGCAGCTCGGCCAGGTGTGGCGCCGGCGCTTCGGCGACCACTACCCCGCAATGGGGCTGTTCGGCGTCACCGAGCTGTTCGAACCCGGCGCGAAGGTGGAGCTGATGGGCATCGCCGTGCTCGAGCACGCGCTGCTCAGCCGAGAAGGTCCGCCAGCCACTCCCTGATCGCTTTCCCGACCGCCGCGCGATCGCTCCTGAGGCTGTGATTGCCGGCGACGATCACGACCTTGCGATTCGGGCCCGGTGGCGGCATCCCGAACGGGTCGCTCGCGCCTTGCACGACGAGCGTTGGCACGTCCACGCCTTCGAGCTCCTGGATCCGAGACTTCAGCTGCGCCTCGGGCGACCGGCGCGGCGCCTCGAGCGGAAACGCGAGGCACAGCACAGCAACCGCGCCGCACGCGGAAGCCGTCCGGCACGCGACGCGGGCGCCGGCCGAGCGCCCGCCGGCGACCAGCCGCAGGCCGTTGAGCTCGCGCGCACGCAGCCGCTCGACGACCGCGATCCAGGCCTCGTCGAGCTGACGCGCCGGCGGGCTCGTGCGCCGCTCGGCGACCCGGTAGGGCTGCTCGACGAAGGCAACGGCCAGACCCCCCGCGCGCGCCGCGTCGCCGGCGGCGACGAGATCGGGAGCGCTGACGCCGCCCCCGGCTCCGTGCCCGAGGATCAGGGCCGCGACCGGCTCTCGGACGGTGCAGAGGTGGACCCGCGCCGGACCGTGGGGAGTGTCGAGCTCGAACACCCGCGCATCGTCGAGCCGCGCTTCGCCAGCCTCCCAATCGCGTCGGGCAGCTCCGCGTGGGTCTTGCACATGGTCCTCCCAGGTCGCCATCGCCCGCACCCTACCGTTGCGTTTAATTGCGGGCGCTACGTTAGCGGCTTGGTGGAAACGACGCGCGAGTGCCGCGACCTCAAGGATGACGAGATGGAGCCCGAAGGCGACGATGGGGTTGGCCAGCTGGCATATCCGAGACCTCAGCGAGCCGCGGGGACGCGGGGACGCGGCCGACGTCCCTACCTCATCTTCTTGCTCGGGACCGTCGCGGCTATCGCAGGCGTGCTGGCGGCGCTGATTATCGCGAGCGACATGCGCGATCCGCTCGCGGTGCAAGTCGAAGAGACCCCTCAGGGCCCCCCGCTGCCCTCCGGCTACATCGGTCTCTCACTGGAGACCGATCTTGCTCCGATCTACTTCGGCCTCGGTTCTGCGACCGTGAACCCGATCTTCGTAAGGCTCCTCCGGGCACTCGACCCCCGCCAGGCGCCGATCGTGCGGATCGGCGGCAACTCGACCGACTCGACCTGGTGGCCGGTGCCAGGTCTTCGACGGCCGGGCGGGATCCGCTACGCCCTCACCCCGCGTTGGCTTCGGATCGTGAACGCGACCGCCACGGCGCTGCACGCTCGACTGATCCTCGGCGTCAACTTCGAGGCTGACAACAGAGTCATTGCAGCCGCCGAGTCACGGGCGTTTCTCCGCGGCATCTCGCGCTCCAACATCGAGGGATTCGAGCTGGGCGACGAGCCGGAGATCTACAGCGTCTTCCCTTGGTATCGCCGCAACGGAGTCAAGGTGCTGGGACGGCCCCGCACATACAACTTCAACAGCTATCTGGCCAACTACGCAACGATTGCCTCAGTGCTTCCCGGTAGCGTGCCGCAGCTCGGCCCTCACTTCGAAGGTGCATGGTTTCCCAACCTCGGCCGTTACCTATCCGCCTTCCCGCGGGTGCGGATCGCGACAGTGCACCGCTACCCGCTCTTGCGCTGTGGTACCCATCCGGACTCGCCGATCTACCCCACGATCTCCAACCTGCTCGCGGCCCGGTCAACCGCCGGGCTCGCAGCGGGCGTGGCGCGATTGGTCGCGGTAGCGCACGCGCACGGCGTCCCGCTGCGCATCGACGAGTTCAACAGCGTTGCCTGCCGAGGTAAGAGCGGCGTGAGTGACACGTTCGCCTCGTCGCTGTGGGTCCTCGACACCCTCTTCGCGCTGGCCCGCGCCGGCGTCGAAGGGGTCAATGTCCATATCTCCGACAACTCGCCCTATGACCCCTTCGTATTCAGTCGCTCTGCCGGTCACTGGTTCGGGCAGGTCAGGCCGATGTATTACGGGTTGCTGATGTTCGCACGCGCCGCGCCGCCCGGCTCGCGCCTGCTGGCGACACGTCAATCGCCCGACGCGTCGCTCAGGACGTGGGCGACGCTGGCGCGCGACGGCACCGTCCGTGTCGTGCTGATCAACGACTCACCCGACCACTCCGCAACGGTAGCCGTCCGCGCACCGTTTGGCACCACGGCGACTGGGTGGCTCACGCGCCTGGTGGCCCCCGGACTGGACGCCAAGGCTGGCGTTACGCTTGCCGGCCAGACGTTCGGCACCAGGACAACGACCGGCAACCTCAAAGGCGCTCCGACCGTCGGCGCCGTCGCGCCGATCAAGCGGCGCTACGCGGTCGCATTGCCGGCCGCAAGCGCCGCCCTGCTCACGATCCCGACACGCTGACGGCGCTGACTGACCCTCGCGTCTGGGGGATGTGCATGAGGCGAGCTAACGCGCCCGCCGCGCCTAGCGCCCCAGGTACGCGCGCTTGAGCTCCTCGTGGTGCAGCAGCTCCGACGCCGGCCCCTCGAGCACGATCTCACCGGTCGACAGCACGTAGCCCCGATCGGCGATCGACAGCGCCATGGTGGCGTTCTGCTCGACCATCAGCACCGCCACGCCTGACTCGTGAACCTCCTTGATAATCCGGAAGTTCTGCTGCACGAGCGCCGGCGAGAGGCCCATCGAGGGCTCGTCCATCAGCAGCAATCGGGGCCGCGACATTAGCGCACGGCCCATCGCCACCATCTGCTGCTCGCCACCGGACAGCGTGCCCGCGAGCTGGTCGCGGCGCTCGTGCAGGCGCGGGAACAGCTTGTGGACGCGCCCGAGATCCGCGTCGAATGTCGAGCCGTCCTGGAGCACCGCGCCCAGCTCGAGGTTCTCCCGGACGGTCATCGAGCCGAACAGCCGGCGGTTCTCGGGCACGATCGCGAGCCCGTGCGCGATCCGCTGCGCGACCGGCCAGCGCGTCACGTCCTCGCCGGCGAGCAGCACCCGGCCGGCGCGCGGGCGGACGATGCCGAGGATCGTCTTGAGCGTCGTCGACTTCCCGGAAGCGTTGCCGCCGAGCAGGCAGACCAGCTCGCCGGCGTCCACGTGCAGCGAAAGCCCCTCGAGGATCCGCATCTGCCCGTAGTACGTGGTGACGCCGTCGAGCTCGAGCAGCACCGTGGCTTGGCCGGTCATCGGTCGGCGATCAGGCGCCGGCGAGCGCCTCAGGGTCGTGCCCGAGATACGCCTCGACCACGGCCGGATGGGTCGCGACCTGGTCGAAGCGCCCCTCGGTGATCTTGACTCCGTGGTCGAGCGCCACGACGCGATCGGAGATCCCCTCGACGACGTGCATGTCGTGTTCAATCACGAGGATCGCGAGGCCGAGCTCGTCGCGCAGCCGGCCGATCAGCTCGGTCACCTCATGCGTCTCGTTGGGGTTCATGCCCGCGGCCGGCTCGTCGAGCAGCAGCACGCGCGGCCTGGTCGCGAGCGCGCGGGCGATCTCCAGCCGGCGGCGATTGGCGTACGAGAGGCTGTAAGCGGGTTGGTCCCAGCGATAGCCGGTGAGGCGGTCGCCGAAGAACGTGAGCACCCGCTCGGCGAGCTCGTTGACCTCGCGCCGCTCGCGGCGGGCGCGCGGCAGCATCAGGATCGCCTCGAGCGGCGTCGCCTTGGTGGCGCCGTAGGTCGCGGCCAGCACGTTTTCCTTGACGGTCATGTTCAAGAACAGGCGCAGGCTCTGGAACGTGCGCGCGATGCCGAGCCGGGTGATCCGGTCGGGTCGCCGGCCGGCGATGCTCTGGCCGCCGAGTCGCACGTCGCCGGCAGTCGGCTTGTAGACGCCCGTGATCATGTTGAAGACGGTCGTCTTGCCGGCGCCGTTGGGTCCGATCACGCTCACGATCTCGTGCTCGTGGACGGTCAACTCGAGCTCTGACACCGCGCGCAAGCCGCCGAACGACAGCGACAGGCGGTCGAGCTCGAGCAGCGCCACCGCTTGGCCGCCCCCCGCCGGCGACCCGGAAGCCGCCGCCATCAAACGACCGCCGTCCCCGCCGGCGACCCGGAAGCCGCCGCCATCAAACGATCTCCACCCGACGCGTCCCGAGCAGGCCGTTCGGGCGCGCCGCCATCGTCACGATCAGGATCGCGCCGATCATGATCTGCGTGGTGATCGCGGGGTTGACGATCAGCCGCGCCTCCCAGCAGCACGCCGCGAGGTACACGGTCGGGACGATCAGCGCCAGCCGGCGGCGCCCCTGCACGCGCACGAGCGCGATCAGCGCGCACACGACCGCGAGGAACAGCACGTTGCCGTACCCGACCGGATCCGACGGGACGATCACCCAGTTGCCGACCGCCGAGCCGATCCAGCCGCCGCTGCCGGGCGCGCCGGCCGTCGCCGAGCTCGAGATCGCGCCGGCGATCGCGTGCGCGGCGAACCCGAGCCCGACGATCCCGGCAAGCACGGCCGCGAGGTCTCGCCATGGCCTGAGCTTGACCAGCAGCGTCAGTAGCACCAGGCCGTAGAACAGGTACGCGGCGTCGGTCGGGCTGGAGAGCATCTGCTCGACGACGGTCACGACGATCCCGCCGACGATCGCCCCGGCGATGCTGCCCGAGCCGCCGAGCACGAGGCATGCGTAGATCAGGATCAGGATCGTCGCGGTGAAGTTCGTCGGAAACACGCTGGTCTGCTCGGCGGCGAACAGCGTGCCGGCGAACGCGCCGACCATCGCGCCGCCGGTCAACGCCATCACCTTGACCTTGTTGACCGGGATCGTCATCGCCTGGGCCGCGAGCGGATCGTCGCGAACCGCTCGCCACGATCTCCCCGTCCGCGACTGGTCGAGCATGTGCAGCACGGCGGCCAGCGCCGCGGCGGTCACCAGCGCCAGCAGGTAGTAGCCGCGCGGCGTCGTGACCTGGCCGCCGAGGCCGTGAAACGAGTCCAATCCGAACAGCCCGTTGACACCGCCGAGCGTCCCGGGGTCGACGTTGTTGACCACCTCGAAGAACGCCTGGCCGACGAACAGCGTCACGATCGCCAGGTAGTCGCCCTCGAGGCGCAGCGCGACGAGGCCGACGATCGCGCCGGCGATCCCCGCCGCCACGACCACGATCGGGATCGTCTCGAACGCCGGCAGATGGGCGCCGCCCGTGCCGCCGGTGCCCAGCGCCGACGAGGAGAACAGCGCGTACCCGTATGCGCCGAAGCCGAAGAACGCGATGTAGCCGAGATCCAGCAGGCCCGCCCAGCCGGCGGCGATGTTAAGCCCCAGCGCCAGGATCGCGTACAGCAGGCTGTTGAAGCCGA
>Ga0335081_10009722_pt1 | contig 15499 bp, 13 predicted proteins | sample Lox_Sample_35_FD_206713 | JGI IMG/M metagenome (GOLD analysis project Ga0335081, IMG submission 206713) | Soil microbial communities from Loxahatchee National Wildlife Refuge, Florida, United States - Lox_Sample_3.5 | ecosystem: Environmental > Terrestrial > Soil > Wetlands | place: USA... | reverse complement strand
CGGCGCTCCGGGCTGACCTTCGCCCCCGAGGGCGGCTCGGAGCGGATGCGCAAGGTGATCAACAAGATGGTCACCGAGGAAGACCTGATCCGCACCGTTACCACCGCCTACGGCAGCGGATGGCGCCAGGTCAAGCTGTATTTCATGTGCGGCCTGCCCACCGAGACCGACGAGGACGTGCTGGCCATCGCGGACCTCGCCCGGAAGGTGATCAAGGCGGGACGGGAGGCGACCGGCCGCCGGGACATCCGCTGCACGGTGTCGATCGGCGGCTTCGTGCCCAAGCCCCACACCCCCTTCCAGTGGGCAGCCCAGTGCGACCACGAGACGGTGGACGCCCGGCTGCGCGCGCTCGGCGGCGCGCTGCGCTCGGCCCCCGGTTACGGCCGGGCGGTGGGCTACCGGTACCACGACGGCAAGCCGTCGATCATCGAGGGCCTGCTGTCGCGCGGCGACCGCCGGGTCGCCGCCGTGATCGCCGCGGCATGGCGGACCGGGGCCCGGTTCGACGGCTGGACCGAGCACTTCTCCTTCGAGCGCTGGCGGCAGGCTGCGGCGGAGGCGCTCGCGGGCCAGCCCGTGGACCTGGACTGGTACACCACGCGTGAGCGGGAGTACAGCGAGGTGCTGCCGTGGGATCACCTCGACGCCGGGCTCGACCGTGACTGGCTCTGGCAGGACTGGCAGGACGCGGTGGACCCGGCCGGGGCCGCCGAGGTGGAGGACTGCCGGTGGACGCCGTGCTACGACTGCGGCGTCTGCCCCGCCATGGGCACCGAGATCCAGACCGGGCCGACCGGGCAGGAGCTCCTGCCGCTGACGGTGGTCCCCGCCGGGGACGTGGAGGCCGCGGCGGGCGCCGGGGGCGCGGCGACGGTGGCCGGGGCGGGCGGCGGCTGATGCCAGGCTCCCACGCGCCCGCCACGCCCCCTGCCCCTGCCCCCGGCTCGACGCGTGTGCTTCCCATCACTGCCCGGCTGATCGTCCGGTACGCTAAGAGAGGCAGGATGCGTTTCGCCAGCCACAGGGACATCGCGCGCGCCGTTGAACGGGGAATTCGCCGGGCAGGATTGCCTGTCGCCTATTCCGCTGGGTTCACGCCGCACCCGAAGATCTCTTACGCTGGCGCTGCCCCCACCGGGACAGCGAGTGAGGCCGAGTACCTGGAGATCTGCCTCACCGAGGCGCGCGCCGCTTCCGACGTACGGGACCGGCTCGATGCGGCCCTGCCGGACGGGATAGATGTGATCGACGTGATCGAGGGCCCAGCGTCCCTCGCTGACCTCCAGCTGGAGGCGTCACATTGGCAGGCTGTCCTTCCCGGGATCGACCCGGAGGACGCGGGCCGCGCCGTTGACGCCTTCCTGGCCAGCAGCAGCGTGGAAGTCGAGCGCCTGACCCCCAAGGGAAGCAGGCGGGTGGACGCCCGGGCCGCAGTGATCACGATGGAGACTGACCGGCTGGCTGCCGATGCGCAGACCGCCGGGAATGCGATACTTCGAATGGTTGTCCGGCATGTGACTCCTGCCGTACGGCCTGACGACATCCTGGCTGCACTCCGCCAGGTGGCCGATCTCGCCCCGTTGTCACCTGCGCTGGTGACGCGGCTGGCGCAAGGGCCGCTTGACCCGGAAGCTGCCAGCGCCCCTGCCGGAGCCACCGGGCCTGACCTGCCTGGCGAGCTGCGGCAGCCGCCCGGGGCGGCGATGCGGCCGCACGGCCCGGGCCGGGCACCTGAACAAGTAGAGACAACGCGCCCCGGAGCGGTGCCGGCCACCCTGGCCGGCACCCTCCCGGACGGCGCGTTCGACCTGCTCCTGCGCGGAGCGGAGGACCCAGTGCGGTCCTCTGCGCCCGGGAGCCTGACGGGAGATCACCCGGATGCTCGAGACCGAGCTGAACGATACAGAGCCCAGCGGTGAGGAGCGCAGCGGCGCTCGCTCGCCAGAGATAACGACAGCGGCCGGCCACGCGCCGGCTGAATCCCCGCCTGCCGAAGGCCAGGCCGGCGATGACCAGGCACCGGCGGCGAAGGGACGCCGCCGGCCGGGCCAGTCAGGCCGCGGCCGCTCCGGCGCCAGCGCGGCCGGGGGTGGCACGTCCCCCGGGGAAGCCGCCGCACCGGACACCGCGCCGAAGGACACGGCCGCGAAGGGCAGGGCGCGGAAGAAGGCGGCGCCAGTGGCCACGGCAGCGGCGCCCGCGGGAGCGGCATCCCCGGGCGCGGACGCGCCCGGCCCGCTCGCCGTCCCCTTCACCGGCCCGGCGGCCGAGCCCGCTGCCCAGGCCGGCCCGCCTGCGGGAACCGGCGCCCCGGCCGCGACGTTCCAGCCGCCTCAGCTCATCTTCCAGCCGCCGCCCGAGAAGCAAAAGGGAGACGCCGGTGGCAGCGGCCGCAGGCAGGCCGAGGGTGCGGGCGGCGACGAGGCCGACGGGGCCGGTCACCAGCCGCCCGAGCGCGACGACGGGGAGGCGGACGGCCAGGGCCGCCGCCGCCGGCGGCGTGGTGGCCGCTCGCGCGGCCACGGCAGCGACACCGAGCCGGCCGCCGACGCCGGGGGACAGGAAGGCACGCCCGCTGACGCGAACGGCGCGGCCAGCGCGGAAAACGGCGATGCCCAGGCCGGGGACAAGGAAGGCGGGAGCCGCCGGCGCCGCCGGCGGCGCCGCAGCAGCTCAGCGGACGCCGACCAGGCGAGCCCGGACGAGCCGCCGAACACCGTGGTCCATGTGCGGCCCGGCCGGCCCGACGGCGAGCCGGCCGGTGAGGTCCAGCAGGTCAAGGGATCCACCCGGCTGGAGGCCAAGCGCCAGCGCCGCAGGGAGGGCCGCGACTCGGGCAGGCGGCGCCCGCCGATCATTACCGAGTCGGAGTTCCTCGCCCGGCGCGAGGCGGTGGACCGGGTCATGGTCGTCCGCCAGCGCGGCGAACGCACCCAGATCGGGGTGCTCGAGGATGGCGTGCTCGTCGAGCACTACGTGGACAAGGCCAGCCACCAGTCCTTTGTCGGCAACGTGTACCTCGGCAAGGTGCAGAACGTCCTGCCATCGATGGAGGCCGCCTTCGTCGACATCGGCAAGGGGCGCAACGCCGTCCTGTACGCGGGCGAGGTGAACTTCGACGCCAGCGGCCTGGAGGGTGAGTCCAAGCGGATCGAGTCCGCGCTCAAGTCCGGCCAGTCCGTGCTCGTCCAGGTCACCAAGGACCCGGTCGGCCACAAGGGTGCCCGGCTGACCAGCCAGGTGAGCCTGCCCGGCCGCTACCTGGTGTACGTGCCCGGCGGCTCCATGATGGGGATCAGCCGCAAGCTGCCCGACAAGGAGCGGGCCCGGCTCAAGCAGATACTCAAGCAGGTGATGCCGCAGGGCGCGGGCGTGATCGTGCGCACCGCGGCCGAGGGCGCGTCCGAGGAGGAACTCGCCCACGACGTCTCGCGGCTGTCGGCGCAGTGGGAGAGCATCGACCACAAGGCGAAGTCGGCCACCGCGCCCGAACTGCTCTACAGCGAGCCCGATCTCACCATCCGGGTGGTCAGGGACATCTTCAACGAGGACTTCACCAAGCTCGTGGTCTCCGGCGACCAGAGCTGGGACCTGGTGGACGAGTACGTCCGCTACGTCGCCCCGCACCTGGCGGACCGGCTCGAGCACTGGCAGGGGGGCGAGGACGCGTTCGCCTACTACCGGATCGACGAGCAGCTCACCAAGGCCCTCGACCGTAAGGTGTGGCTGCCCAGCGGGGGCTCGCTGGTCATCGACACCACCGAGGCCATGACCGTCGTCGACGTCAACACCGGCAAGTTCACCGGCCAGGGCGGCAACCTGGAGGAGACGGTCACCCGCAACAACCTGGAAGCCGCCGAGGAGATCGTCCGGCAGCTCCGCCTGCGCGACGTCGGCGGGATCATCGTGATCGACTTCATCGACATGGTGCTGGAAAGCAACCGCGACCTGGTGCTGAGGCGGCTGCTCGAATGCCTGGCCAGGGACCGGACCAAGCACCAGGTCGCCGAGGTGACCTCGCTCGGTCTGGTGCAGATGACCCGCAAGCGGGTCGGCTCCGGCCTGCTGGAGGCGTTCTCCGAGCCCTGCGAGTGCTGCAACGGGCGCGGGGTGATCGTCTCGCTCGACCTGATCGACCGCCCCAGCGGCGCCCGCGGCCGGGGAACGAAGGAGGGCCGCCAGCCCAGGAACGGCAAGAACGGCAAGGCGCCCGCCTCCGAGCCGGCCGCCGCGCAGGCGCGCGGCGATGAGGGCGACGGCGACGGGACCGGGAACGGCGCCGCCGGGGCTGACGGTGCCGAGCCCGCCCAGCCGTCCGGCGGGCGCCGCCGGCGCCGCGCCGCCACCCGCCAGCAGGGCCCGCCGGAGCCCGTCGGCCGGCAGGCGGATGGCGAGCCACCGGCCCAGGCAGATGCCGGGCTGGGTGCCCAGGCTGATGCCGGGCCACCGGTCCAGGTGGATCCCGGGCCACCGGCGCCGGCGGACGCCGGGCTGCCGGTCCAGGTGGATGCCGGGCCGCCGGCCGCTGCCGCGCCGGGCACGGAGGAGTTAATCGCCGCGGTGCCCAGCATGCTGGTGCCCGGTCCCACCCCCGACGGTGAGGTCACCGGCGCTCCGGCGGCAGATCCGGCGGCCGCCGACGGGCCCGCCACGGAGCCGGCAGCGGGCTGAGTCCGGCGCCAGGTCTGATAACCTTGCCCACAGGATGGATCCGGGGTAGGGGGCCCTAGGCCAGCCGTTTGCTAAGGCAGGGCAGCCCCCTCGTGTCGCTTTGGTCCGGAGCGGACCGGCGTGGATCGGTGCGGTTGCCCCGCACCAGGCAGAGCCCGCACAAGGCAGAGAGAGAGTTCTCGGGTGTACGCGATCGTGCGCTGCGGTGGCAGGCAGGAGAAGGCGGCGGTGGACGAGGTCCTCACCGTCGACACGCTCGCCGGTGAGGTCGGTTCCAGCGTGACGCTGCCCGCCGTTCTTGTCGTCGACGACGGCAAGGTCATCAGCGATCCCGCTGAGCTGGGCCGCTACCAGGTCACCGCCGAGATCATGGGCGCCATCGCCGGCCCCAAGATCAACGTGATTCACTACCGGAACAAGACCGGTTACCGGCGCAGGCTGGGCCACCGCCAGCGGTACACCCAGGTGAAGATCACCAGCATCTCTGGTGGCAGGGGCGGCCAGGCCAAGGCGGCGGCAAAGGCCAGCGCCGGGAAGGCCAGCCCGGACAAGACGAGCGCGGCCAGGGCCAAGGCCGCACCGAAGGCCGGGGCCACGGCCGGGAAGAAGAGCTGACGATGGCACACAAGAAGGGCGCGTCGTCCAGCCGCAACGGGCGTGACTCCTCGGCGCAGCGGCTGGGCGTGAAGCGCTTCGGCGGCCAGCGGGTCAGCGCGGGCGAGATCCTCGTCCGCCAGCGCGGGACCCACTTCCACCCCGGGCCTGGCGTCGGCCGCGGCGGTGACGACACCCTGTTCGCCCTGGTCAGCGGGGTCGTGACGTTCGGAAGCGTGCGTGGCAGGCGGGCCGTGAGCATCGTCGCCGAGCCAGCGGACGCCGAGGCGGTCCCGGCCGGGGCAGCGGCGAAGTAAGTCGGCGCGAGGCGTGTCCCGCCGAGCGCCACATCCAGGCCTGACGTCAGGGGCGGACCGGCAGCCGGTCCGCCCCTGACGCGTCCGGGCGCACCGGCCGGCCCGTGAGGTGCCCGGCCACCTGGAAGGAAGGAAAGCAGTGGCCGAGTTCGCCGACCAGGTCGCCCTGCGCGTGAAGGCGGGCGACGGCGGGCACGGCTGCGCCTCGGTCCGGCGCGAGAAGTTCAAGCCGCTCGGCGGGCCGGACGGCGGGAACGGCGGCCGTGGCGGCGACGTGATCTTCGAGGTGGACCCGGGTACCGCCACCCTGCTGGACCTGCACCGCAGGCCCGTGCGCCGGGCGGGCAGCGGGAAGCAGGGATCGGGTTCGAACCGCAACGGCGCCGACGGGGCCGACCTGGTCGTCCGGGTGCCCGATGGCACCGTGGTGAAGACCGGGGACGGTGAGGTGCTCGCCGACCTGGTCGGGGCCGGCACCAGGTTCGTCGCCGCCCAGGGCGGACGTGGCGGCCTCGGCAACGCCGCTCTCGCCTCGCCGCGCCGCAAGGCGCCGGGCTTCGCCCTGCGCGGCGAGCCGGGGATGGAGCGCCAGCTCGTGCTGGAGCTCAAGACCGTGGCCGACGCCGGCCTGATCGGCTATCCCAACGCGGGCAAGTCGTCACTGATCGCGGCCATGTCGGCGGCCCGGCCCAAGATCGGCAACTACCCGTTCACCACCCTCATCCCGCACCTCGGCGTGGTCGAGGCCGGGCAGACCCAGTTCGTGGTGGCCGACGTGCCGGGCCTGATCCCGGGCGCGAGCCGGGGGAAGGGCCTGGGCCTGGACTTCCTGCGGCACGTGGAACGCTGCGCGGTGCTGGTGCACGTGCTGGACTGCGCGGCCGGCCCGGCCGGGGAGCCCGGCCGCGAGCCGGTCGCCGACCTGGATGTCATCGAGGCCGAGCTCACCGCCTACCAGGCCGCCACCGGCGCCGACCTGTCGGACCGGCCACGGGTGGTCGCGCTCAACAAGATCGACGTGCCGGCCGCGCGGGAGGTGGCCGGCCGCGCCGCCCGCGTGCTGGCCGGCCGGGGGCTGACCGTCTGCCAGGTCTCGGCGGGGGGGGCGCCCCCGCCCCCCCCCCCGACCCGGCTGGTGATCCGGCCCGCCCCGGCGGGCGGGCCCGAGTTCGAGATCATCGCCGAGGACGGCAACACCTTCGTGGTGCGGGGCGAGAAGCCCCACCGCTGGGTGCTGCAGACCGACTTCGGCAATGAGGAAGCCGTCGGCTACCTCGCGGACCGGCTCGCCCGGATCGGGGTGGAAGAGGCGCTCGCGCAGGCCGGCGCCACGGCGGGCGCCGAGGTGGTGATCGGGGACGGGCCGGACGCCGTGGTATTCGACTGGGATCCCGACATCCCGGCAGGCTCACCGCACGGGTTCGGGCGGCGCGGCACCGACCGGCGGCTCTCCCCGTGACGCCGCGGGCGCCCGCCCTGGCACCCACGAGAACGTGTGCGCTGACGGCTGCCGCCACCACCTTGTGCGCACACTTTCTGGCCGGGGCGCTGGCCAGAACGCCGGACGGAGCGCTGGCCGGGGCGCGGTATGGGAGCCGCGGCAGGGCTGCGTCATGACCGGCAAGCGGGCCGATGTCGCCGCGGCCACCCGCGTGGTGGTCAAGGTCGGGTCGTCGTCGCTCACCACCGCCGACGGCGCCATCGACGGCCGGCGCATCGCCGAGCTGGCGGAAGTGCTGGCCGGGCGGGTGCGGGCTGGCGGCCAGGCGGTGCTGGTCTCCTCGGGCGCGATCGCCTCCGGGCTCGCGCCGCTGGGGCTGCCGCGCCGCCCCCGGGACCTGGCCACCCAGCAGGCGGCGGCCAGCGTCGGGCAGGGGCTGCTGATGGCCCGCTACTCGGCCGCCTTCGCCGCCCACCGTGTCCAGGCCGGCCAGATCCTGCTCACCGCCGACGACCTGATGCGGCGCGCTCATTACCGCAACGCCCAGCGCACCCTGAGCCGCCTGCTCGAACTCGGCATCCTGCCGGTGGTCAACGAGAACGACACGGTCGCCACCGACGAGATCCGGTTCGGCGACAATGACCGGCTCGCGGCGCTCGTCGCCCACGTGATCCGGGCTGGCGCGCTGATCCTGCTCTCCGACGTGGACGGCCTGTACGACACCGACCCGCGCCAGCCCGGCGCCCGCCGGATCGGCCGGGTGCAGAGCCGGGCCGATCTCGCCGGGGTGAACCTGGGCCGCGCACGCGAAGGCACCGGCGGGATGGTCACCAAGGCGGACGCCGCCATGATCGCCACCGAGGCGGGCATCCCGACCGTGGTGGCACGGGCCGACCAGGCCGCCGCCGCGCTCGACGGTGAGCCCGTCGGCACGTATTTCACCGCGCACGACCGCCGCCCGGCCACCCGGCAGCTCTGGCTCGCTCACGCCGCGGCGGCGCGCGGCCGGCTCGTGCTCGACGCCGGGGCGGTGCGCGCCGTCCTGGCGGGCCGCGCTTCGCTGCTGCCAGCGGGCATCACCGGAGTGGAGGGGGCGTTCGACGCGGGCGACCCGGTCGACCTGTGCGACGCCGACGGCCAGGTGGTCGCGCGTGGGCTGGTCAACTACGACATGACCGAGATCCCGGCGCTCATGGGGCGTTCCACCCGGTCGCTAGCGGCCGAGCTCGGCCCCGAATATGAGCGCGAGGTCGTCCACCGCGACGATCTGGTCATCCTCGCCCGGCCGGGCCGCCAGGGAGCGCACCGCACCCGCTCACCGTGATGCCCGTAACCATGATCCGGGGGACTTTTCCGCTCCATGCGTGGAAAAGTCTCCACGATCATGGAGTCATGCGCGGGACGTCATGGGTCGATCAGGTCGGATGGGGGGCGGCGGGCAGTGGCCCGGGTGGTGTGCGCGGGGCCCAGCTGGAGCAGTATCTGCGGCACCCCGGGCAGCGCCAGCTGGTCCCGGATCAGCGCGCGGGTCACGCCGGCCTCCAGCGGCTGGGTGTGCAGGCTCGCGAACACCCAGCTGGCCGCCGCGTGGGCCAGCAGCCGGTGCAGCGCCTGCCCGGCCCGGAGCCAGTCGGCCCGGCCGTCGCCGGGCGTGACCAGCACGGCGGTGGCGGGGGGCGGCGGCCCGCCGCCGGGCAGCAGCCCGAGGCCGCGGCCCTGGTCGAAGTCCCGCTGCGGCAGCTGGCCGGGCTGGCGGCTGGCGCTGGCGGGGAACGCGTGGGCGGGGACGCCGTCATGAGCCGGATCGGCCGGGCCCCGGCTCCACCGCCGTAGCTCCGCCCGGGCCACCGGGTCGGGGTCCTGGCGGCGCCCGGCCGCGTCAGCGATACCGGCCAGCCGCTGGTAGGCGATGACCTCGTCGACGAACACCAGCTCGGTGCCCTCGGCCAGCGCGTCGTGCTGCAGCCCGGCGGCAAGCCCGGCGGGCAGCGGGCCGGGCGCGAACGGGCCCCGGTGCGTGTGCCGGTGCGGCAGCGCCTCCAGCAGCTGGCGCTCCCTGGCCGTCATCGGCTCCGCCGCGCCCAGTGTCACCCGGGCGAGCAGCCGCAGCCGGGCCGGGTCGGGCAGCAGCTCGGCAACCGGCTGGTACCCCAGCGAGCGGACGGCGAGGCACAGCCCGAACAGGGCGGCGCCGCAGCTGATGAGCATCTCCCGGCCGATCGGATCGACCCGCAGCTTGCGGCGCGGGTCGGCATACAGCTCGATCGCGTACTCGCCGACCCGGAACCGCCACGGCTGGGTGTTGTGCACCGACGGCGCCCGCGCCGCCGTGGCGATCAGGTAGTCGGCCTGGCCGGCCGGGATCGGCATCCCCCGCCGGGCGGCTTTCTCAGGCATGTGGCTCACCTGCCCTGTCTGCAGGTCAGCGTCCCCCGGCGGGGAAAGCGGACGCCAGGGACCTAAGGCGGCTGTGCGGAGACCAAGGTCCCCGCGCGGTGGCCGGCCACGCCGCCGGGCTCAGGCCTCCTCGTCGTCCTCGCCGTCGCCGTTCCCGCCGTTGTCACGGCGGCCGAACACGCCGCTGAACAGCGTCGCGCCCGCGCCGGCGGCGGTCTCGGCGAAGCCCTTGACCAGGCCGATGAGGGGGTCCGCGGAACGGTTCCAGGATTCCTGGTAGGAGCGGGCCGCCGACTTGACCTCCTCGCTCATCGACGCCTGGCCGTCGTCCTCGCGGCGCGGGTACTCCCCGGCCAGGATGTCGGTGTACTCACCCTCGGCGACCCACCGGTCCAGCTCGGCGAACCGGATCACCGCGAACGGGTGCGTGGTCCCCTGCATCTGCAGCAGCTTGATCAGGCCTTCCCGCACGTCGGGGACGGCGTCGTACTCGCGGGCCTGCTGGTGGAACGCGTCGTGGCTGAGCTCGTGCATCCGCGACCCGCCCGCCAGCTTCATCAGCGCCCGGCGCGCCGCGGCCGGATCCTGCCCGCCGAGCACGCCGGCCCGGTCACACGACAGTTCCGACTTGCGGTACCACTCCTCCAGCGCCGCGATGATCACCCGCAGGCTGATGTAGCCGATCGCGAACCAGGCCAGCCGGGTGGCGAGCCGGGTCAGGTGGAAGAGCATGGTCCGGTAGACCGCGTGGCCGGACAGGGCGTGCCCGAGCTCGTGCGCGATCGCGAACCGCATCTCCTCGGTGTCGTACAGGTCGACAAGCCCGGTGGTGATCACGATGAACGGCTTGTCCGAGCCGAGCGTCATCGCGTTCGGCAGCGGGTTCTGGCTGATGAACAGCTCGGGGACCTCCGGCAGGTCCAGCACGGCTGAGCCGTCCAGCAGCAGCTCGTGCAGGTGCGGGAACTGCTCCTGCGAGGCCCGGACCGAGCTGGCCAGGAACAGCAGCCGCAGGCTCCGGTCGCTGAACAGCGAGGCCAGCCGGCGCAGCAGCACGTCGAAGCCGGTGAGCTTGCGCATGGCCACCAGCGCCGACCGGTCGGCTGGGTGCTCATACGCCCGGGAGCTGATCCCGGGCAGGCGTACCCGGGCACGATCGGGCGGAGTCGTCATGCTCGCCATGGTAGGCGCAAATTGTCAGACGGCGTCCCTGGCAGCCCCTTGCGCGGGCAAAGAGTGGGGCTTTACCCACCCCGGCGATAGGGCTTGGCCTACCCGCGCGCGGCTTCGGTGCATCCGGATATCCCGGAAGGCTTGGCTAGCGATCATGGCAGGGTCGATCATGGCACAGGTTCAGTACGTCGCGGGGAGTGCGGCCCGGCAGTCCCGTAGGCGCGGAGGTGAGGCATATGTTCGAGCCCGACGCGGAGGCGATGCCGCCGGACCAGCGCGAGCGGCTTCAGCTCAGCCGGTTGCGCATGCTGGCAGGCCGGCTGCTCTCGCTGGACGGCGTCCAGGCCCAGCGCCTGCGGGCGGCCGGGGTCGAGGCGGGCGTCGACATCGCCGCTATAGCGGACCTGCCCCGGCTGCCGATGACCGTGAAAAGCGACCTGTGGGAGGCATATCCGTTTGGCATGGTGGGTGTCCCGGCGGCGGACGTGGTGGCCGTGCACGGTTCCAGCGGCACCGGCGGCCGGCCGACGCTGGTCGCCTACACCCGCGCGGACCTGACGCTGTGGGCGCGGATGTGCGCGCGGGCGCTGGCGGCCGCCGGGGCGACGCGGGACAGCCTGGTGCACAACGCCTACGGCTACGGGCTGTTCACCGGCGGCATCGGCTTCCACCAGGGCGCGATCGAGCTTGGCGCGGCCGTGGTGCCGGCCTCGGGCGGGATGACGCAGCGGCAGGTGACGCTCATCCGCGACCTGCGCCCGGACATCCTTTGCTGCACGCCGTCGTACGCGATCAGGCTCGGCGAGGCGCTGGCCGAGGCGGGAGTGCGGCCGGGGGAGGGGCTGGCGCTGCGGGCCGGCCTGTTCGGCGCCGAGCCCTGGTCGGAGCAGATGCGGGCCCGGGTCTCCGGGCTGCTCGGCCTGCGGGCGCTGGATGTCTACGGGTTGTCCGAGGTGATCGGCCCCGGGGTCGCGGCCGAGTGCATCGAGGCGGCGGACGGGCTGCACGTCAACGAGGACCACTTCCTGGTGGAGGCGATCGAGTCGGCCACCGGCGAGCCCGTCCCCGACGGCACCCCCGGTGAGCTGGTGTTCTCCAGCCTCACCCGGGAGGCGCTGCCGCTGCTGCGCTACCGGACCGGCGACGTCGCTTCGCTGCGCCGCGGCACCTGCGTCTGCGGCCGCACCCTGGTGAAGATGAGCAAGATCACCGGCCGCCGCGACGACATGCTGGTGGTGCGGGGGGTGAACGTGTACCCCAGCGAGGTGGAGCGGGTGCTGCTCACCGAGCCCGCGATCCAGCCCGACTACCTGCTGGTGCTGGACGAGAGGGAACCCGCCAGCCGCCTCATCGCCTGCTGTGAATACATAACGAAAGGTGCCGCCGGCTCACCTGCCCGGGCGCCGGCCACGGCGGGGCCGCCGGAATGGGGCCTGCCGGCCGAGGGCGAGCTGGAGGCACGGCTCCGCGATGAGCTCGGGGTGAGCGTGCGCGTGCGGGTGCTGCCGCCGGGCACGGTGCCGCGCACCGAAGTCGGCAAGGCGGTGCGGCTGATCCGCTGGCGCGACGGTGACCCGCCGCTGCCAGGCCTGGAATAGGGCCCGGGCCGAAGCGGCCACCAGGCCGAAGAGGCCCCGGCAGCAGGGACTGCTGGGCTCGTGGGTCCCCGCATCCCGCCTGGCTGCGTTGTCGTCGTCGCCGATAGCCCACTATCGGCTCCTCCTCCGCCTTGCCATCCGGGCGCGGATGACCCGCTCCCTGATCCAGCGCCCTACTGCCGGGGCCTCTCGGTCCAGCTAAAGTCGGCGCATGGCTGATGCGCAGCGGATCGGGGTGATGGGCGGCACCTTCGATCCCATCCATCACGGCCACCTGGTGGCGGCGAGTGAGGTGGCGCAGGTCTTCACGCTGGACGAGGTGGTGTTCGTGCCCACCGGCCAGCCGTGGCAGAAGGAGGACCGGCAGGTCTCGCCCTCGGAGGACCGCTACCTGATGACGGTGATCGCGACCGCGTCCAACCCGCGGTTCTCGGTCAGCCGGATCGACATCGACCGTGGCGGCCCCACGTACACCATCGACACGTTGCGCGACCTGCGTGCCGAGCGCGGGGACGAGGCGGAGCTGTTCTTCATCACCGGCGCGGACGCGCTGGAGCAGATCATGTCCTGGCAGGACGTGAACGAGCTGTTCAAGCTCGCGCACTTCGTCGGCTGCACCCGCCCCGGGCACCGGCTGACCGGGCACGGGCTGCCGGAGGACCGGGTCAGCCTGGTGGAGATCCCGGCGCTGGCGATCTCCTCGACCAACTGCCGCCAGCGGGTCGGCCAGGGGGAACCCATCTGGTACCTGGTCCCGGACGGGATCGTGCAGTACATCGCCAAGCGCCGGCTCTACCGGCGCGGCGGCTGACCGGCGCGTCATCCCCGCGTGACGGGACGCGGGGCCGGGAGGCCTGTGGGGCCGGGCGGCACCGGCGGGGCGGGCGCGACCCCGGCGGCCGTTTTCATGGTGAACCGGTCGAGTGGCGCCGCGACGTCGTTCGGCATCCAGGCGCCCAAGGGGACGCAGCTGGCCGGCAACAGCGCCGAATGGGTGGTGGAACGGCCCGAGGTCGGCGGCGCGCTCGCCAACCTGGCCGACTACGGCAGCGTGTTCTTCTTCAACGCCGACGCCTGGGACGGCGCTGCCGTCCTGGACGCGGGCAACGGCAACAACGTCGACATGACCGAAGGCGGCAGCGTGGTCAGCGAGGGAGTGCTGGACAACCCGACGGTCATCCAGTGCCTCTACACCGGCACCGAGCCCTAATCCGGGGGTGGCAGCGGGCCCGTCGCCAGGAACACTGCGAAGAGGTGGCGGGCCCGCTGCCAGGGCTGCCGCGAGGGGGAGCGGGCCTGTTGCCACGACTGCCGCGCGGGGCCCGGGCCCGTTGCCGGAAGCGCCGCGAAACGCTGGCCCAGCCAGCGGGGGGTGGCCGGACGGGCCTGGCGGGCTATTCTGAATGAGATCCCCGGCCGCGCAGGCACCAGCGGCAGAGTGCGGGGAAGGGCATACCGGAGGAGAACGAGCTGCACACGTGACCGCTACAGCCAGGGCCGTCGAGCTTGCCGGGATCGCGGCCGAGGCCGCAGCCGAGAAGCTCGCCACCGACATCATCGCGTACGACGTGAGTGAGCAGCTCGTCATCACCGACGTGTTTCTGCTGTGCTCGGCCGCCAACGACCGCCAGGTGCGGGCCGTTGTCGACGAAATCGAGGAGAGGATGCGCAAGGCCGGTGCCCGGCCGGTCCGCCGGGAGGGCGAGCGCGAAGGGCGCTGGGTCCTGCTGGACTACCTCGACCTCGTCATCCATGTTCAGCACGCCGAGGAGCGTACCTACTACGCGCTGGAGCGGCTCTGGAAGGACTGCCCGCGGCTACCGCTGCCGGAGCCGGTCGGGGCCGGGACCCGCGCTGCCGACGGTTCGGCCGGCGGCGCGGGACGTCGTTGACAGTGATCCAGGCGCGGCCAGAGGCTGCCGCAGCGGAGGGCTCCCCGGCGGCCGGCGCTGCGGAGGGGTCCCCGGAGACTGGCGCGGCGGGCCCGGTAACCGGCGGCGGCGTTGATGCCGCCCAGGCCGCGCCGGGTTCTGCTCCCGCCCCTGCCGGGGTGCCGCGCGGCGAGGTCCGGTACTACGAGCAGTCAGTCCGGCTGGTGCTGTGGCGGCATGGGCAGACGCAGTGGAACGCCGAAGGCCGCTTCCAGGGGCAGAGCGACATCCCGCTGGACGCGGTGGGGGAGCAGCAGGCCGACCGGGCCGCGCGCCTGCTGGCTGGCCTGCGGCCCGCTGCCATCGTGTCCTCCGACCTGGGGCGGGCGATGGCCACCGCGGCGCCGCTGGCCCGGCTGACCGGGCTGACCGTGACGACCGACAAGGACCTGCGGGAACGGTACGGCGGGCTGTGGGAGGGCCTGACCGATAGCGAGATCCGCGCTCGCTACCCGGCCGATCACGCGGTGTGGCTGCCGCCGGAGGGCGAGTCGTCAGCCGCGGTCGCCGACCGGGCCGGAGCGGCGCTGGAGCGCATCGCCGCTGGCATGGCGCCCGGGACGCTGGTGGTCGTGGTCAGCCACGGCGCGGCGATCCGGCTGGGCGCGGCCCGCCTGCTCGGGTTCCCCGAAGACCTCTGGGGCGCCGTCGGCCCGCTCGCCAACTGCGCATGGTCGATCCTCGGCCGGCGCCGCAGCCGCTGGCGGCTGCTGGAGCACAACGCCGGCACCCTGCCCGAGCCGGTGCTCAGCGACGACCGCTGACAGCGCATGGGCCGCAACTGGTGAGGGTGCCTGGCCAGCGGCGGGCGATGCCGCGTCGTTGCGTTGGTGGCATGTTCAGCGCGACTAGCGGCCCCGTGGGTCTTGTACACTAGCGAGGCGCCATTGGCGGACAGCCTGCGGTGCCGGAGGGGCTATAGCTCAGTTGGTAGAGCGCTTGCATGGCATGCAAGAGGTCCGGGGTTCGAATCCCCGTAGCTCCACCAGGTCACAGATAAAATTCGAAAATATGGACACAAGGTACAGCGGGAAAGTACAGCAGCGGCGACCGGACGAGATGCCGTGCAGGTGTTCGGATCAGGTTCCATCTGCCGCTGGTGTGCTGCTGGCAAGGTCGGCGGCTGGCGGGTGCCGGGGGCGGCGCCGCTCCCCGCTGACCAGGACAAATGTTTCTCGTGGAGTCGTGTGACCGCTTGGCGCTGATGGTGGTTTCGCCCGGGCCCGCTCCTGCAGCGATCTTGCTGGTTCCGCTGACTCTTGCTCCCGTTGCAAGGGTCAAGAGGTACGAGTGCGCAGGTCAGCGCGTGTCGGCGGAGCGGTGCGATAGAACCTGTACCGCTGTCTAAATCAAATAAATCCAATTGACGATGTC